>Ga0210380_10000229_pt1 | contig 28463 bp, 30 predicted proteins | sample PLM4_5_coexredo_FD_155476 | JGI IMG/M metagenome (GOLD analysis project Ga0210380, IMG submission 155476) | Groundwater sediment microbial communities from an aquifer in East River, Colorado, USA - PLM4_5_coex redo | ecosystem: Environmental > Terrestrial > Soil > Riparian zone | place: USA... | reverse complement strand
GCGAGAACAACGCGCCAGCCGCGAACCCGATGCGCACCGTGATACTTTCGGCGTGGGGCGCGATTGCTTCGATCACCGTATTCAACACGCTGTCGCTTGCGGAGTTGCAGGCGCAAACGGTGCAGCGTATCTACAACGGCGATCCTATCCCGTCGCCGATTGCTGGTGTCGGCGTCGCGCACTACGTTGCGACCGGCGCGTTCGTCACCGCTCGATCCATTGTTGCTGGCGCTGGTCTCGTGCAGCACGCTGCATCCGGCACGATGCCTGCGCAGATCGCATCGCTTGCAGGCGTCGGCACCTCGTCGTCGGCTGGCACTGCGGCGCTGCCGTGGATCACACCAGCGTTGCCGCCCGACGCAATCATCAACGTCGATTTCCTGACGAACAAGGGATTCGTTGCAGGCACCGGCGAGGTGGGCATCGAGACCTTGATCGGCTCCGATCCGGAAACAGAGTGGGCACTCGGCCCGACGGAGTACGATCCGGCGTACGTCACGCAGTACGGATACGAGCCATATCGCAAGCCGGGCGAAGTGATGCCCGCGATGATCGGCGCGCTGAAGACCGCAGCGCTCGGCGGCAAATCGATTGTCATCAAATTCCAGACGCCACCGTCGCCGCCCGCGAGCAATTGGGTCAACGTCTACTTGATGAAATCGATGGGCTTCGACGGGCCTTTCTGTGAAGGCTTCCCGGTCCAATCGAACTTCGGCACCAGCAAGTGGCAGCAACAGATCGGCGATGGCGCGTGGACCGCGCGCGCTCCGGGCAACATCAACGCTCTCGGCTTCAACGTCGTCGGCCCGCAAGCTACCGGGCGAATGGATTTCGCTGCAGGCAATTTCGGTTCGGGGACGCATGCGTTCTCGGCGGCGGATTGGTCTGGTCCTCTCGCGCTTGCGATGATCATTACGTACGAGGCGATCACCTCGATCACGGTCTATGAGACGCTTGCGCTTCCTGCGCTGCAGGCGAAGACCGCGCGCACACTGCAGGTCGCGACAGGCTCGTTGAACTACGCGACGATGACCGGTCTCGGTTCTGCGGTCACCGGCGTCGGCGGCACAGGTGCCTTCATTCCGGCAGACGCGATTGCTGCAGGCGCTGGCATCTCCGGCACCTATGGCGGCACCGGTGTGCTCACCTCGAACGCATCGCTCGCTGGCGTCGGCAAAGTGATCGCAACAGGCAGCGGCGCGCTTGTTGTCCCGGGTGTTGCGGCGATGGCTGGCGTCGGCGTCGTCCGCGCGGTCGGCACCGCAGCGCTGAATGCACAGGCTGCGGTCGCCGTCGGCGCAGGCATCGCGCGTCACGTTGCAACAGGCACGATGCCGTCAACGTACGCGACGCTCGCTGCCGCTGGCTCTGTCGTCGCTGGACCCGAAGGCACCGGCACCTTCGTTGCGCAGGTCGCGAAGGTCGTTGCATCTGGCGTCGCGCATCACATCGCGACCGGCGCGCTTGTCGATCAGGTGGCGTCGATCACCTCGACCGGCAACGTGCGATGGAGCGGCACCGGCGCAATGCCCGCAGGCGTCGCGGCTGTTGCTGGCGCAGGCGTCTCGTCTTCGAGCGTGACAGCGGCGAGCTTGCTTGCGGCGCGTTCGCAGGTCGAGGGCTGGGAAGGCGTTGCGATCATCGCTGGCACCGGCGCGCTGGTCGCTCAATCGCATACGCTCGCATCGTCGGGCGGCGTTCTCACTTCCGGCACGGGCGCGTTGCTCGATCAGGCGAGCGCTCTTGCTGGCGCTGGTCTCTCTAGATCGCTGGGCACCGGTGCACCGATCTCGCAGGCCAGCGTAATTTCCGGCGCTGGCGTCTCGTCTGTGGCAGGCGCTGGCGCGATCATCCCGACGACGGCGGCTGTCGTCTCCGGCGCTGGCATCATCATCCCGGCTCCGTCAGGGACCGGCGCGCTGTCGTCGGGCGTGTCGCGCGTTACGGCTTTCGGCGTTGTCGAGCGCGTCATGACCGGCGTGCTCGTCGCGCAGAATCGCGTGATGTCGAGCACGGGCGGCGTGAGCCGAACGGTCGGCACCGGCGCGATTCTTGGGACAGAGGCGGCGGCTGCAGGTGTCGCGGTCGGCACCTCGCGCGGCACCGGCGCACTGGTCACGGTCTCCACTCTCGCAGGCGCGGGCGTGTCGCGCGTCGAGGGTGCAGGCGCGCTGTCGAGTGGCGTGGCAGCGGTCGCTGGCACGGCGGTTGCGACGCAACTCGGCAACGGCGCGCTGACCGCATCGAGCGCTGCGGTCTCCGGCGCTGGCTTCGTGCAGCACGTTGTCGTATCGGCGGCGCTGGCTGCGCAGGCGGCTCAGGTCACGGCTGGCGGTCTGTCGTCCTCCACGGCAACCGCTCCCCTGCAGGCGTCGCGCTCGACCGTGCAGGGCGTCCAAGGCGTCATGATCGGCTTGGGCGTCGGCGACCTGCAGGCTCAATCCCGGCTGATGGCGGGCGCTGGTCTGGTCAGGGCTATCGGCACGGGTTCACTTTCCGTTGCTGATTCGTCCACCGTGAACGCCGTAGGGGAAAGCGATTCATCTGGCAGCGGCGTGCTGGGATGTTCGCCGTCGATCATAGAAGCCACCGGCAAGGGGGATATCGAGGGCACCGGTGAGCTTGAAGCCGCCGGGGCTGTCCTTGCCTCAACCGGCGGATCGGTGCGCTGGGCGGGCACCGGTGAGCTTGAGGCGCAGGATCGCAAGGTCGTCGGCATCGGGCGGGCCATCGCCACCGGCACCGGCGCTCTGCAGCTTCCGACCGTCGCCACGGTCACCGGCACCGGCACGACCTCGTCGCGCGGCTTCGGCAACATGACCTCGAAGCGCGCCACCATCTACGGCACGGCGTTCCTTTCGACGTTGGGCTCCGGCGAGCTTCAGGCTCAGAACCGCAAGCTGACCGGCGTCGGCAGGGTGATCGCGACCGGCACCGGCATCCTGCGGCAGGCGCGTCCGGACCTCGACGGCGAGGGTCTCTCGTTCTCGCGGGGCACCGGACAGATCAAGCCAAGGTCGGCGCAGATACATGCGTTCGGCGTCGAGACCGCGTACGGCGAAGGCGATCTCGTCTCGCTGCCTGTCACGATCAGCGGCTCGAACCTGATCGAGGGCGACGCTGTCATCGATGCGGCATCGGCGCAGATCGTCGGCGTCGGCGAGGTCGGCGCGTACATTCCGGCAGCACCGCCCGATCCTCCGGGCTCATACCCGGGCACGACGACGTGGGCAGGCTACACGCGCACGCCTTCGCAGCTTCCGCCGCCGTGGTGGATGAGGAAGGCTGCATGACGAAATCGAAAGCGAAGATGCGCGGCTTCATCAGGCAACCAAGCGGGCCGACGCAGCCGCTGCCTGAACAGAAGCCGCCGCTCGCTTGGATGATCAACCGGCTGCAGGTCGATGCAGAAGGCCAGCCTTTGATGGAGGGCATCTTCTCGAACTACAACGACGACATCCTCGTCGAGGCTGATGCGGCAACGCTGGTCGGTCGTGCCTCGAATGTGCGCGGACCGGTCGAGAGAATCGCAATCGGCACAGGGCTGAGCATCGAGAACAACACGCTGAACGCCAGCGGCACGCCGGGGATACAAGGACCCGTCGGGCCTGTCGGACCGCCGGGACCTGCAGGCGCGTCGTCGTCGATGTTTCTTTATCGCTTCGATTCGAACACCGCGTACAACGATCCGGGCGCTGGCCGCATGCGTTACAACGCATCGACGCCAGCGGCGACGACCAAGCTCTACGTTGACCGGCTCACGCAAGACGGTCTCGATCCGACGGTGATGTTCACGCTTGCGACCTTCGATGACACCTTCATCATTCAAGAGCGCGGCACCTCTGTGCGCTATCAGCAATTCAAGTTGATGGGACCCGCGACGATTCTCGGCGGCGATTGGTTCGAGGTGCCGGTGCAATACGTGACGCAGAACGGCGCGAACTTCTCCAACAACATGGAGATCACCGCTCTGTTGCGCACGATAGGCAAGCAAGGCATTCCCGGCCCGTGGACGCAGATCACGCAGGCAGCATACAACGCACTGTCGCCGCCTGATCCCGCAGTGCTCTACGTGATCATCGGATGACGGCGCTCAATCACGCCGACATGATCTTCTACAAAGGCATGGCGGCGGACAGGGTCTACGCCGGATCAGTAAAGGTGTGGGAGAGGTTCTCTCCGCTCAACTTGACAGGCTGCAAGGTCTGGCTTGATGCATCGAAGCTCGCGGTGCCGAACGGCGCACCGGTGTCGTCGTGGACAAACCTCGCGGGCTCACCTCACCCGGCGCTGTTGGGTTCGCCTTCGCCGGTGATGATGACCAACGCGATCAACACCAGCATGCCGTGCGTGCGTGTCACGCAAGGGCAGGGACGGTGGCGGTTCACTGGTCTCGATCTCGACAGGGAGTACACGGCTTTTATCGTAGCGCGTCGCTGGCAGTTGCGCGGCGGTCGCATCCTCACCTCACTCGGCACGACCTCGAACTTTCTCATCGGCTGGCATGGCAATGAGTTCGAGTGCATGTATCAGGAGGGATGGTTCAACACGCCGGGACCGACGGGCGGTCTACTCTCGACGACGGCGTGGCGCATGTACTCTGCGGACGGATCGGCGTCGAACACGTCGCGCCTGTTCGGCTTCGGCTACTTGCTCGGTCAACATCCAACGCCGCCAGCGAGCAAGGGCTGGGGCGGCACGCTGAACATCAGCGGCTACACCAACGACGTTGATATCGCGGTGTCGCAGCAAGCCGATTGCGATGTCGCAGAACTGATCGTCTACAACAGGAAGATGCCCGACCTCGAACGACAGAGGGTCGAGAGCTACCTGATGACGAAGTGGAATCCGATCACGGCGTTCAAGCCGACCGATCTCGGATCGAACCTCGTCGCATGGTTCGACGCGAAGGATGCAGCGTCGGTGCAGCGTGGCACAGGTCCATCTACTCGCGGCGCTTACTACGGCGTCTACAACTGGAAGAACAAGGGCGCGGGCGCGATGACGCTCACGCAATACACCGACGCTTATCGACCGCTCTACACTTCAGGCGTGTCGGTGAACTTCGCTCAGGGCGAGATCATGAACCCGGCGAACGCACCGGCATCGTTCGATGTCTACGTCGTCAGCCGACCGAATCTCGCAGGTGATTGGCGAACGCTACTGCGCAGTGCGCAGGGGCACGAGATGATCATCGAGCACAATAGCAATCGGCTCGGTGTCTACACGACGACCGCCTTCAATCCTGCGGGAGCGCTGGAATGGCCGGGCGTTGACGGGCTTGGCTTCGCTCGCGTCGCTGCAAGCACTGCCACGCTGATCTCGCGCGACGGCGGACCGCTGACAGCAACGGCCACCGCGCTTCCTGCGGGAAGCCCGGCGGCTACCATGTTCGGAGGATATGCGAGCGCTCCGCCTTCGCAGCCTTGGGGCAAGGTCTACGAGGTCATCTTCGTGCCGTACAATCTCGAAGGCGCGCGGCTGATGATCGAAGGCTATCTCATGCATCGGCACGGCTTCGCTTCGCTTCTTCCATCCAACCATCCGTACAAGATCAACCCACCGTAAAAGGAAACGACAATGCCTATCGACCAGAACACACTGAGCAAGCTCGTTGATGAGAAGGTTCGCATGACAATCGGCGAACTCACGATGCAGACCATCGTGCTGAAGACGCTCCTCGACATGCAGGGCGAGGTGGTGATGTCGCCGGAGAATCAGCCGCAGACGCCGCACACGCCGCGACCGAATCCGATTCCGCAGCCGATCCCTGCGGACAATCCGACGCCGCCGCGCACGCAGCCGTCGCCGCCGGACAAGCCGGAATCGCAGCCGACACCGCCGCAGCAAGCGAAGGGCAACGGCAGCCTGCATCCAATTCGCGGAGCGTAGTTCATGGTCAAGGTAACGGTTGACGCCTCGTGGCGCATGGCGCGCGTCGAGTTCAACACGCCTTACGATCCGGGCGGCACCATCGTCGGCTTCGGCGAGGTGCTGTTGCAGGACCCGGGCGGCGAGCCATCGCCCGACGCGAGGGTGCTGCGCGTGCGTGGCCGTTCGACCGGCAAGACCTACGGCACGATGCAGGGCTCGACCGTCACGCGCGTGCTCGCCGACGTGCTCGATGAAGAGATCGACATCGAGGGCGTCGGCAAGGTGACGTTCTCGCAGGCGATGGCTGCAATGGAGATGTTCCTGCAGACGTGGCTGATCGAGGACGAAGAGAAGCCGGAGACCGCCGCAGTGCCACAGGCGGAGGAGCTTACATCGGTGCCGGTGCTTGGAGCGAAACCGCCGCAGGGCGACGAGCTTCCGAAGCCGCTCGATCCTTTCGCGCCGACCGGACCTGATCCGATTGTCGAGCCGACGCCGCATGGAGAGGAGCGTTGATGTCATGTCTGATCAACAGCCTGAAGGGAGGGCCAAGAACGTAGGCATGTTCCTGCGCATCATGGATGACCAGCCGCTGTCGCTGGCGCTCGTGGTGATGAACTTCGTGTTGCTGGGCTTCCTGTTTTATTCGGGGACCTCGCAGCTATCGCAGAGGCAGGAGACCTCTTCGATGATCGTGAAGTGGCAGCAAGACACCGACAAGCTGATGGCGTCGTGTGTCTCCGCAGAGATCATGAAACTCGTGCTCGACGCCGTGCAGCATAAAGCTCCGCCGGTCGCGGAGCCGAAGTGATGGTCGAGGTCGCTAAGGGCTGGATCAAGGAAAACTCGACCTTGGTGACATTCCTCGTTGCACAACTATTCGCGATGGGCGCGGGCGCTGCGTGGATCATTGCCTATAGCGTGAAGCTCGACACCAGAGTCGAGATCATGGAGACGCGCGGCGCAGAGTACAGCGTCGCGCGCATGGCTAAGATGGAAGAGCGCATCACGATCATCGAACAGCGACAGGCTCGCAACGAAGATCAGATCAAGCGTCTCGTCGATGAGTTTATCAAGGACACGCAACAGCGTGCTCGGCAGCCGCAGCCGCAGGCTCCTCGCTAACTACCAAGGTGAACATCATGAGCAAGAAGAAAACGGACGCCGTGGCGTTCGAAGAGACGGTCATGCTTGACGCATCGGCCACGAATATCCGCGAGCTTGGTGACGGCTACATCGTTTGCTCGCCGCGCATCGCGCGCACCGGCATCCAGATTTATCAGGGGCGCGAGCTTGGCCGCCCCGACCTCAAGGAGGTGCGGGTTTATCGCCCGGAGAGCGAGGTCTTCAACAAGGACGCGATCAGCACGCTGGCAGGCAAGCCGGTCACCATCGAGCATCCGTCCGAACCGGTCACCGCAAGCACGTGGCGCGATGTCGCTGTTGGTCATGTCGGCAACGACATCCTGCGCGACGGCGAGTTCATCCGCGTGCCGCTGCATCTGATGGACGGAGAAGCAATCAACGAGGTGCGCAAAGGCCGCTCGCAATTGTCGGTCGGCTATTCCGCAACGCTGTTGTGGCAGGACGGCGTCACACCAAGCGGCGAACCCTTCGATGTCACGCAGACATCCATTCGTGCCAACCACGTAGCAATTACCCATACGGCTCGTGGTGGACCCAAGCTCCGTATGGGTGATCGAAAATCACAGGAGAAGCAAATGGCTACCCGTAACATACTGATCGACGGAATCGGCGTGGACCTTGAGGAGCGCGATGCTCAGATCATCGAGCGCAGCCTCACCAAGCTCAGGGAAGAACTCGCCACAGCGCAGACCGCGCTCGCGACAACGAAGACCACGGCGCAGAACGATTCCGCTACGGCGGCAACGAACCTCGCCAACGTCAACGCGACCGTCGCGACGAAGGACGCTGAGCTTGCCACGCTGAAGCAACAGCTTGCCGATGCGAAGCTCACGCCGCAGAAGCTCGACCAGTTGGTCGCTGATCGCGCGCAGACCATGATCCGCGCCAAGGCGCTGGTCGGCGATGCGCTCGTCGTCGAAGGCAAGACCGACGCGGACATCCGTCGTCAGGTCGTGGCCTCGAAGCTCGGCGAGGTCGCCAAGGATTGGACCGACGATCAGGTCACGGCGTCGTTCAACACGCTCACTGTTTCCGTTGGCGACACCAACGGCAACGGCAACCTGCGCCAAGTGGTGAACGTCATTCGCCACGCTGACAACAGCGGCGGCGACAACGTCGCCAAAGCCTACAACGAGTACGACGAAGCTCTCTCCAACCGCTGGAAGACCGCAGGCGTTCGGCAGCCTGCCTGATTCCATCGACGCTTAAACCCATCCATCAAGAGGAGTTACGACAATGGCAGACACTAATGTGCAGGTGCGTCGCACGCCTGATGACATCGCCGGTCAGGTGCCGGAGGTGATCAAGGCTCGACAGGAGATCGTCGAGACGCAGAGCAAGGAGATCGAGGCTCGCAACAAGGCGGGCATCAATCCTCTCGGCGTGCCGCAGAGCACGTTCCCCGAAGGGATGCGTCAGGGCATCCACGGCATGATCAACCGCATGGTTGATTTCAATACCGTGACACGCTCGGTCGAAGGCCCGGCGACGGGAATCGGTCCCGGGCGCGTGGTGTCGCAATCGACGGCGTACGACATCAACTGCATTCTCGGCGGCACGCTCGTGGGCTTCATCGGCTTCACGGTTCTCGACCCGACCAACATCAGCCCCATCGGCTCTGCGGTGCCGGTGGATCATACGCCGCAGTACATGAACGTCGGCATCCTCACCAAGGGCGAGATGTTCATCACTGCGACCGTCGCCACGCTTGCTGGTGATCCGGTGCACTTCGGTACGACCGATGGTGTGCTCACCAACACCGGCGGCATCGGACCCATCGTCGGCGCACGCTGGAAATACTCTCGCCCCGCGAACGAACTCAACGTCGTTCAACTCGGCATCCAGCGCTAACCCCGTCACACCGACGTTTCATCCCTCATCGAAAGAACCCGTCAGGAGGCGGACATGCGAGACATGTATTCACGCGACGCACAGCAAAGTGCTTACAACTTTGTTGTGTCACAAAACACGGCCATCGAAGCGCAGGTGGTCAAGATGCAGTATCCCGAAGTGCAGTATCCGGACCTCGTTCCGGTTGACACTGCAACGGGCAACGAGTGGGTGAAATCGATCACGTACTACTCAGCCGATATGGTGGGCCGTGCCGATTGGTTTCATCACACTGCGATGGACGTGCCGCTGGCAGAACTGACCCGCGATAAATTTGAGCGCGGGATGGAGATGGCAGCCATCGGCTATCGCTACACCCTTGAGGAGGTGGCGCAGGCGATGAACACGCCCGGCCTCAACCTCACCGCAGACAAGGCGGTCGCTTGCCGCCGTGCCTACGAGGAGTTCGTTGACGGCGTTGCGCTTCGCGGTTCTGCCGCGAAGAACATGCAGGGGCTGATCAACTCGTCGCTCGTCGCTGCAACAACGGCACCGGCGGACGGCACCGCAGGTGGCACCTCGTTCGCCAGCAAGACCAACGATCAGGTCATCCGCGACATCAACAGCGCGCTGACCGGCATCGCCACCGGTACGAACTGGCTCTACTACGCCGACACTGTCTTGCTTCCGCCAGCGGTGCTGGTCGGCATGGCAGGACGCATCATCCAGTACACGCAGATCACGTTGCTGGAATGGATCAAGACCTACAACGTGCTGACGGTGCAGACGGGGCGACCCATCACCATCGCTGGCGTGCGCGGTCTTGAGACAGCGGGTGCCGGTGGCATCTCGCGCATGGTCGCCTATCGTCGTGATCCGCAGGTTCTCAAGATGTGGATTCCGATGCGCCACAAGTTCTTGCCGGTGTGGCAGCGCGGCCCGCTGGTGTTCGATGTGCCGGGCATCTTCCGGATCGGCGGCATCGAAATCAGGATGCCCGCAGCGATGCGCTACCTCGACGGCGTCTGATCCGTCGAGGCTCGTTCGTCACATCATCATCAACAGGAGATCAAGATGGCGAAGATTAAGAACACCGGCAGGCAGCCTCGCGGCTTCTTCACTGACGAGGGCACCCACGTCGTGGTGCCGCCCGGAGGTGAAGCCGAGTTCAACATGAGCGAGGCGGATTACAAGCACCTCGAAGAACTCGTGAAGATGGAAGACCCGCCGCTGTACGAGATCAGCGGCGGTCATGGCGGCGTCAAGAAGCTCAACGCGAAGGAGCAACGCGAAGCCGACATCAAGAAGGCGGAGGAGGATGCGAAGAAGGCATCCGACGCCGCTGCCGCTCACGAGAAGGAAGTGGCGAAGGACGCCAAGGACGCTGAGAAAAAGAAGGCTTGATCGATGCCGGTCAACCCGACGCTGCCACCTACTATCGCGGAATTTCGGGTGATGTTTCCGGAGTTCTCCGAAGTATCAGACGAGATGGTTCAGTTGCGGCTCGATGAGGGCATGCTCTGGGTCGATGCGTTCTGGTATCCGGTCGATGCAAAGTTCGCCGTGTTGTACGCCGCTGCGCACTACCTCTCGCTCCACGACAAGGCGAGCGGTGGTGAGATCAGTAGCGGCGAAGAAGGCGGCGGTGGTGGCAGCGTCGTTGATCCGGAGATCGGGAAGGTGTGGATCAAATCGGTTCGCTTCCGCGACCGCTCGATATCCTACGAACGTGTCGGCGCGTCTGACGAACAGCAAAGCGGCAGCGGCAGTGAAGCCGCCGCGTCCGCTGAGTTCTGGGAATCGACACCGTACGGTCAGATGTACTTGTCGTATCGGCGGCGCAACGTGCCTCATGTAGCGGTGATCTGAGATGGATTATTCACTGAACGTAAAACGTCAGCGCATGCAGGCTGTGCTCAACGCCATCGATGGCGGCAACGGTCCCGGCATCATCGAGCTTCGTGACAGCGAGCGCGTGATCCTCTGCACGCTGTTGCTGCAGCGACCCTCGTTCTATCTGGTCGGCGAGAACCTGCAGCTATGCGCGCCGACGACAGGCTTCGTTTCCATCGCGGGCGTCGCCAGCATCGGCACCATCAGCGATGGCTCCGGCATCATTGTCGTGGACGAGATGACGGTCGGCATCGATACGACGCCGGACCAGATTCACGATTATGAAATCGTGCTCGACGACAACGTGCTCGATGTCGGCAAGCAAGTGACGATCACGAACGCAACGCTCGAACATGGGTAAGTGGACCCGTGATCGCTTCCTCGTCCTGATGGCGATAGCCCTTGCATTCGCAATGGTGATTCTCGTGGTGATCTTCAATGGCCCGTCGCACTAGCCGCAAGATACTCGCCGACGACATGATCCCGGTGGATGACGCCGTCGATGATGCGTTCGCCGAACAGGTCGTGCTGCAGCCGATGCTGACGCAGAAGACCGGCTATCGCGAAGCTGTGCCCGATCCCAATCGCCAGACCGTCATCACGCGCGGCATCTACGATCAATCGCGCGGTGCCACCGAAGGGACCGGCGGCGGCTTGATGCACAAGCAAGCCATCGTGGACACCTCGCTGTCGATCAGGTGGGAGCCGGTCAGGCAATGCGGGTTGAGGAAAGGAGATCGCGTTTTCTTTCCTGAGCGCGACGAGCACTACGAGGTGACGTTCATCTACGAGGAGCCCGGCGGTCGTCCCGACGTTCATCTAGTGCGCGTACTGGACGAGGTGCCATGAGCATCATCCGCATGCTGACACGGCTCACCGCAGTGGCGGCGTTGCGTGGCACGACGTGGGCAGATGATCGCGTGTTCGACAGCGACAACACGCCGCTCGGTCAGGCGCTGGTGCTGAACGAAGCGGCGAAGCCTTACATCGTCGTCTACACCGACAGCGATAGCCGTGGCGGCGTTGACGGCACGAACCTCTATCTCGTGGATCGCGAACTGAACCTCGTCATCGAGATCGGCGTCGCGTCGAAGATCGAGGGCGAGACCGGAGGAGAGACACTGAAGATTCCGCAGACCGACGAGGGCATGGAGATCGCGCTCGACATGGTCGAGGACCAAGCGCTGGGCTCGTTGTTCGGCAATCCGCAGAACGAGTGGGCCGAGTTGCTGAAGCACTTCGTCATCAAGGTGGTGCGCGTCAGCGGGCAGCGGGGCGCTGCGGCAGAGCGAGACCGTCGCTGGGCCGCGCGGCAACTGAGCATCATCTGCGACGTGCAAGCCGACCTGCCGCCGGGCGTCGAGATACCGGCGAACCATCCGATCAGGAAGTTCATCACGGTCGCGAAAGAGAATCCGGAAGCGCACATGGAGCACGCTGCAGAGATATGCGAGGCGCTCGTGAGCCGCACGCCAGCGCCGGGCTGGGAGCAATTGCAGGCGTGGCTCGGTCTGCGCCGCGAAGGGCTGCGCGCCATCGGCAAGGCACCGCTGTCGTCCGACCTGCCAGCGATGGCGACCGGCTACGGCGACGACCTGACCGACACGAAGGGCGAAGCGCCGATCCTGCGCAAGCTCGGCTACGACGACATCGAAATGCCGGAGGGCATGGAAGAGGTCGGCATGATCGATGTCGGCGTGATCAGCACCAACGTCGTGGTGATCAAGCCGGACGAGAAGAAAGACAAGGTCGTGATCGATGGCAGCGGGGATTAAACTCAACATCGACACGTCGGAGCTACTCGATTTCGTCAAGCATCTGCAGAAGGCAGCGAAGGTCACCAAGCCGATCCTCGCTGTCGGGCTCAACGATGTCGGCGATTCTCTGGTGTCGTTGCTGGCGGTCAACCTGACGAAACAGACCGGGCTGTCGCTGGAGGAAGTGCGCGGGCTGTTCAAGGTCAAGCGCGCCAAGGTGGCCGACCTCACCTACGACGTGAGTATCGATCCGGCGCTTCTCGAAGACACGGCGCGCAACCTCGAAGGCGGACGCGAGAGCACCGATTTCGGAAAGATGGACCCGAACCGATTGGTGGTCTGGGTGTCGAAGAACGACGAGTTGGTCTGCATGGATTGTGAAGAGATGCAGGCGGCTGGTCCGATGCCTGCGTCGGTCGCCGCGAGTAGGCACCCGAGACACCCGAACTGCCGGTGCATCCTCCTGCCCTATGTGCAGAAGGGCAAACGTCTGCCGGTGACGATGACGACAGTGACCGGCACCAGCGCGACGAAACGTGGAGGAAGGAAGACCATCGTCGATCAGGATCGAACGCTGCGCCAACTCGCGCAGGACATCCTCGACAAGACATCGAAGGCGATAAGGATCGAACTGTCATGAGCGAAGATTACAACAGGCTCCTGCAGGAATTGTCCGACATGAAACGCCGGATGGCGGACATGCATCAGAACGGCACCGTGCACGAGGTGAAGGGCACGAAGCTGCGGATGTCACTCGGCAAGGACAAGGACGGCAAGGACATCCTGACGCCGTGGCTCAACACCGCGAACCATCGCGGCGGCGCGACCGAACAGCGCTTCTACAAGAAGGGACAGAACCTTTCCATCGTCTGTCCCGGCGGCGACATCACGCAGGGGATGATCACGCCGTACGCGCCGAACAAAGAGTTCAAGACGCCGGAGCACGCCGACGGCTCAGGGCAGGACGAGGAGAGCTATCAGCAAGGTGATTATCGCGGCAAGCAAACCAAAGAAGGTCACGATCACTGGCTGCAGGATGAAGAGAAAGAACAGAGCGGCGGCGGTGGTCAGCAAGGCGGCGGTGGTGGCGGCAAGCAACAGAAGAAGGGCCACACCGGCGGCGAGAAGGCGAAGGTCAAGAGCCGCATGAACAAGGACGGCGGGCACACGCTGCGCGTCGGCAAGGATGCTCGCGTCGCCTCACACAAGGAGGGCGCGAAGCTGCGGATGGCGAGCGATTGGGTGGTCGTGAAGAAAGGCCAGATCATTTTCTCGAAGCCGCCGATTCTGGGGCGCGATCCGATACCGAACGACGACAAGTAATTTGTCTCACGCCGAGACAAATCCCTCTTCACCACAGGAGAAGCCACGATGGCAAAGCACATGGTTATGCAGAAGTACTTCGTCTACGACCCGGGCGTTCACGCTGGTGACGAACTCGGTGGTCTGCGCGTGCACGATGGCGACGACGGGCTGCACGTTCTCGCCTCGCCGCTGATGATCCAGTACTGGATCGATCAGGGTTTGATCGGCACCGATCCCGTCAGCAAGCTCAAGAACGGCGCGAAGAAATTGCTCGCGCAGATCACGCGCGGTCGCAGCGAGAGCGACGACGATCCGAAGCGCGTGCCAAGGTACAGCCGCCGCACGCAATCCGGCGCACCGTCGTTTGCCGCCACGCCTGCATCGGTGCGGCAGAAGGAACGCAACAAGGCGCGCAGAGCCGCCAAGAACGGCAACGGCAAGAACGGCAAGCCTTCGAAGAAGGAAGATCGCAAGCCGTCCGCTCCGTTCGTCGCACCGGCGGAGTAGCGCGTGGCTGATTTCGTTTACGATCCGACCTTGGACATGTGGCCTGACCTCAAGTATGGCCGCATCGTTCTGAGCCCGACGCGCATCGGCATGGACCGGGTGACCGGCAAAGTGCTGACGGGTTGGGATCACGTCGTTCAGAGCATGCTCCTGATCTTCTCGACGAGATTTCACGAGCGTGTTCTGCGGCGCTGGGTCGGCTCGTTCGTCCCGCACATGATCGGCAACAACGCGACCGAACCAACGATCACGAGATTCTACTGGGCGATAGCAACCGGCCTCGATCTCTGGGAGCCGAACTATCGCATCCAGCGTGTTCGCGTCGGCACGCGCGCGGATGGCTCGTTGCTGTCCTCGTCCGAAGAGTTGCGCACCGGTCGTCTGACCACGTCGATGGAGGGCACCTATCGTCCTCGCGGTCATCTCGGCAACGACCAGCCGCAGGTGCGTCGCTCCGTCGGTCTGGTCTCGCAGGGCTACAATCTTTGGGAGCGGCAGCCGGGCTACGTGGTCGGCGCTCCTGCGTACGGTGAAGGCACAACGCCGACCGTTGTACCCGGGAGCAATTACTGATGGCGAGCGGACAGGCGCTGACCGATAGATTGACGGAGCGCATCTCCGTCATCCTGCCTGCGAACCTGCAGCCGATGATCGTGCTGGAGAAGCTCGACGTGGAGACGATCCTTGCGGATCGGATGACACGGCTCAAGCAACTCTGGGCGCTGTACGATCCACCGGCAGCGGCGCAGTACGATGTCGAGATGCTTGAGTTTGATCCGATCAAGATCAACCAAGAAGCCAGCACCTACTTCGAACTTCTCGTTCGAGATCGAGTGAACCAAGCGGCGCGCTCGATCACGCTCGCCTACGCCATCGGCACCGACCTCGATGCAATCGCATCGCGCTATCCCGGCGGCGTGCCGCGTCTGCCGGGCGAGAGCGATGATCGATATCGTCGGCGCATCTGGTTGTCGCCGAACACGCTGTCGCCTCACGGCACGGCAGAGGCGTACGAGTTCTGGGCGCTGACCGCGCTCCCTGCACTGCGCGACGTGACGGCGATCCGCGCGGTGGCGCACGATTACTACCCGACGATTCTGATCACGTGTCTGATGAACACGAACTACGACGACCCGAAGCCGTCGCAAGAGCAACTCGTTTTCATCCGCTCGTACATCCAGAGCCTGTCGCGTCAGGGTCTCACCGATGTGATCTCGGTCAATCCGCCGAAGATCATGGAGATCAACTACAGCGTCGCGGTGTGGCTCTATCCCGGCACGCTTCCCGATCAGACCATGCTGAAGATCAGCCTGAACCTGAGCGAGCTTGTCACGAACCAGTACTGGCTTGGGCATGATCATTCGCTCACCGCGATCCACGCGGCGTGCAACGTCAGCGGCGTGCATCACGTCGATGTCGAGGAGCCGACCGACAACGTGATCGTGCCGCTCGATTGGGTCGTGAAGGTCAAGACGATCAACGTGCGAATGGCCGGGCGTCAACTATGAGCGACATCGTCACTGAAGGCATCATCCAGTATCCGGGCGCGAAGCTCCTCTATCGCAACGCGACCGGTCTTGAGAAGGCGATGGCCGACGTTGACGGCGAGCGCTTGATCGGCACCTACGCCGAGATCGTCGCCGATCAGTGGGACCCGTACCGCATCAGCTACAACAACCTGCCCTATCTCGGCTACGCGCACGGCGTGATGTTGTGGGAGGACGGCTGGAGCGAGAGCACGCAGCGCGAGTGGATCGCGCGGCAGTTCGAGTACAAGAGCCTGCGCGGGACGCAAGCCGGAATCGAGATGGCGCTGAACTACAGCGGTCGCGATTTCAGTGGACCTCCCGGCTACACCATCGTGCAGGCGATCCGTCCGCCGCAATCGTTCTTCGCCTCGCCGTCGCTGAGCAAGGCGGAATACGATTTCTGGATTCACCTGATGCCGGAGTTGCGGATCACCTTCTATGAAGGGATCGGCTGGGACAGCGAAGAAGTTCTCTTCTCCGACGACGGTGGCTGCAACTGGCACGTCGGGCTCGACGACGGCGAAGCGCTGCACGGGCGCAAGGCTTTCCTTCGCGTGCGTGGCGTCGATCAGCCGCTGGAGATTTACCAGTTCACCAAGACGATCAACGGCAAGACCTCGATTGATTACGAGCGCGTGTCGATCCCCGGTCACGGCGGCTTGGCGATGATGTGCGGCGACATCTTCGTCAACGAGGACGACCGCTACGTCTGCGCAGAGAAGATCGTGCCGCAGCTTGTCACGGTCCGCGTCGATGGCACGTACGACCACGAGCAATCGTTGCTGCATCTCGACACGGTGGTGCCCGGGCTCGACCCTATCGATGTGCGCTACGAGCGCGACAGCGACATCGGATGGGGCAACAGCTTTCTGTTCGTCAACGATTGGCAGGACAGCCGCAACTTGATCGTGCCGTCGTATCCCGTCGTCGGCGGTGGCGATCTTGTGGCAGGCGCTGCGACATGCGTGAGCGGATGGACCGCGCACGAAGGCTTCGGGAATCTCGTGGCGCAGCCCACGCAGATAACCAGCACGAGCCCGCTCTATGGCGATCCGCTCGTGGTCTACGCCGACGCAGGATACGACGCAGCGAGGATGCTGGCTGATCGCATCTTCCTGCACGACCCGGAGATCGTCGGCGTCATCACCGGCGGCATCTCGTTCGTAGGTGTCGATTACGTTTCGTGGCCCGCGTACACGGCTGATCTCATGATCGCGCTGCGCACGTGGGACAAGAAGTGGAGTTGGTTCGCTGACGAAGGTTATCTGCACGACGACAACTACTTCGCAAGCGCGCCTGACCTTGATGATTTCGACCGTAGCAATCGCGCGGTCGTCACCTCGCAGGCGCTGCGGGATCGAGTGCGCGTTGCTTACGATCCGACACGCTTGATCGAACTACGCGAACGCGCTTGGCCCGAAACCACAATAGATCAGCAAGTGCCGAACTTGCTCTAGGAGAGACAAATGGAACGTAAAGTTAACATCCAAGATTGGCAGAAGGTCACGGTCGAGGATTTCAATAACTTCGGCCTGTTCCCGCGCTACTCGTTTGATCACATCGTCGGCGACACGCTCGTCCCCTCGATGGCGTTCACCGGCTTCACGACGGTGCAGACCGCACCGGCTGTCGTGACGGTCGGCAACGGTCGGCTCTATCACAACGGGCTGGTGTTCTATAACGACAGCGAGGGCGGATCATCGCTCGATCTTCTCAGCGTGCTCCCGGTCGTCACGCGACGCTACGTCGGCATCGTCGTGTGGGGCCAAGAGATCGAGACGGACACTGAGCCGCGAACCTTCCTCACCGACCCGGTGACGCGCGCAACGGTGGCTCGTGTTGTCTCGACCGAGAGCCGTCGCTGGGCGAACATCTCGACAGTGGTAGGCGCTGAAGGTCCAGACCCGCAGCCGCCGACGGTCGCGTCGAACACGCTGGCGATTGCGTGGATATTGCTCGACAGCACCGGCATCGTCTCGATCCAGATGGTCGATGAGAATCGCGCGCCGAACCTCGTCGCGCTCGACGACCGCATGAACGAGATGGATGCGTGGCGAACTCAGACCGCCTCGCGTCTCGACACTCTCGCAACCGACATCGCTGCATTGGCCGCTCGTCTCAGCGGCACGGCGACGATGAAGTTCGTGCTCAACATCGCGGTCGATGTCGCGCGCGTGCGCGAGGTGTTGAACCTGCCCGACACCTACTCGGCGTGGGGTGCCGATCACTTCCTGACACCTGATGAATCCGACATCACCAACGTGGATTATCTGGCGAAGGTCGAGGAGGGTGTTCGCTTCCCGAATGCTGCAGAGCGCGATTCTCAATTCGCGTTGCTCAACCCGATGGACCCTGCGGTCGTCGTGCAGGCGAACTTCGTGTTGCCGGTCTACGATCAGGTGTCACGTCTGGAGGTGCTGGGCCGCGACAGCGAGATGTCGATTGCGCAGTATCAGTATCAGACAATCTCGTGGGAGCTTTGCGCCAAGACACGCACGCGCATCCGCTGGGGCACGCCGATGGTGGTGTGCTCGAACGGTGTGTGGTGGTTCGCTCCAGCCGGTCACGATTACGGAACAGGCTGGCTCAATCCAAGCGCTGCGCAGGTCGGCGGCTACACGCCGAACACCGACCTGATCTACGACCCGATCCGCAACATCCTCACGCGCGGCAACGAGACGTTCCAAATCCTCGACGTGATGGACAACCCAAGCCACACGGTGCTTCGGCTCGTGCAGTTCTGGGTCGATGAGATCATCGACAGTTACTACTGGCGACAGGTGATCACCATCGAAGGTCTCAACGGATCGGTGATCTCGCAGAGCTATCTCAACTCGCAGGGCGGCTGGCTGACGGGCGTGGATATTTTCTTCACGCGCATCTCGACCAGCGGCGACGTGCACATGATCATCTGCGAGTGCAACGAGGCTGGCGCGCCGAACTTCCAGCGCGCCATCGCACGCTCGACCGTGGCGGCTGATCTTCTTCGCGCTCCACCGTACGCGACGAAGTTCAACTTCCTGCCGACGTATCTGGCGAAGGGTCAACGCTACGCCTTCGTGCTGCAGACACCCGGCAACCACTTCGTCTCGCTCGTGCACAACAACAAGTTCGCGCAGGGCTCGATGTTCACATCGACCGACGGCGCGTGGTCGGTCGGCGACCTCACGAAGGATTTGGCATTCCGCCTGTACTTCGCGAAATTCCGCTCGACCATCTGCACCACGCAATTGCTGTCGCTCGAACTGAACGGCGGCATCTCGCAGATCGATCTCAACTACGACAGCACGCGACCGCCCGGCACAGCGATCACCTTCGAGGTGCAGGTCAACGGCACGTGGGTCCCGCTCGGTTACTACGACACCAACCCGCTCGTCGCTCTTCCACCGTTGCTGCCGTTCCGCGTCACGTTCACCGGCACGACGGACGAAATGCCGGGCATCGGTGTGGCAACCAATTCGCGTTCGCTCACCTCGCGACCGCGTTCTGATTTCAAGCACATCTCGATCATGCGCACGACGCCTTCACCGGTCACGACGATCTACTGCGATTTCCGTTTGGAGAGTTGGCGGGGCGCTCCCTACCACACCTTCCTCGCGCGCATCCTGACCGGCGCTGGCTACACCGTTGTGCGCACGCCGTCGCTGATCGCGGATGAAACGGACCCGAACGATCCAACGGTTCTGATCAGGCACTGCACGTGGAATCTCGCAGCGCTCGGCGGCGTCGCGATCAGTTCGTACAAGATCAGGATCGAGGGTCTGACGGACAACGTCAACGCTTGCTACCTCGTCGCCGAACGCATCGACATCGGCATCGCGTAAAACCAAGGGGAGTACTACCGAATGGCTACCGATAAATATCCGCAGCGCAATCACAACATGCCGATGAACGAAGGCGCGCTCGCTGCAGCGCGCGCTCGTCTCAACCCGGGTGGCGGCGTTGCGCCGGTGCAGCCACCGGCCAGCGGCAAGGGCTCGCGGCGCGAAGTGCGCCCGGGCGAATGGGTCGATGATCGCGTCATCGAGTTCGGCAGCATGACGGCGTCGCCTTCGGAGGGCGAGCCGCCTGCACCACGCGGCATGGACGGCAAGAGCTTGCCGACCTTCACGGCAGACAAGGTCTACAGCGTCTTGCTCGGCAAATCCTGCATGTACGCCGGTCGTACGCTGTCGCCATCGATGACGTTCGAGATGACCGGCGATGTGTGTCTCGATCCGAACGTGACGCCGTGCATCGTTGAAGCGACGGAGATTGGCGACAAGCCGGTGTCGCAAGACGCTGCCCCGAGTGGTGCGAAGAAGAAGGCCTGATCACATGGCACTGAAGCGGCTGGATGAAGAGTTCGAACTGAAGCCGGGCACGCAACTGTTGCCGTATATGAAGCGGTTGCTGCCTTCGCTTGAGGGCCGGTTTCAGGAAATCGAATCCGATCAGGATGTCGTCAACAAGCTGGCGTCGGAAATCCGCGCGGCAGCCTTGTTGCGCATGAACGAGATTCTGATTCCCGCGACCGAAGACATCATCGCGGTCACCAAGCTCGGCTTCATGCTTGGTCCGGTCTCGACGCCGTACACGCTCGTGATGGGCTACATGACGATGATCGTGGACGAAGGTCCGCAGCGCGACAGCTTCACGCCGTCGCCTTATCTGATCATCGAGCACACGCCTGACGATTACGCCATCGCGCGATTGATCGGCTACCATCAGGCCGACGGTCTGTGCGAGTTCACGGTGACCGCGATCCACGGCAACCCGGGACCGCACTCGACGTGGATGATCTCATCGACGCCGGGCATGGCGGATTCGACCAAGCTCTATCACGACAACGTCGCGCCGATGCACGACACGGTAGTGGCCGACCACGCAGAGGTCGTGCAGATGCACGCCGACATTCTGGCGGCGGCGCAAGCCCTCGCCGAATCCGGCCTCGACGCCTACGCCTTCATCCGCAAGGACGGCACCGTTCCGTTCGAAGCGCTGCAGATAGGCATGCATCCGCCGCCCGGTTCGAACGACACCTACATTCCGACGACGAACTGGGTCCGCCTTCGCCTGCAGGAGTACGCTGGCGATGCGCTGATGAAGAGCGGCGGCACGATGACCGGCGCGCTCTATCTCAACGGTCCGCCGACATCGAACCTGCAGGCTGCGACGAAGGCCTACGTTGACGCGATCATCGGGCAGGGCGGCACCGTCAACGGCTTGCTGACGATCCGCTCGGTCAACGCGACGCTGAAGCTGCAATCAACCGGCACGCAACAGCATCGAACCATCGAGGCGGTTAATCCCGCAGGAGCGACGCGCTGGCACCTCAACATCGCGAACGGCGATCTGGAGACCGGCGGCGATGTCGGTTCGAACTTCGTGCTGCATCGCTTCAACGACAGCGGCGGCTACGCTGCCGAAGCGCTGCGCGTCGCACGGCAGACCGGCGTGATGACGATCTACAACACGCTCAACGTCAATGCTGGCGGAGCGAGCATCACCGGCAACCTCAACAACATCGGCGACCTGCACACCTATCGCGCGGGCACCAACACCGGCGTGATCTACTTCGGCAACCAGCGCAGCGCCTATCACTACTGGGACGGCGCGACGCATCAGTTCACCGCAGGCGGCGGATCGTTCGGCGGCAACCCGTTCACGTCGGGCCACATCAATTGCTACTCGATCTACACGCAAGGCCACTACGCAACGGTGTGGGGCGCGACGGTTCACGGCGTCTTGACCGTCAACAACGCGATCAACATCAACGGCGGCGGCAACCAGCTTGTCTTGTCCGGTCAGACCCATAACCAGATTCAATTCTACGACACCGATTGGGGGGCGATGTACCTCCATCACAACGGCGACCTGATCGGCTTCCTCAACAACGGCGGCGGCTGGTGCATGTGGGTGACGAACGCCGGTCACATCTGGGCCGGTCAGTACGGATGGATTCACGATTACGTCAACAACACCGCGAGCAACCACGCATGGAGCGCGGCGAACACGCGCTACAATCAACTCGTCAATTCGATTCGCTGGGTCCACGCCGGTGACATCGATTGGTATTACTACTGGTATCAACTCGCTGAAATCGGCAACGCCTGCATCACCGGGCTGTTCATCGCCAGTTGGGCGTACGGCGGCATCGGTCCGTACGCCGGACGCTGGCGTCAGTGTCAGCACAACGTGGCGGGTGGCTGGTACACATCGGGATGGGCGTCATGAAGATCATCGATCACGGTGAGTGGATCGCGTGCCCGAAGCCGGAGAACTATCCGGTCAAGCTGCCGCCGAACATCCTGTTCTCGAAGCGCGTCTCCGACGGTGTCGATTGGTACATCTTCCAGCGCCGCGAACTGCACGACGCGAAGGGGCTGTTCGTCATCACGGTGCCGACCGAAGACGGCGGTCTCTCTGTCGCGACGACGACGCACGATGTGACGGCGCTGTTTCCAACCGGGAAGATGCGGCTGTTCGAGGTGCTCGACGCGCCAGAGGATCACGAGAAGCTGCGCATGCAGCGCCTCGATCTCAAGAAGAAAAAGTTCGTGCCTGCACCGCCGCCAGCGCCATCGATGATCGAGGTGCTGATGGAGGAGCTTGGGCTCGACCCGAAACAGATGCAGGCAAAGCTCGACGCGGCGAGAAAGAACAGGAGCCAACATGGCTGACGTAGCATTCTTCGAAGGCCGACAGACGACGCCGGTCCCGACCGCGCATCAGGTCACACCGACCAGCGCGCTGAGCATGATGGCGGTGAAGCTGGAGTGCAATCCGGTCGGCACCATCGTGGTGACGCCTATCGTGCAGGACCAGAACATCGGCGATTACGTGCGCGAGTTGCGCATCTTCTCTCTTCCGGCTGGTGGCGCAGAGCCGGAGTTGTTGTTGGCAGTGAGGCTACATGCGCTGACGGTGAAGCAACTTGAGATCATGACGCCCGCGCACACGATCTGAAATCTATCCCCCTCGCAACAAGGAGACATCAAATGTCTGATCCGGTCTTTGGCATTAGCATCCGCAAAGTTGACGAAGGCGCGCGTCCCGTACTGGGCGCGGACCTTTCCACCATCGGCCTCATCGGTCCCGCACCGCTCGCCGATCCCGTGCTGTTCCCGTACGACACGCCGGTCGTGTTGAACTCGAACGACACCAAGAAGACGAGGAAGCTCGGCGAGAGCGGCTATCTCTCCGACGCTGTGCGCGGCATCAACGATCAGCTTGGCGAGACACAGTTCGCCGCGCGCATCGTCGTGGTGCGCACGGCTGAAGGCACTGACCCCGATCCGGCGATCAAGCTGCAGCAAACGATCTCGAAGATCGCTGGCGACAGCCTGAACGGCACCGGCATGTGGGCGTTCCTCAAGAGCGCAGCGAAGCTCGGCTGCACGCCGCGCATCCTCACCGCGCCCGGCTACACCTCGCAGATGGCTAACGGCGTCGGCGAGATCGAGCGCACCGGCGGCGGCACGAACTACGTGATGGATCATCTCTATCCCGTGGCGTTCGAAGGCGGCGGTCCGGATGTCGTGTCAGCGACGGGCCACGCATATGGTCTGAGCAACGGCACGCTGGGACCTGTCGAGCTTGAGCTTCCCGGCGCGTGGTACGACGTACCTCCGACGATCACCGCTCCTCCTCCCGGCAACAGCGTCACGGCTGCGGCGGTCGCGGTCGGCGGTCTCGGCTATCAGGTCGGCGAGCAACTGATCCTCGATAACGAGATCATCCTGAACGTGGACACGATCAGCCCCTCCGGCGGATCGGTGCTCACGGTCAGCGTGGTCGCTGGCGGCTTCTTGGTCGGCACTGAGGACACGCCGACGACGCCGCTCGACGTTCTCAGCACGACCGGCTCCGGCACCGGCGCTTCGTTCAACACCACGTGGGAGCCGACCGGTGAGGTCGCCACCTACACGGCGGAGATCGTCGCGGGTGCGAACCCGGTGGTCGCGGGTGCAACGTCGATCTGCAATCAGCTTCTCGGTCAGATGATCGTGGAGAGCGCAGGCTCTTCGTTCCAGAACGATCTCGATTGGCGCGAGACGATGCAGAGCCATCGCCTGATTCCGATCAGCGGCGGTTGCCGTGTGATGGACCCGGTGACGAGCTACATCATGATCCGTCCGCTTGCGCCTCGCATGGCGGGCATCATGGTGCGACGCGATCACGAGACCGGTGCGCCGTTCCACTCGGCGGCGAACCAAGCGGTGCAGGGGATCATCTCTCCGAACCGCGACATCGGCTTCAACCTCACCGACAGCGCGAACGAAGCTCAGGAGCTTCTGGCTGCGAACATCGGTGTGCTGGTGCGCGGCGAGATCGGCGACGATTTCGCAATCGCATCGGGCGGCTTCGTCCTGATCTCTACGGACAACGCAGGCGAAGACCCGTTGTGGCAGATGTACAATGTGATGCGCGGACGCGATTACATTCATCTGGGAATGCTGAAATCGCTGCGCTACTTCCTTGGTCGGTACAACATCATCGGCCACACCGTGCAGGCGATTCTCAACACGATGCAGTTCTTCCTGCGCGACCTTCACGCCGACAATCACATTCTCGGCTACAAGGTGAACTTCCGCACCGAAGGCAACTCGCCTGAACAGATCAGGCTGGGGCATCTCACCGTCGGCTTCAAGGCAGAAGAGCCGCCGGTCTTGAAGCACCTGACCATCGAGAGTTCGCGCTACCGCGAAGCCATCGATGCGATGGTCGCCGATCTTGCGACGCAACTGAACCTCGCAACGTCCTAAGCTCCAGCCCGGAGGGCAGCACGAAGTAACGTGCTTCAAACTGTAGGGGCAACTGTAAGTGCCCGCCCTCCACCTCTTCACCTGTCATCGGAAAGGAAATTCAAATGTCACAGACGATCTACGTCATGGAGAGCGCGAACCTGATTTGCGGCGACACCGCTGGTCCGGCAGGCACCGGCTCCGGCACTGCATCGCCCGGCATCAGCACTCACCTCATCTTGCAGGAGTTGAAGCTGCCCGGGCTCGAAGAGAACTATGTCGATCACACGCCCGGCGGCGTGATGGTGGGCATCGAGATTCCGACGCACATCAACAAGCTCGAAGCGACGTTCAACCTCGCGGGCTGGGACCCGGATGTTATGACGTTCATCGGGCAGAACGATCCGTTCTATCAACGCTTCACGGCGTACGGTTTGATCCGCGACCGTCGCACGAGCGAGGCGCTGCAGAGCGTCGCCATCATCGAGGGTCGGCTGGGTCGCGTGAACCCGACGGCGTTCTCGAAGGGCAACCTGATGGCGCACGAGTACTCGATCAAGAGCATTGTGCACTACGAGCTTTGGATGCAACTTGATCCGGGCAACGCCACACCAAGCGAAGTTTACTGGTGGGATTTCTTCACCTCACGTCTGCGCGTTGGTCAGGAAGAACTCACTGACGATCTCGTGCGCGTGCTTGCCATCCCGGGCAACCCGGTATGACAGTGAAGGAGTTGGTCGAGATTCTGCAGAAGCTCGATCAGGACAAGCGCGTCGTCGTGGCGGACCACGACGGCGCGGGTCCCGCAGAGGACATTGAGTTCGTGGATCAGCGCGTCGTGAAGGGCGAGCCGGTCGTCAGTATCTGGATGCATCGATGATCAGCATGGACAACAACGGCGGGCGAACGATCCACTTGTTCATTCCGTTTGATTACAAGAACAAGAAGGTCACGAGCATCTCGCTCGCCGCTCCATGTCTGGGTCACGCGCTGCGCTGGACCGAAGGCGATTGGTCTTCTGCAATCGCGCTTCTCGTCGAGCTTGCCGGTGTCGATGAAGCTGTCATCCGCAGCCTGCGCTATCCCGACGCCGACCGCGTGATGGATCAATTCCTCACCATGCTTCCGCCTGACATCCGCAGCGACATCGCCGATGGACGCATCCCGGTGAAGGGCGCGACCGGCACGCCTGAAGAGCAACTCGCCATCGTGACGGCGAAGCTCGAAGCGACGATGGCGCAGGCAGAGGCGCGCGCAGTGGCGCTGAAGAACGGCGGAGCGGCGGCGACCGAACACCTGCAAGGCCCGGGCGTGCCGCTGCCGCAGCATGAAGAAGTTGGTTTCGATTTATCGGATGAACCCTGATGGCTGCAGCCGACGAAAAAGTTGTCCGCGTAACCGCAGAGGATCACACCGCTGCGGCATTGAAATCCGCTGGCGAAAATTTCGCGAAGCTGCACAAGGAAATTCAGGCGCTCCGCAAGCAGACCGAAGCGCTTGCCGGTGACGAAGAGCGTGTGCAGAGGCGGAAGACGAAGGCGCACAACACCACGTTCGAAAGCATCATCGAAGGCGCTCTTGGTGCGGCGAAAGCAAACGCCGCGCTCGGCGGTCAGGCCGGAAAGACCGGCGGCATTCTCGGTGGCGTTGGCAGGATCGGCGCTGCAGCGCTCAACGGCATGGGCGTCGCGATCCCCGGCGTCGTCGGCGGTCTTGCCTCGATGGCGGCTGGCGCACTCGGCGTCGGCGCTGCGCTGGAGGTCGCGCGTCGCGGCTTCATGGGCTGGGCTGCGTTCGATACCCAGTTGCGCTTGCTGCAGAACTCGACCGGCATGACGCGCGCGGGCGTCGAGGGTATCGCCGAAGCGATGCGCGATCTTGGCAACGTCACCGGCGACACCAAGGAAGAGTTGCTCTCCGCGTTCAACGAGTTGCGCGAGGCGGGCAACTTCACGCCGGAAGAAACCAAGAAGATGTTTCCCGACATCGCTCTGGTGGCGAAGGGCATGGGCGCTAACGCCGGGCTGGTCGGTCGTGCGGTTGGCGACATCGCGCGCAACTTCAAGATACCTGCGGACCAAGTGTCGAAGATTTACGAGGGCATGGCGTACGCGCAGGAGAAGTTCAATCTCGATGTCTCCAAGGTCGGCCCGCAGCTATCGATGGCGACCGAAGGAATGGCGCGGTGGGGCTACACCGGCGCAGATGCTTCGAACCGCATGCTCGCGTTCATGGGCTCACTCAAGGAAGCGACGGGCGACGCTGGCACTGCAGCCAGTGTGCTGACGCGCATCATGAACGGCATGGGCAGCGAGCAAATGGCGAAGGCGCTCGGCTTCAGGAACGCTGAAGAGTTTGAGCAAGACCTTCTCGCATCCGGTGACGCGCTTGGCCGGATGACCCGCCTGATGTCAGAGGCGAAGAATCAGTACGACGTGATGCACGCTGTCGGCGTTCGCGACGTTGCGTTGTGGAATAAGATGAAGGGCGAACTCGGCACGATGGCCGACAAGATCAAAGGCGTCGCGACCGCTCAAGGCGCAATCGACAAAGGTCTCAACATCACCGACGGTCCCGAGAACGCGGTGAAGCGTCTGACGAACGCGCTCAACGATCTCGTCGAATCTCTCGGCATGTTTCTCGATGCGTTCGGCGCGACCACGGTCCTCAAGGCTTTCGCTGACGATCTCGCTACCATCTCGCGCGGCGCGTATCGGCTTGTCTCGCTGTTGAAGTGGGCGCTGCCCGGCGGTCAGAAGCCGTCGTGGGTCAAGACGATGGGCGAGCACTCGTACAATCTGCAAGCGCCCAAAGACAAGCAAGGCAAGAACATCACACCCTACGATGAATATCTCGCAGGCGCTGATCCGCAGGCAGAGGCGAAGGCGTACTGGGCAAAGCAACAGAAGGGCAAGGTTGACGCGACGGACAAGAACGAGCGCGACGAGTACAACGAGAGGGTCAAGCGCTATCACGAGATCAAGAAGAACAAGCCGAACCTTCGTCCGGTGATGCCCGATATACCGGAAAGCGTCAGGCGCGATTTCCCGAATCTGAAGCCGGGACAGGTGACGCCGACCGGCACCACGACGACCGCGCCAACCGCGCCTGCACCGGCAGGAGCCACATCGCAGGGCGGCACGACGACGATTGAGACCGGACCGCGAGCGGTGATCACGCAGCCGCAGGGTCAGCTTGGCGGGACAGCGACGGTGCCAAGCACCGGCGGCTTCCAGCCGATGGGCGGCACGTTGCTGCAGACGCCGCAAGGTCAGCGGCTCAGCGGCTCGCTGGAGAACGCGACGAAGCAACTCGTCAGCTTCACCCAGACGATGCCTGATCAAGGCAAGGCGCGTGAGCTTCGCGAGGGCGTTCAACTCGCATCGTACTCTGGCGACAGCTTCGACGGCTTCCCGAAGAAGATCGACAACACCGTCATCGGTCGCGCGTTCGCGGCGGCGAAGGCGAAGGAAGAAAGCGCACTGCGTCCGCAACAGACCGGCGGCGGCACCGGCACGCACATGCAGGGCACCGGCGCGCAACAGTACGGCGGCTCGATGGATGCGCGTTATCTGCGCGCGTCGTACCAGCCAAGCACCGGTGATGTTGGCGCGCGCGGTGCTCCCGCGACAGGTCCCGGCGGCGGTGGCAGCGGCTACGGACCAAGCACCACGCTCGCGCCTCCTGCGACAGGTCCCGGCGTCGAGACCTATTCACCTGACCAGCGCGTGCCACGCAGCCAGAGGCAATCGCCGTATCAACGACCGGGCGCGCCGGACAGACCGGTCACGCCACCCGAGAGCCCGACGACGCAGCCGCCTGCCGATCCGAACGCGCCACCTCCCGCAGCGGGAGCGCCGTCACCGGCTGTCCCCGGCAGCCAAGCTCCGCAGGGA
>Ga0210380_10000228_pt1 | contig 28469 bp, 35 predicted proteins | sample PLM4_5_coexredo_FD_155476 | JGI IMG/M metagenome (GOLD analysis project Ga0210380, IMG submission 155476) | Groundwater sediment microbial communities from an aquifer in East River, Colorado, USA - PLM4_5_coex redo | ecosystem: Environmental > Terrestrial > Soil > Riparian zone | place: USA... | reverse complement strand
AATCGCATCGAGGCTGTCCAGGTAGCCCGCAGCATAGGAAACGCGCTGTGGCGGCGTCTAGTCCTTTTCCGTGGGTGAGGCCTTAGCTCGCGTGTTCTGGGTCCCTAGGCTGGGCGAGATGGGTTCCCTTTAAAAAGGGGACATACCCCCGGGGGGTCTGATTTCCTGGACGATTGCAGGGTCGATCGTCGTGGCGAAAGAAAAAAACGTGAACGAGTGCGCGTCCGGTCACCCCTGGGGTGAAGGGACGAACAGGCCACCTGTTTGGTAGACAGATGGTATTGAAGCGTAAGCCATTGATGTTGTTGATGACGTCGTCTGATTAAGGCGAACTGGGATGCAACTGGGATACGATGTTAGGACTTTTCCTCATCCTGTTCGCGTTGTGTTTCAATCGGTTGCGCCTCGATCGTCTTGACCTCGAGCTGCTGCAACGACGCCGCATCCTGCAGAAACGCCACCAGTTCGTCGCGTGTCCAATCGCTGGCGTCGCGTTTCACGACCGTAACCATCGATTCCTGCGATGGTCGGCCATCCAATCGATCCGCAATCGCAGTAATCGCCGGCAATGCCTGCAATGTGTCGCGCTGCGCCTGCTTGATCAGGTTGCGCGCGATGCCACGCAGCGCCTGATTGTTATTGCCAGCAGCAGCAAGCTCCATGGACAACGCATCGTGGAACGGCTTCTCAGCGCGTCGTCCGAGCGGATTAGCGTTGTTGCCTTTTTGAAACGGCATGACCGATCATACTAAACTCATACGCACGTTATGCAAACACGCGCATGTGTTAGGCAATCACCTAATCAACCGCACACTCCACACACAAAAAACCCCGCATCTCTGCGGAGTTGTTCACCATGCCTATCGGACATTACGGTGATTTGCGCGCAAATGTAAATGAGACATGTCCTAACCGCGCGGCGCGATGATTTCGCGCACCATGGTCATGATCCTCATTGCGAGATTTGGCTGGCCATCGTCAGCGTCAGCGTACTCCTCGACGAGTTCATCGATCTCGACCAGCGTATCACGCAGCCGCTCGATCTCGTCGGCGGCCTCATCGATTATGTCTTTGGTTAGTGCCTTGTCGGCGTACCCGTCGCGCAGCCGTTCAACGATGTCGGTCATCGCCGCGTCCCCAATGCGGTGAGGCCTGTTCGCAGGCGGTGCAGTTCGACGATGCCGCCTGGCACCGAGCCCTGTTCGCAGACGGCCTGTACTTCGGCCAGAACCGTGCCTGGATAGCGTTTGAGGACTGCGAGGGCCTCAAGGTAGTCCGCAATTGCGGAAACCTCTCTGCGGGCCTGCTTCTGGCCAGCATCGCTATCGGGATCGGGCGGTGTGCCGCCCATGGCGTCCAGCTTGGCCGTTCCCGGCTGGCGTGGCGCCTGCAGGGCGCTGGCGTAGTTGGTTGCCAGCACCAACCAGTGTTTGCCTGCGGCGAACTCACTGGCGTTGATCTTGCCGTTGAGGAACAGCCAGCCGAGCGATGAGCCCCAGACGGCATCGCGCAATCCCATCAATGCGGCGTCGCGCAGCCGCACCACCTCGATCGGGCTTGGCAATGTTGGCGGGCGACGGATTTTGCCTGAGCCTTCACGCCGCGCCATTGCCTTGCGCTTAGCCATGTGGATCACGCCCCCGAGAATGACGGTATCGGATCGTCCATTGGTGCGTCGAGGTGCGGCTTGGTGTCAACGATGGCATTGAGCGGATCGCTATCGTTGGCTGGTCGGCGGATTGCTTCGACTGTAGCGCCAGGGAAGGTCAGCTTGGCCTCAGAGACGGCGCGATAGTCATCGAGCATGCGGCCGATCTCGTCCAGCGCATAGACCGCGACCTTGCGGCCCTGCGCCACCACGGCGTGGGCTTGGATGTTGTCGGGCACGATTGCCGCGACGGTGCCATCGCCGAGCGTGATTTCCCAGACTGTTGGGGCGAGTGGCGCGGCACCGCTTTGGCTTGCCGCCTGATCGAGCTTACGCCAGGCTGCGATCATCCTTGACGCCTCGCGGCGGACCATCTCGAGGTCGCCGTGCCAGATCGCTTGGTTCCACAGATAGCGTTGCCGGTCGAACCGTTCGCAGAGTTCCGCTGACACCAGCAGTCTGAGACGACCGCAGCCCCACTTGAATTCCATCTCAATCGCCACAGCGTCAGCGATATCGATATGTGCCCGACCGGCGATGTAGGTGCCGTAGGTGTCGCGTTTTATCACCGTGGTTTCTCGTCGCGTTTTTTCACCCCCAGCAAGGGCGCGACGAAAGTGCGCCCCTTGCCCCGTAGGGGTAGACATCTTCGTTTCAAATTCGCCAGCAACATCAATATCTTTCATTGGCACTTCCTCATCTTCGTCATTTTCGTTTCGTCTGTAATATCAATAACTTGCAGAGACCCTCGCGTCACTTTCGTTTTACTTTCGCCGCTTTTATTCCTATAAATCGACCAATTTCCGATAGCCCTTCACATGGTTTTGGGCATCGCATATCTCCTCGGCGATGATGTCGTTGGCGTTCCACTCAGCCAGGATGTCCTCGACAATTTTCCGCTTCAGCCGCCACCGCAGCATGATGTTGTTGACCGCATTGCGTGGGGTGTTCTTGGAGAAACACCATGGTTGTTGCTTGTGCCATTGCCCATCGATGGCGGCGAGGATTTTGCGCAATGTGTCCCGATCGGGCCACGCATCGCTTTCTTTCTTCAGGGGTTCCTGGCTAACACCATCGACCATCAACGAGGTCGTTTGGCCGGCATCGGCCAAGGTGATCTTGCTGACCGTGAAAAATCGCTCCCAGCCATCTTCGCCATCTTTCACCTTCAAGGCGTAGATTGAACCAGACATGGCGCCGGGTTCGCGCCTTGTTTCGATGAGAAAGGCACCAGCGGCCGGCATTACCGTCGAGCCGCGGAACCCGCCGGCATAGTTGGTGTGGTGCACGCCGATGACCGTGGCGCCGAACCGGTCCTTGACCGCATCGCAGGCGGCGATGAACAGGCTCATGTCCTCTTGCTGGTTCTCCTTGGCGCCAGGCAGCACGCGACTGACCGTATCGACAAACACCGCCACCACTGGACCTGTTTCATCGATGATTGCTTGCACGGTAGCTAAAAGCTTGCCGACGTCTTCCACCCGCATGAAGTTGATCGATTGCCGGATGAGACGAAATGAAGTGTTTGCAATAGCTGTCTGGCGGTGCTGCTCCCACACCTTGAGCCGGTGCGGGACGCTTAAGACGCCCTCATTGAGGATGTAGATCACTGTGCCATGGCGAGCGACGTTGTAATCCCACCAATTGGCCCGCTGCGTGGCGATCGACATCGCTATATCGAGGGCCACGAACGTCTTGAGCGAGCCGGGTGGGCCAAAGATAAAGCCGACAGCTTGTTCAATGATCAGTTTCTCGATCAGCCATTTCGGCGGCGGCAGCGATAGAATTTGTTCGATCGTCAAATATTCAAACAGATCGGTTTTGGCGCTGGCCTGCGCCTGGGCCTGATCGAAGTCGGCGCTGTAATCGTGCGCCTGGTGGGCGCTACCATGATCCTGCCCCCGTGCCTGCTGCCGCTGCCGGTACAAGGCCTGCACCACTTCGATCGTCTCGCAGCCTTTGATCTTACCATCGAGAAAGCGTTTCACCGTGTATATGCACTTGGCAGCAAATTCCTTCTGGCCGCGGCCGGAACGAGTCAGGTCGGTTGAGCGCTCATATTGCGGCCAGGCGGCATCAAATAATTCCTGTGCGGTGGGCGCCTTACCGGTGATGCCTATTAATTCAATCAAGACGGCATTCGCCGTCTTCATCATGTAGCGTTCGCGGCCATCTTCGACCTTGGCCTGCAGCCCGAACACATCGGCACCGCGCTTGACGCCATCGTCGGTGGTGAACTTGATGTCACCAGTCTCACCGCCACCAATTGGTGGGAACGTTCGCACCAAATGCTGCAGGCTGTAGATCGGCTGGCCGACCTCCTTGATGCGTGAGATGCGAGTAAGCTCAGGTCGCTTGCGGTCGGGCTTCATCGGCCAGGCTATTGAACCAGCAAGTCGCATCACCCGCGGCGCATCGGTGACGGTGCTGTCGCCGTGCATCGTTGTAGCGATCCCTTTCAGCAATATTTCGGATTGTTGCTGGTCGGTGATCGGCTCGTCGAGGCGCCACCACAGTTGCGCGCGCAGGTGTGGCTCGGTCCCGGTCACCACGATCTTGGTCGGCGTGGCATTGCCCCACCGCTGCCTTGCCACCGAAGCCACGTCCTTGTCATCGAGGTCGGCATAGGCGCAAGTCAGGGCGAGGACATCGGCGGCACTGGCGCGTCCGCCGGGAAAGGTGCCGGGCTTGCGTAGGGCGGCACCCACGTAGACGTTGCAATTGTGTTGCCGGTTGAGTGTGCTCGCCTTGGCGATCAGGCTGTCGATCTGGTCAGTGCCGAACATGCTGGCATGGCGCAACGGGTAACGACCCTCGGCATTGGGCTGGGCGTCGGTCCAGGCCAGTTCAATCAAGCCGTCCTGGTTGCCGTCGAGGTATCCTCCGAACAAGTGTTCCAGATGCTCGCGCATCGCTGCGGTGTTGGGCTCAAACAATGTTTGTACATTTTCGGCATGCTCGGTCATGTGAATGCCCGCGCCGCTTTACGCAGAATTTTTTGGACGATGGCAAGTTGCTTTTCCGAGAGATCGTAATCATGCTCGTAGCGCGATGCGACATCGGTGACGAATTGCACCTCCCACGGTGTCAGGAAGCGGGTGTTTGGCAGTAGATTAACCAACTGGCGCAACGCCATCAGGTGATTGTCGGAGATATCGGTAAAGTCTGGACCCGTGTAATTCGGGGGTGGTGGCGGGGCTTGCTGCGGCGCAATCTTTGGCGCCATTGCCTCGGCGATCAGTTCGTTAATCGTCTGCTTGCGGTTCTGCGCCATCCGCGCAATCATTGCGGCCGCAGTGGCACGCTCGCCATCGAAGGTCGAGCTCAACATGCCAAGCAATTTTTCCAGCCGGGTTTTGTCTTGAGCGTCCAAGCGGCACCTTTAAGCGACCGGTCAGGTTGCCCTGACCGGTCGGTATTAGGGGTTCAACCGAAATCATCAGCGAGATCGACCATCTGTTTGACTTGCTCGGTTGCACTTTGTTGCGGCGGTGGCGCCGCGCGCGTGGAACCGGTGCTCGGTGCGGTGTTGGGTGCCGCTGTGTGGGTGGGCTTGTTGGGTTCGGCGAGTGCCGGTTGGGCCTTTGGCACGAACACCAGGTCAGCGGGCCGCGCGACCCAGCCGACAATCTGGAACACCGGATCATAGTTGGTGCTGGACGTGACGCCGCTGCCGGATTTGATCGGCCTGGTTTTCTCCAGCACCAGCACTGGCAGTTTGTTAGGGTTTTTATCTTTCTCCTCTAGATACTGCACATAGGCCGCGCCAAACCCCCGCAGCATGGCCTTGGCCGTGCCGGCAATTTCACGAACCGCGGGGTGGTTGTCGGCATGCTCGGTCGATAGTTTGAGCATGAAGCGCATACCGTTCTGGTGATTGGGCGAGGGCTGCGGCGGCATTCGTGTGCCCCACTTCACCAGCCGAAAATCCGGCGCGGTGCCGGCCACGAACAGGATCCAGCCGGCCTCGAGGTTTTCAAAGTCGGCGATGCATTTGAACGCATTGCCGGCGGCGAAATTGCCGGTGATGTCGGCCGGTTCAGGAGCGTCACGGTCGATCCGAAACATCCGTCCGGCCTTGGCGTCGTATTTCACGATCGGCACAAAGTCGGCTGAACTACCTGGGGCAGTGCTAAAGCCAAAGATGTTTTCCTTGTCTAACATTTTTCGTTCTCGCTTTCTGATGCTGCGACAGGCTCGCAGCGCGCCATTCCCGTCTGCCGGGAAATTCATATGTGCCAGTGCTCGTAAGCTAACTGTCGCGCTTCAGGCGCAGTCCAGTAAAACGAGTCGAGATCTGGCACGGTGATGCTGATAAAAAACTCTGGATCGTCCGACAGAGATAGAAACTTTTCGACGCGCAGTGCAATCTGATGCAGCGCCATGCGATGTGCGTCGATATTTTCGACGTTATAGGTCACACACTTCTTTGGTGTCGCATAGGTGATGCGCGCCGCGGCGTTGTTGGAGGTGACGTACAGTGCCACCTGCTTGGCGTGATTGATCTTGATCTGCGACGGCATTCTTTCTGTCGTCTTCAAATCAGTCGTGATGTTGTGATCCTGCCAGTGATAGTCGAAGATGCCGATAATCGGCAGCGTCAGGCCTTCTGGCTTCCACTCGACCAGACCCTGGGTGTGCGACGGCACGCCATAGGGGCGCAACTCGGCCAAGATCTGCGCCACCATGTCGGGAATGTTATCGCGATACTTTTCACGCCGATCGTCGGTTGATAGTGCAGTAAGGGTGTCATACTTCAATTGTGCGACCTCGACGCAGTCCTTGAGTGGCGCCTCGGGGTTGAGCAACCCGTGCGTCACGCCGTCCTCGACAGCAACGCCGCGGTGCGCCGGCACGCCGACCGGCTGCTTCAGCATCAGCACTCTTTCCAGCACAAACATCGCCGGCGAAGCGGCGAACAGATTGAGCGCGGACGGACTGTGCCGGACGTAGGTGGGGATCATCGGACTGTCCTCTTCAGCGCGTCGATCCAGGCGAGGAACACCATGGCGTCGTCCCAGGTCTTGGCGATGCCCCAGGTGTGGCCGAGCCTCTGCGCGCGATCGCGGAACGCCTTCTGGAATGGCGACAATCGGCCGTTGCCGGTCTTGAGCTCGAGCCAGGCGGTCTTGCCTTCTGGCAGCAGAAAGGCGAGGTCCGGGATGCCGCGCTTGACGCCCTCGTCCTTCAGCATCTTGCCGACGATGGCGTTGCGCTGCCCGCCATTGGGAATGGCAAACCAGATCATGTCCGGTCGCGCCTGCACGTCGAGCAATTGGCAGAGCGACGACTGGAACTGGTGCTCGGTGGGGTGGAGCTTCATGCCCGCACCAGTTTGTTATGCACGGGGCACCACGAACGGCCTTCGACCACCGGCTGCGCGCAGAACAGGTACGGCGCCTGCGTGCCCGCGGTGGCGAAGCGGCACTGGTGGTGCTTGAGCTGCAGCAGCGGCAGATCGCGCGCCCCTGCTGGCGCCACCGGCTTTCGTTTCTTGACGAATGTGACCTTGGGCTTTTTGATGATTTTGACCGGCCGTCCGCCGCGATGGTACTTGACCCGCGGCGGCAGATGCATGCGGTGGGCGCGGCCGATCACCGCATTGCGCGACATCTGCATGGAAAATTCGTCGTTCAATCGCCAGGCGATTTCGGCAAACGATAAATCGTCACTGCTCTGGTAGAGCTCGACCAGACGCTGCTCCAGCGCCTGCGCCAGCCAGCGCGACGGCAGATGATTGGAATGTCGGGCGTCGTGCCGGCTATGCGGGTCCGACACGACGCCGTCATCCGCGGTCACAGGGGTAACCGCAGAATCGGCAAATGGCTTCGCCTGCGCTGTCATGACAGAGCGCCTCCAAACTCGGGAAACAGTCGAAATTAAGCGGACTGGCGTTGTCGTGATTGAGCAGCGTAGTCAGTCATGAAGGCACGAACCCGGCCCAGGGTCCGGTGACGCAGTTCGCGGCCGTCGCGCAGATTGTTGATTAAGCTCGGATCCCCCAACGCCTGTCCGCCGAACGCGCTCGGAGCCATCCCTGTTTTACGCAGGAATTTCTCGATCTCGGCGAGCAATGCCGCTGTGGGTGGATCCATAAGGACTAGATTAAGGAACTTGCCTAAACAGTCAAGGTGTGTTCCTTGGAGCATTCAAATAGGATATGTCCTAAGACCTGGAGATGGATGCTGTGCGTGACTTGATCGAGAAACGCTTAAAAACTGTGCGATTGAGTATGTCGCAAGCATCGCTGCGTATCGGTCGCAATGCTTCCTATCTGCAACAATTTTTGCGGCGTGGCATTCCTGACGAACTACATGAGCCCGAACGCATCAAGCTCGCCGAGTTACTTGGCGTGTCCGAGGATGTGTTGCGTGGCAAATCGTCACGACTGATCGCGCGGCCTTACAGCAAAAACAGCAACGACGCGCAAATGCAGATCAGCCCTGACATTGCTGTGACTAGCACCGGACAAAAGGTGCTGGACATGCCGAGGATTTATCCTATAACAAATGACGCACCAGATCTCCCCGTGTTTGCGACAACTCAAATCGCTGGGGTCAGTGTTATGATAACGAAACCTTTCGACCGCATCGCGCGGCCGAATTTTTTATTGCATGTCGTCGATGCCTACGCATTGATCATCAGTGACGATACAATGGATCCCGAAGCCAAAAACGGCTCGACCGCTCTGGTGCATCCGCATCTGCCGCCACGTAATGGCGACACCTGCCTGTTCCGGGCGGAACGGGATACCACCAGCGACAATGCCATGGTCCGGCAACTGGTTAGCGCCAACGATCGCGCCTGGCGAGTGCATCAGCACAAGCCGGCTAAGGACTACGATCTGAAAAAGTCGGAATGGCCGGTCTGCCACCTGGTGGTCGGCAATTTCAGCCGGCGTTGACAGCCGCCTAGGTGCGGTCTGTTCCGCGTAAATCCTTTTTTTGACACTCGTTAAGGAATAGTCCTACACTGAGGCTTGCATCGTCCTTTACTGGGGGATCGCCTCATGATCACAGAATATTTTGTTGTCCTGCAGGACTACGGCACCCGCGGCCTGGAGGCCGTGGTCGATCCGGCGCTCAGCCGCTCCGACATCGTCGATCGCATCAAGACCCGCGAATACGACAACATCGTCCAAATCGATCACGTCCAATTCGGCGTCGTCATCGATGCCACCAAGGAATTGATCGACGAAGCCGAGGCTGAACTCGCCGACCCTTTCGGCGATGATGAGTTCACACTGCCGGCGTCGGCGCTGCCGCCAGTCAGGAGGAACATCTAATGGATCAGCAACCAATCTCGTTGCCTCGCCGCGCTCAGCTTGGTCTGGCCGAGCTCGAACACGACATCGAGCAAATTAAATTCCAGCGGCAACAATTCCCGCCGACGCAACCGGCTTATGAAGACCTTGGCCGGATGTCGGCCGAGGCGGTGCTGACCCAGTATGAAGCTGCCGCCCGGGCCGTCGAGGAAATGGGTGATGCCGTGAAAGTGCGGGTCAACAACATCGCCGCGGCATTGCTGGAGGCCGATGAAGATATGAAGCAGATCGCCGAGACCGCGAAATCGATCATGGAAAAGGGCAAGCTGGTTCAGGCCCAGATCGAGGAAGCCAGTGCGCTGTCCAACAGCATCCGGTCGGCATGCGTGGAGTTCAAAGCAAAGGTCGGGCTGCCGTGAACATGACGGTGCAGGCCCTTGGTGTGGCGCTTGGCGGTATTGCGCTCGGCATTACACCGGCAGCGCTGCCGCCGGTCACGCCGCCGGTCGAGCGGTTCCAAGATGCCTGGATCGAGAACGTCAAGGCTATCGAGGTCTATCGGGCGGTGCGTGATAGTGGGCTTACCAAGCCGCGGCCGGTCGTCACCGAGCGTGTCCTGCCCGATGAGGACGCCCAAAATTATAATATCGGGCGAATATCGGGCGGAATATCGGGCGCCCTGCCCGAGGCGCCACCGTTGCCGAGGGTCAGGCCCAAGCCAGTCGCCGATGTCTGCGCCCAGCACCGCATGCGTAAGGTTTGGTACGGCAAGGTTTGGCGATGTAGGAGGGCGTGATGTACGAGCATCCACGATGGTCGGTCGAAGTGCTGGTCAAGCGTTATCTTACCATCCAGGTCGAGGCTGCCTCTGAGCTAGATGCGATCAACGAAGCGATGGACTGGCATGTCATCGGCGACGAACTGGTTGGCGATACCATCGATGTCGATGTCATCAGGGTCAGCCGGGAAACGGGAAGACCATGAAAAAGCCGGTTAAGCTGCTGAGCTTCCCCGATCTCAAGGCGCTCAAGGGAATCCCGTTCACCCGGCGCTATCTCCGCACCCTGGAGGCCAAGGGCAAGTTCCCCCGGCGGCGCCGAATCGGCGGCCGCACTGTCGTCTGGGTCGAAACCGAGATCGATAGCGCAGTGGCGGATTGGGCTTCTAAGTAACCTTGGCAGAATGATAGCCCTGCTCGACACCGGCCAAGATTTGGATATTTGCGCGGCCGAGCTCGGTTGCGATGTGGGGCAGCTTCTGACCCCGCTCACCCGCTATCTGCTGCGCGATCCAAGTCGGGGATGGGCCATAGATAACGGCGGCTATTCCGGCCTTAACATTCCTGCCTTTCTCTCATTGTTGGAGCGAGAGAAGCATCGCAAGGACGATTGCTTGTTCGTGACGGTGCCAGACATCGTGGCGAGCGCCAGACGCACCCTGGAGTTATTCGAGCATTGGAAGGACAAGCTTCCTGGCTGGCGGTTGGCTTTTGCCGCCCAGGACGGTCAGGAGCATCTGCCAATTCCCTGGTCCGAAATCGGCGCTGTGTTTATTGGTGGCTCGACCAACTGGAAGGGCAGCCACCACGCCACGCAGATTGTTCGCTGCGCCAAGGCAATGGGCAAGTGGGTTCATGCCGGGCGCATCAATGACCCACTGCGCTGGAAGCACTTTGAGGCACTTGGCGTGGATAGCGCAGATGGCACTGGCATCGCGCGCTATAGCCACATGCGGGAGGCCGTCGCCAGCCGAGACAATCAATTGGAGTTACCGGAATGATGGTTGTGTATGAATTGACGTTTTCCAGAAAGTGTCCCGTCGATGAGGCTCACGATCATTATCACCTGACCATCGAGGCAAACCACACCATTCTCGTCGAGGATATCCTGCGTGCCATCGAGTGCTTGCCGGAGAAAGCATATCAGGAAGATTTAACAAAGATCCTCGCCCGTAAGCTCGGCACTGAGAGTGTCACTACAGTCGGCTATCACTCAGGGGTCAAGACAACATGCGTAGCTTAAGCCTCATAGCCGTTTACATCATCGCCATGGTTGCCGCCAACTTGCTGGTCTGGTGGCTCGGTCCATGGATAGCGCCGGTCAATGCATTCGTGCTGATTGGCCTGGACCTGACGCTGCGCGATGTCATGCAGGAACGGCTCGCTAGCTGGCAGCTTGCTGCCGTCATCATTGTTGGCGGGGCGATCACCTGGGGCATCAACCCAGCAGCATCGCAGATCGCTATTGCCTCTGCGGTGGCGTTCCTCTGCGCTGCGCTAGCCGATTGGGCGGTCTATTCGCTGATGCGGCACTATCCCTGGCTCTATCGCGCCAACGGCAGCAACGTGGTGGGCGCCGCCGTTGACAGCATCATATTCCCGACACTCGCCTTTGGCGCATTCTTGCCAGCTATCATCGCACTGCAATTTGCGGCGAAGGTGGCCGGCGGCGCTATCTGGTCTTTCCTGTTAATCGGGCTTGCTCGACCTTCTAGGCGACCAGGGTAAGCTTCGGCGGCGTGCTGCCGACGATGCCGGCGAGGCGTTGTTCCCAGAGCTCGAAGCCGGCGCGCTTCTCGTCCAGATAGCCGTGCTTGTCGTAGACACCGCCAATGCCCTTGATCTTGTGTGCGATCATCAATTCACGCACATCGACCGTATGGTTGGAGTGGATCGGCAGCGGCGACAGGTATGAGCGCATCGAGGTCCGCAGGTCGTGGTTGCGCCAGTCATAAAGGTGGGCAAGCTTGTCCATCTGTTCCTTGGGCGCGGTGTTGATGTGGGTCGGGGTGCGTCCATCGTTTTTTGAGAACAGGTAATCGCCACTGCCGGGCTTGGGCAGTTTGTTGAGAAGGTCAATCATCATCGGCGTCAGTGGCACGATGTGGTCTTCATTGGTCTTGCGGCCCTTCATGCGCTTGGCTGGGATCGTCCAGAGCTTTTTCCGGAGATCAAATTCGGGCCACGAGGCGTCGGCCGCCTCCATGTGACGAACGCCGGTCAGGATCAGCAGCCGGAATAGTGGGCCGTAGGGATAGCCCATCCTGTCGGCAGCGATCCAGATCTTGCGGAGCTCGTCCTCGCTGAGTTGCCTGCCGATCCGGCGATCAAGCCGGCCGAGCAACACGCGCGGCTTGATCGATCGGCATGGTGAGGTGCCCTGTGGGATTTTACCGTCAGCCTCGGCCCACTCGAACATCCGCAAGACGTAGCCGCGGATGTTGAACGCCTGCGCCCGGTACTGAACCGCCTTGGCTTTGATCGGAGCGGAGATGTCTTTGGTGGTGATTTTGGTGAGGGGGCGATCCTTGAGCGTCGGGTAGAACGTGCTGCGGATGCAGCGGCCGATCTCGGCGCCGTTCTTCTGCTGCGACAGGATCAGCGTGATGTACTCTTCTGCCGCGGTGGAAAAGGTTTCGCTATCGTATTTGCGCTTGACCGCGGCGGCTTCGGCCTTCTCGATTTTTTCGGCGACCGGATCGAGGCCCTGGCGCAGCAGTTCCTTCCATTGGTACGCAGTGGCGCGCGCATCCTTGAGCGTGATCGCGCCAAGCTGGGCAATGCCGCGGCGGGTCGGGTTTGACGAACCGGGGAAGCGGGCCAGCAGGATGTAGGTCGAGCGCTTGGCGCCGACCCGAATGCCGAAACCCGGCTGCACGATATCCATGATGTCGCGCGGCTCGCCGCCTTCGACCAGCGTCTTCACCAGCTTGTCGGTGATCTCAACTTTGGTGCTCATTGTGCGCCCCCTTTACGGATGATGCCGCGGTCAATTTGCTCGCGGCGCAGATCGGCGAGCATGGTTTCGAGTTTCGCGACACTCTTGCCCTTGACGGTGTCATTACGCCCCAAGCTAGCAAGGGCCAGCCGGATGTGGATTTTCAGATCAGAACCTCTACGAGTGGTTAGCATTTCAATCCCCTGTTTTTGGCAACGCCCTGGCAACATTTTTGCCGTTCTGGCAACATCCGCGTTGGTCCGCCAACATCCCATCAAAATTGACTTAGGTCAAGTCCTATGGGGGCTTTTTTAATGACCATGACATTCATGAGCCGCGTCGATCCCCTCGTTTGACCTTGAGACTAATGTGTGTATTCATCGCAAAACCCCAGTAAAACCGCACTTTTTGCGAGGTCAGGTCGTTTTTGGCAACATTCCTGGCAACAATCATTTTCGGTGTTGACCCCACCCCTTACACCGAGGTCATTCCTTTTGCCCATAGGATATTTCCTCTAAACCCTGTAGGAATAGGACTGCAGAACAACGGGGAGGGGTAAGGATGTCGATAACCGTGGACCTAAAGCAGCAACTGAAACGAGCTCAACACGATCTATGGGCCAAGCAGATCGAAGCGGATCGCTTGGAGGAAATGCTAGATCGCCAGCGCGATCTTATCGTCAAGGCCAGGGAGGTTGTCGCCGAGTTCAACAGGGCGCTGCTTGCCGTTGCTTAGGCCGCCCTCGGCGCATCGACATCCTGCGGCATCGCATCGCCCAGCGGCACGATGACCTTGTCGGGCTTGCCGTCATAATTGTTGTCGGCGATGTTTTGAAACAGCAAGCTCTCGCTGGCGCGGCGGCGAACAAGGCCGGCCAGGATTTTGCCGCCGCCCTTATTCCACCGATGAAACTCCAGCGCCGCACTTTCCCAGTCTTTGGCGTTGACCCGCTTCAACAGGGTGCTGCCGGCCAGCGCACCGGCCCCGCAATTATAACAAAATGAAACTAACGCATCGAATTGCCATTGTGTGAGCTCGACCTTGACCAGGCGCCGCACGTCGCCTTCAAAGTGTTTCATGTCGCTTAAGAATGCCGCATCGCATTGCCGCTGTGTCCAGATCATTCCTTGTTTAATTCTTTTACCGTTCTCTGAAGTGCTGCCCCATCCCAAAGTCCAAACTCCTGCGGGACACAAATATGATTCGAAGCGATCGGGGCCGCGCGGATGCAGGCATGACTCGAAATGCTTGACCAGGTTGGCGCCGGCTCGCGACAGCGACAGGTCCTCGTTCATGGCTGGATCCGGGATGGCGCGATGTGTAGTTCGCGGGTCATGATTTCCACGATCTTTTTGAGCCGCAGATCGTTCGTTTGTGTCTCTTTTTCCGTAACAGTCAATCTCGTATTGATTTGCTCCAGATGACTAGAGCCGCGTGTTTCCAATGTTGCCACCCGTGTCTCAAGCTTCACAACGTATGCCGTCACGGTGAACAACGCGACGAACAGGCCACCTAGAAAATAGTTTTCCTTGATCCACCCTTTGACTGTTTCGGTCATGACGGCGGCGGCCGCGCTGCCGGACGGCTGGCTTCGATGAAATCGCCTGGTGACAGCGGCGGCTGGCCCTCCAGCGCGCGGATGCGGTTTTCATGCTCGTAGAGGACGGTCTGCTCGTTGGTCGGCTCGGGCGGCACATCAGGCGGCGGCACATAGGGATCGGGCACACCGCCGTCCTCGACCCATTCCAAATATTCCGCGTAGTCACGGTTGGCCGGATCGTTTGGGATGCACGCGCCGTCCGCGGTGCGGATGACGCTGTCGGTTGCGGTGAGTTGATAATCAGCCATGATCAGAGTCTCGCATCGAACGAGTAAGTGCCGCCACTCGCTTGGTAGAACCCATTCGCGGTTACGGTTATGCCAAGTACCGCCCCAGTAGGATCAGCATATACAGTAATTCCAGAACAGTTTGTGTAACCGGGTGCTGTCACTACAGAAGTCGTCGGCGCTGCGCGCATGGTTGTTGGAAATGAAATTGTCCCAGCATCAGCAGGAAATCCGGTTGCTGTACCGTAGCGATAAACATTAGAAGAAGAACAAGTGGTTTTATAATAATACCGCTGACACGTCAGCAACTCCTGATCATACGGCCGCATCAGCAGCGGCGACTGCGCGGCGGTTGGTGCTTGAGTGCCGGGGAGGACGACGACGCCAGTGATACGCAAAACATTTACGCTACCAATACCATTTATCTGCCCTGGCGCAGCTATGTAGCCTCCAGCGAGCCAAGTGTTTGGTGATGGTACGGTGAGAGTTGATCCTGATGCCATCGCAAAAGATAAATTCATGCCTAGTGTATTATCCGTCGCCCATGTTCCAGTCACATCGCCTGGAATGGTGATGGTCTTATATTCAGGGGTTGAGGAAACATTCTGCGTATAAGTGGCAACGTAGCTTCTAGGTGGCGAAGCGTTGCGAATAGAAATAGAGTATGTTCCCACTGCTACATGAGCGGTCCAGAAACCAATCGTAATCGGCTTAGCGTTAACCGTGCCCCAGTTAAGCCGTGCAATGCGATAACCCTCAATAACGTGTTGTATGAATACATAATCACCAGCAGGAATTGACGCTTGTGTTGAGCTGTTATTCACATAAACGCATTTTTGAAATAGCCCAGGAAACACACCAGTAGCATCAGCTTGCGCGCTGCTCATAGGTGGCGTAATTCCAGCACCTTTCTGAAAAAGCCAGCCATCTAGGACGTAACCAGGAGTAGATCTGCTGGTAGTTCCAAACTCCTGACTAACATCCATGCTGCCGTTGATCTGCATCCCGCTATACGCCATCGCATCGAACGGCGCAGCGTAGATGTTCTGCCGCGCCTGAAGCGTTTGCGCGTCGGTGAGCGACTGCGATGTGTCGTAGCGAACTGAGTCGTCAGGTGATGGACCGACTCCTGTGCTAGACGCCAGCCACGCCGTGCCATTCCATTGGTATTGCGGCACGCCAGGAACTATTGGAACGGGATACAGATCGCCGACTGTGGGTGAGGAAGGAAAGTTGATGCCCATTAGAGCCTCGTGTCTGTGCGGATGACGGAGCTTTCGGTCGCGGTGAGTTGATAGTCAGCCATGATCAGAGCCTCGCGTCTGCGGCGTAATGAAATAGCACAGCTTGGCCGGTCGGATTGGCCGTAACGCCCGACCCGTTGTAAGGATTAAATCCAGTTGTGCCGATCAGGCTCGCTAAACCGCTGTTGGCGACTAGGTCGGCACCGTTGTTGTCACTTACTCTTGTTGCCCCTCCAGCGTACCCATAAACAGTTACTGCAGGATTTGCCCGCATAGGTGTCTGGAAATTTACTCCACCATAAGAGAGGTTAGCTGCTACTGACGTTACGGATCTAATAACCGGGCCAGACGCGGTCGCAGTGCCAGGATTAACGTCAGCATTGTAACTCTTTTGATAGTACCGTTTGCATATCAGCAACTCCTGGTCATACGGCCGCATCAGCAGCGGCGACTGTGCAGCAGTTGGTGCTTGTGTGCCGGGGAGGACGACGACGCCAGTGATACGGACAACATCGGTTGTCGCCGCCACGGAATTTACTTGGCCTGTAGCGGCCACATAATTTGCGCCATACCAAGTATTCGCAGATGGCGCAGTAAGCGTAGCCCCCGCAGCCAACGCAAAAGATATCACAATGCCTATCGTGTTGTTCGTAGACCAAGTACCTGTCGTATCGCCGGGAACAGTGATGACATTGTATTGTGCTGCTCCACTTACTGTGTGGTTATAAGTAGCGACATAAGAACGGTTGCTTGCAGAATTACGAACCGCAACGCTGTGTATTCCTATTCTGTTGTGCCAAGACCAAAAGGCGATAGTAATTGGCCGCGCATTTGCCGTACCCCAGGCCAATCGTGCAATTCGCCAACCCTCGATGGCTTGGTGAAAAAAAGCAGCATCTCCAGCGGCCAGCGATGGCTGGGCCACAGTTGGAACCATAAATAACTGATAAGAAAATCCTGGCGTGAACGATGTAGCGCCCTGAAAGCCCGCAAGCGTCATAGTGCCGCCCCAGTATAATCTCCAACAATCGCAAACATTGGCGTTGGATATTACAGTTCCTGTTGTGCCTAACTCCTGACTGACCTCCATGCTGCCGTTGATCTGCATGCCGCTGTAGCTCATCGCATCGAACGGCGCGGCGTCGACCGGCGGAGCAACTCCTACGCTGGCCGGCACCGCCACCGCCTGCACCCATTGCGCTGGGCCAACGCCGTCGTTGTAGCGCACATAGAGTGTGCCGGTGTCACTCTCCCACCACAGCGTACCATCGGTTGGCAGTGGCGGTGGCGAGTCACTAATGATGAGTCCGCCACCGCCGCTGCTGCCGCCGCCGCCGCCATCGCCACCAACGAGGCTGATCGGCACCAATGCATAGGTGTTGGTGACGTTATTCCACACCAGAACATTTTGATGTGCTGTGTCGCTCAGCCCACTGACCGGCGGCGCGAAATCATCGAACGCCAGATCGAGCTTGAAGGCACCGTTGATCTTGGTGACATCGACGCCAGCGCCATCGATGATCTTGGAGGGAAAATTCGGCATCGCCTTGAGTTTGACCTTGGGGAGGAGTGCCATTTATCCACACCTCGTCCAGTTGGTGCCGTTCCAGCGCACCTTGTAATGCCCGGTGCTGCCACCAATAACGATGTCACCGAATGCAGCGGCCCCACCCGTAGACTTCTGTCCATCCGTAATGCTGAACTCCACTCCCTCTGGCCGAAGTATAAAACCGCTCGCTCCAGACTCCTTTGGCAGAGAGTTGAACGTTCCAGCCAAAGAAATAAGCGACGTAACCGTAGGACTAACCGAACCACAATTTATAAACTGCAATGCCGCAAACTGCTCGGTCGCCGTCGGAAACACCCAATCCGGCCCATAGTTGAGGCCCGTCGGCGACGAACTCTGCGAAATGTTGACTCGATAGGTTCCGACGTTGTTGTACGCCGTCAATCCATTGGAGCCATTGATCTTCGCATAGTTGTGTCCACCCGCGGTTCCCGCCGTGGTATTGACCGCCGCGCCGGGGCCAGCCGAGGCACTGACCTTGAAGGTGGTGGAGGTCATTCCGGAGGTGATGACATAGTAGGTCGTGGCGGAAGAAAGCCCGGTCGGCAATGAACTTACGTCGAACGTGATCGCGTCATTCGCCGAGAGCCCATGAGCCGAGCTGGTAGTAACGACCGCAGGCGACGCTATCGAGATCGAACACGGCACCGGCGGCTCGCTCGCCTGGCTGCCGACGATCCTCGTCCCCGCCGTAACCCCCGGACCCGTCACCGTCAGCCCAATGCCGATACCAGACCCTGAGGGAAACCCGGTAACATAGAGAACCGTGCCTGCCCCTCCAGCTCCATTGCTAATGGTCGCCGTTACGACATTATCCGCAGTCTTCTGCCCCAGGCAGGAAATGAACGTCGAGTTACCGCCACCTCCGCTCGGGGGAAAATACCATCCTCCTCTATTGGCATTGGCGGTCGAGCTACAATTCAAAAATGTAGATGCTCCAACGCTTCTGATATAAAATCCACTGTGAGGGGTCCACCCAACTTGCCCATACTGCCCAGTCGCTTCATTCGCGGCCGAATTTCCGCCAATCGCCGTGAAGGTCGAGCCCCCAAGGCTGTTGCAATACAGTCCATAGTGACAAGCTTCATTCTGGAACGACTGGACGACGCCGCCCCAGGTCCTGTCAAACCGTGTCCAGATCGGGACCGGCGTCGTTATCGAATGGCCGCCGTTGCTGATTCGATAAGTGCCTAAAACCCCATTCACACTAAGCCCCGTCAGTTTAACTCCCGCCTTCGAATCAGTCGAAGTTATCGTCGTTGGGCCAGCCGACTGACCTCCCGGCGTCACGGTATAATTTCCGGTGTTGTTGTTAATTCCCCCCGGCACAGCCGTTATCAACGTTCCTGCAATAACTCCGGTCCCCTCGACAAGCGCCCCAACCCTCAATCCATACCCTCCACTCGGAACAGAATTAACCGTCATCGTTGAACCGGAGAGCGTAGTCGTACCGTCCGTTATCGACGGCGTTCCGTCGGTCATAATCGACGTTCCGGTACTATTATCATTTGGATCTTCCCCCCAAGCTTTCATCGGGAGGCCGGTCATGAACATGTGCATTCCACCAGCGCCAATATACGGATCTCCCGTGTTTATCATTCCACCCACAGTCAAGATATCATCCGCCACGGTGCAGTGGCTTGCCCACCCCGTCGCCATTCCAAGCATCATCGCGACTTCACAATTCTCGATGCCATTCCCGATCAGCATGCTGCCATTCGATCCGAACAACTGGAAACACGTTTGGAAATTGGTTGTGCTTCTCCAGCCAAAGATGTGCGGCGCATACCCGGCGACCCCGAGCGTCCCAATGTAACCCGACCCTCCCGCCGCGAGGGAGCCAACCATGTTGGCGCCGCCGCCGCAGCTCTCTATGACCATGTCGTAGATGTTGAACGGCAGATAGACATTGATCATGCCGCCAAAACCGCAGTCATGAATGTGGGCGCTGCCATTCCCTATGCACAGCGCGCCCGAGCCTATGATCTGGCTGTTATTGGTAAGAGACATGTGCGCTATCTCGCTCGGGCCATTGCCTCCGCCTCCATTGCCTTGCATGAAAGTAAATCCATTGGGAACATTCCCCTGAATGAAAGTCGGGCCGCGGCCGGACCCTATGATCCGCCCCGAGAAATTCCCGCCCGTTCCCGAAATATTGATGCCATAGGCCGCGCCGATCGTGGCGGGACCGACGATGTATCCGCCCGGAGGAAAGAACACCGTCCCGCCGATTCCAGCGCCTCCGGTCCCAGCCGTCCCCGCAGCATCTATGCAAGCCTGGATCGCCGCCGTGTCATTGGTGCCGAAGTCGCCCTTCGCCCCATAGTCCTTCACGTTGTAGACATCCTTCATCATTTCCCCGAACGAACGGCTCGCCGTCCTCAGCGCTCCCGTGATCTTCGCCAACGCCAGGTTCTTCGCAGTCATTCTTTACCCCCACGCCGAATAGCCGCCGCCAGGCAGCGGATACAAAAGTGTGCCGGTTCGCAACCGGACGCTGGAATTGCCGTAGAGGCTCAAGCCGGGATACAGGGTCGGCGTGCCGGTCCACCGCGCTACGTTTCCGGTTCCTGAGCCCCCGGAAGCAGGATTGCCACTTAGAAACCAGACGCCGTTGCGATGGAGGTAGACAAATTTGCTGGTGAAATCGACGGCCCATCCAAACACGTCGCCAGCATTCAATATGTTGGTAAAGGCGCCTACGCTCGTGGGCGTAAAGATGCTGCCACCTGGTGCGTAGGCTGCGCCGTTGGCCAGGCCGAAGCTATCGGTAATGCTGCCAACGTAGTCATCGAGTGCCGCGCCCGTAGAGGCCGCTCCGGTCATCAGGCCCATTATCAAGCTCGCTTGCCGCAGCAATTCTAACTCGAAATACTTCAGGCCGGAACTATTGCCCGATGCGCCACGCGCTGTGGTGTTGCTGCTGGTGCCGTCTGGGATCGCCGTGTCGTTGGCACGACGCCTCGTGCTGAGAGTTATCTTTGTGCCGTGGTCCCCCCAGGCGCTGCCTGTCTCTGTAGCCGGGGTTGCTGGAGTTCCAATGAGCGACGTGTTGATTGCGCCACTCGCCTTGATGCTCTGATAGCCGGCATAGTTTGGATGAGTGCCGTCACTGGTCTTGTTGGCAATCCATTTGGCGCTGGTCTCGACCGCCGCGCCGACATCGAAGACGCCCCCCGTTGGGGCGAAGCTGGAGCGCAGGTCGGCGTTAAGCGCGACACGAACGGCTTCGTGCGCCGCTGCACCGCCTGAACCGTCGCCAACAGTCTGGTTCACAGTGTCAATCCAGCCATTGGACGATTGCGTGCGCGGGACCATGGTCCGCTGGAAGACGGTCTTGCCGCTGCACAGGCCATAAATCGTGTTTAAGTTCCCCTCGATCGTCGTCTTGGAGTCTCCAGCAAAGATGTCGTTCGTGCCGTGGCCCACAAAGACGTGGGTGCAATTGCTCAACAGCAGCCGTTGCGTATGGCTGGACACGAAGCCCGCGGCGGTTTCGCTCGCCATTGCCGCGTTGAAGTAGCCGAACTGAGGGCCGACTGTCCGCGCGATGATCCCCATATCACCGTCAGCATCGAGAACGTCTGCCACGCCGGCATCGATGCTATCGCCGAGAATAAGGACCGATGGCGTGGTCATTGGCGCAATGACGACTGGATAGTACGCAACCGAGCTTTCTGCGGCGGGTACTTCACCCGTCATGGTGCGGTCGGTTGCGCTGTCTTCGTAGCAATCGCCCATGAACTCGGTGTGAGTATCGATAGCGGTGGCGGGAAGATAAACAAGCCCAACACTGCAAGTCTGATGTAGCCTGATCCAGAACCTATCGCCGTTCGGAATAGGAACTGACGGCGTAACGTAGTCGGAGATCAACGTACCGCCGTTGGGCGCAGTGCCGGATGATGACGCGCTGAACAGTATCTGAGTCAAATTCCTGGGCGGGTACTCGACGCTTGCGGTCACCCCCATCGTCGCGCCGGGCACGCTCTCGCCCAATAGATAGTTGTGGCATACGATCTTCAATTGCGTGATGTTCGTTCTGGCCCAATGTCCCGAACGCACGTTCGCGTTGGTGATTCCGCTTCTGTGAGTCGATAGATTGCCGTGCGTGGCCGCGAATCCGTCATATGTCGTTACCGCATTGAGCGGCCCCACCACATTGGAGTTGGCGGATGCCATTCCGCCTGTGTTGGTGGCCGTTATGACGCAGTAGACAAGGCTGCCGGTGTCCCCGACCTGGATGACATAGGTTGTGCCGGTTGCACCAGAGATTGCCGAGCCGGACGGTGAATAGCGCCACTGATAGGTGTAGGTGATCCCGGTACCGGTCCACGTTCCGTTATTCGTTGTCAGCGTGTCACCCGCCATAAGTGTTCCGGTAACGGCAGGGGGAACACTATTGACGGGCGTAGATGGTGATGAAGTAACAGCCAGCCTGAACCGCAGAGGCAAAACCGAGGTCATAGTTGAGTGAACCCGGACGGTGCCGTCTGCGTCCAGCTCGCAGACGTGAACCGCGCGGTCAGTTGGTACACGTTGCTTGCCGCGGCCCTGAAAACCAATGCCGGATAGAGCGGGGCCGTCAGCGAGAACGACACGCCGCCGGTATTCGTTGCCGGATTCTGGTTCCCTATGACATCGAAATTCCAGTCACCGCTGTTTACTCTAACCCAAATCTTGCTGTTCACCGTGTCGACGGCAAGGCCGATGACATCTCCGTTTGTAAACCAAGCGCCGTAAGTGCCTGGACTGCTGCCGCCTGTGTAGATATCCCCGGCAACGTTGTAGTAACCGAGACTGTGACCATCACTCCCAAGAAAGTTGCCCGAGGAGGCGACAAAGCTGCCATCGACAAAACCAACCCCTATGGCGACTGAGTGGTTATCGATGGTATTTCCCAAAATCTCCCAATATTTCTTCTGGCTCGCGGCAACGCTGCCGCCGGTAGCCGTCGCGGTATAATTGTTGTTGTCGGGAAGCGTGATGGACGCCGTAAGATTCCCATTGGACAGAACGATGGGGCTGACCGTCGTTGCCGGATTCCATGTGACCGTGCTCCCCCCGCCACCGCCAACAACAGGCTGGTAACCCGCACCTAGAAGCGTCAAGGAACCCACGTCAGGCTCCCTTGTAACCGGACGCAGAAACCTTGGTGCTGGCCCCGGTCGTGACATTGGCGCAGAAGATCGCCGTTGCCGTCGTTGGTTGTCGCAGCGGCGCGGGGAACGTGAGGACAGCACCGCCGTACACCGCCGCCGCCGGGATCACGTAGAGCGTCGTTCCGCCGCTGCCGTCTTGGATGAGAACATCCGTTCCCACGGTCGCGTGTGAGTTGCTGACGGTGATCTGCGTGATGTAGTTACGCAAGCCGGAAGCCGGGGCAGCAATGAGCGACGTAGTGGTCGTGCCGGTCATTGCCGCCGTGGTGCCGGAAACAAAATTCTCCGGATTCGAATACGGCAGGACAAGCAGCTTGCCGACCAGGTCGGTCAGGAGATCGGAGCGATCATTGTTGGCGACCGCGGCAATTTCCGAGCTGCGTGCCCGCGCGCCGATCTTGAGCGGGTTGCCGGTGTCCGCGCCGTCGTGGGCAACCGTGCCGGCCGCAGGCACCGGAACGTCGGTCGGCAGCGTGACGACTTGAGCGCCCGGCGTGGCGATAACCTGTGCGGACGTGACCAGAGTGGCAACCTGCGTCGTGCTGATCAGCAGGCCCGTGGTGTCGGCCAGCGCCTGTCCGGTCGAAGCCCGCAATTGCACCGGCAATGGTTTGCCGGTCGCGACATCGGCATCGTTCGCAGTGCCATCCGGGCCCCATGTGGCCTTGACCCGTTGAACAAGAACACCGCTGCCGATGTCGTCGGCAGAAACCGTCGCGCCTGTTCCCGGAGTAATGGTTACATTGTCTGCCATGTTGGAATGCCTTTGTTAGAGTTCAGCCGGCGTCGTCTATGAATTCGGTGGCGCCGTCGTCATCAAAGAATGATGTCTCGCCGTCGTCATCGACAAACTCGCCGGATGTATAGCCAACGGATGTTTCCTTGGTCAGAGCGAGCAGCAAGCCCATCGGCATCCCGGTGGTGACGCCACCGCCGCCACCGCCGCCCGTGCCAGGTATTTCCTTGGTCAGGCTGAGCAGCAAACCGATCGGCGTTCCGGTGACGCTGCCGCCGGTTGCGGGTATTTCCTTGGTCAGCGCCAGCAATAATCCGATCGGCGTTCCGGTGACGCCGCCGATCGCGCCAATGGCAAGAATGGCCGGGACCGGCATCAGGCCGGGAAGCATTTACGCCATCCCGGCTGCGAAGAAACACTCGACCTCGGTCGATGATTTCACTGCGAACGAGATCACGTCGATGGCATTGGCGGCGGTCGACAGCGTCGGCTTGATGCCGCCGGGGAATTTGTAGAAGCTGCCCCAGGTGGTGATGGCGCGGTTGCCGGTGGCATCCTGCACCAGGTAGATCATGCCCTTCTGGCCTGGCTTCGGCCCGGTCGGATTGACCAGGGTCGAGGTCGCCGAGCTCATCGTCCAGATGAAATCGATACCGGCATTCAAGTTTGGCGTTGCCGATGCGCCGCTCAGCGCTACAGGCGCGGCAGCGCTCCACGGCGCCCCAGGCGTGAGTATCTTGGTCGGCGCACTGTTGCTGATGTATTCAGCCGCGGTGGCGATCCCGGTGAAGGTCGGCGCGCCCGCGGTGAACACCGGCACGCCACTAGAGGCACTGATGTCGAGGCCCCAGCCGCCACGTGTTGTCGCCAAGGTGCCGGACCAGCCAGCCGTGATGCTGGAGGCTTGCAGCAATGCCGTTGCCGGGGTACCGCCCAAGGTCAAGGTGACGTTGGTGTCGTCGGTCTTGGTCAGCGCTGCCGGTGTCGAGATTGCTGCGCCGGTCAAACCCAGCGTGCCCCGTGCGGTCGATGCGTCAACGTCATCGACCAGGGTGCGAGCGAACGCCGTGAACGAGGTCGTTCCCGCCGTGCCGACGCCGGTAAAGTACGGCACCATGTTGGCGGCGCTGCTGACGCTTGCCAGCGCCGTCAATTCAGTGTCGAGCGGCTGTCGTGTCGTGTCCGATGGATGGACGTGATCGCCGCGTGAATACAATGCCGAGATGCCGGCATTGGCGGCACTGTCCATTATCGGCAGCGCACCGCTTGGCGAAACCCCGCCGCCGGACAGCAGCGTCCAGCCTAACGACTGGCGGCCATATTGCTGGCCGTCATTTGGAGCTTCGCTGATGCCGCCGGAAGCGCCGGGGAAATTGGCCACCGGCAATTTTTTCCAGGCGCCGGATGCCGCCTGATCCGACAACAGAACGTAATCGCCGCCGCTCGGACTGGTCTTTGACACCAGCGAAGCGATGTCGACATCGGTGGGCGAAGCCAGCCCGCCGAAATTGTTGCCCTTCAGGGTAAACGCCGGCATCACGTTGAGTTCACCGTTTACCACTGTGTCGCCAACCGACCATGACGGCGCCGATGATGTGCGCCGCGCGATACCGATACCGGACAAGGCCGCGACCGCGGTCAAGTCGGTGTCGGCCGCCTGCCGGGTGCTGTCGGTCGGGTGAACGTGATCGCCGCGCGAGTACAGGGCCGAGACGCCGGGTGTTGCGCTGCCGTCGACGATGGGGTTGACATTGCTGGGCGTGACGCCCGCGGTCGCCACCGCCCACGCCGAGCTCCGACGATTATAGGCTTGGCCGTCGAGCGGAGCCTCGCCGATCTTGGTGGTATCGGACGGATGGACATGATCGCTACGGGTGTACAGTAGCGACGTTCCCGGCGCCGCAGTGCCGTCCATGATCGGGGAGGTGTTGCTCGGCGACACGCTGGAGCCGGTGGCGACCGGCGTCCAGTTCAGGCTTTGTCGACCATATTGCGTCCCATCATTTGGCGCCTCGGGGACACCGCCGCCGGCCCCGACCACCGTGATCGGAGCCAGCACAAAGACATGCGTGGTGTCGTTCCACAACAGCACATTCTGATGGGCGGCGTCGGGCACACCCATGACCGGCGGCGTAAAGTCGTCGTAGGCGAGATCGAATTTGAACCTGCCGTTGGTCTTAGTGACATCGATGCCGGCGCCGTCGACGATGTTGGCGGGAAACGAGACCAGCGCTTTCAGTTTAACGTCAGGCAGATCGGTCACGGCACCACCCCATCGACGATCGGCAATGGGCCGACGCTGAGCTGCAAAGTCTGCGTGCCGTCATCATTGGTGAGCGTCAGCCCGGTGTCGTAGGTGCCAGGCCACAGCCCGCGCATCTCGTCGAGCGTGAAGAACCAACGGAACGTACCGATGTCGACATAGGTGATCTTGCCGTTGGCGGTCGAGGCGAGCAGCCGTGGCCCGCCCTGCTGATCGCTGATCTGAAATTCCATCGTGCAGTTTTCGATGTCGATTGGCGCGTTGTCGAAATCAATCACCTGGCCGATGAACAGCCAACTGGCGCGATTGGACGTTGGCGGGAATGTAATCTGGTACATCAGGATCTCATCTAGAGTTTGATGTAGAAGGTGACGACCATGGTCGGCTGCACGTTATGATGCGCCTGACCTCCTCCAGTCACCGACGCACTGCCGCTGCCGCTGCCGCTGATGCTGACATCGTGGCGATGAGCATTGAGATCCTTGCCCGACGGGCCATCGGTATTACGATCAACAGTCACAGGGCCCCAAGGACTGCCGGCGCTCGCAATTGAAAATTGTCCGCCAACCACCGCAGTCTCTTGGAAGTGATGGACGTGGTTGATGTCGTCGATCGAATATCCCGTTGTGCCCGAACCAGAAATAGAAACAGAAGCACTCCCGCTCATCGAGGCCTGCTGCGCTGCCGTCAGGGTGTGATACTGAACACCACCACGCGCCCCGAGTGTCGTGCTGGCGCCGAAATATGCACTCAGCACCCCGGCCGCGGTGTTGCCCATGTCATCCATTCCGGCGAGCGTGTAGCCCCTGGCATCCGGCAGGCTTATTTGCTTGCCGGCGTTGTAATCGGCGAGCCCTGACGAACCGCGGCCGCCGCTGACTGCAAGATTGGCATCGACACCCCACAGATAGATGAACAACGCCTGTGCCGATGGATCGGCGAGCTCGGTGGCGCTCGACAGTGAACCGCCGATGGTGCGGCCGTTGCAGCGAACCCAGCCGGTGTGGATGCCGGTGCCGTAGCGTTTCTTGATGTCGCCGGTCTGGGCGACGGTGGTCGCGTCAATCGCGCCACCGCCACCGCCACCGGACGAGGCGCCGATCACCTGGACGTTGTCGACGGCAAGTTGCACCACGCCAGAGCTGTCGGTCAGCCGGATCTTGATCAACCCATCGGCGAAGAACAGTTGCGGCACCCGGCCGGCGACATCGAGCGTGAGTGGGTTGGGGTGCGCCAAGGTCAGCGACAAATCCTTGAATGCATTCTGCGGCGTCGACACCGTGCCAGCGACGAAGAAATACAGCAGGCCCCCGGACAACGGATTGCCCAGCGGGTCGAATTGCTGTGTCATTGACAGTGGGATCGTGCCGGCCATCTGTGTGATCCAATGCTACTTGCGCGGCGCCTCAAATGGCGCGCGGTTGCCCGCCGCCGATATGATCAACGCGCGCATCGCCTCTTTCGCGTTGTTCTCGATCGGCGTCAGTACGCCGCGCTTGTTCACGAGGTCGAGTAACGAGCGCATATAGGCATCACGCTCGGCACCTTGCGCCACCGCAAGCCGGCCGAGCTCCTCGGCGAAGCGCTGCGCCTTGGCCTCGGGATCGATGCCGAACAGTTTCCTGGCGCCCTTCTCCAGGCCTTTGCCGATGAGACCGGTGAGGCCGAGATTGGTCGGTACCTCCAGCGGCTTCGATGCCTCATCGAGAAAATTGCCGAACCGATTGGTCATGCCGGTGTCGGAGCCAGCCGTGACACGGTTGCCGGTCTGAGCGAATGTCGCCTCACGATCAACCGCATTCAACGCCCGGTCAGCACGCTCGCCGAACATGGTCCGCAGCTTGTCGCGCGGATAATCGCCCTCGGATTTCACTGCGCTTTGCATCGCCAACGGATCATTGATCTTAGTGCTAACCAAGCGATCGATTTCGGCGCGGGTACCTTGTTGCTGACGAAACGGCGCAGCAGATGGACCGATCAATCGACCTTCCGGCTCGGCGCTTCTGACAAAATCTTCGGCAAACGCCGCCGGCCGCGACACTGTCTTGCCGGTGTCGAAGGTCGTGCCACCGATATTGAGCGCTTCACGCTGGCGAGCCAGTTCCTGGTGGAAGGCATCGACATCCTTGATGCCGGGAGCAACCCGCGCCAGTTGGTCATCGACGTATCGCCGCGCCGCCGACAGCACCCGGATGGCGTTGGCATCGGTTTCGGTGCCGAGAATGCCGTCGATTGCCTGGCGGGTGTTGAGCAGCACGCGCGGATGCGGATCAAGCGTGCCGGGCGAGCCGGTGACATCGAGCATCTCTCTGACCTGCCGGGCCACGCGCTGGGCCGGGCCGCGCTCGTTGGTGGCGAGAACGTCAAGCCGATGCGCCAACGGCGTCGTATCGACCGCCCGCGCATTGGCAATCACCCGCTCATAATCCGGCGACAGTGCCTGCTGGCCTTCACGGATACTGGCCTCGACCCGGGTCGGATCAACCGGCCGGCCAAGCGCATCGAGGTCAGTCGCCAGCCTGGCGTTCTTGGTGGCATTACGCGCTAGCAGCGGATTGACGATGTCGTCACGCATGCCTGGCCGGCTGGCGGCGCCACGCGCCACGCCCATCCATTCCGGCGAGACATCCGCCAGCATCGCCTGGGGGCCAAGCCTGGCCATCTCGGCTTGCAGTGCCGCCATCTTGGCGGGATCGCCGATGGTGTCGGAGGCGTAGCGCGCCGCCGGCTTGCTGATCCCAGACATGGCGCCGCCGGGATCGGTCAGGCCACGCAGCCGGTCGGCCGCGGCGGCTGCAGCCTTGCCGTATAACGACGACACGCCCATGCCCACCGGGCCGGCAACAGCACCAACGCCAGCCCCGATTCCGGTCTGTGTCGGATCGCCGCCGCTGCGGACTGCGGCGTCAGCGCCGCTAAGTGCGCCACCGGACAGGGCTGCGATGCCGGTACGGGCGATCAACGGCAGGGAGCCTGCGCCGAACGCAGCCGGCGCTGCAGCAACCAGTGGCGCGGTACCGGCAACGCCGCCGATGGTGCGGCCAG
>Ga0210380_10000227_pt1 | contig 28503 bp, 28 predicted proteins | sample PLM4_5_coexredo_FD_155476 | JGI IMG/M metagenome (GOLD analysis project Ga0210380, IMG submission 155476) | Groundwater sediment microbial communities from an aquifer in East River, Colorado, USA - PLM4_5_coex redo | ecosystem: Environmental > Terrestrial > Soil > Riparian zone | place: USA... | reverse complement strand
GACGAGGCCGTATGCCGTCAACAGGACCGGCGTTGGTCCCGGCACCTACGTCGTCAAGGCGGTCGCGACGGACAACGCCGGAGCCTCAACGACCTCGGCGACGAGGACGATCACGGTCTCCGCGCCGACTGTGGCCCCCATCGTCCCGGCCAATGTCGCACCCATCGTCTCCATGACGTCGCCGGCGAATGGCGCATCGTTCGTTGCGGGGGCTTCGGTCATGTTCACCGCAATCGCCTCCGACACCGACGGAACGATCCAGAAGGTTCAGTTCTACCTGGGGACAACGCTCGTCGGCACCGACACCACCAGCCCGTACTCGACGACCTGGCCGGCGGTCATCGGGTCGCACAGCGTGACCGCGGTGGCGACGGACAATCAAGGGGCCGTGACCGTCGCGGCCTGGCGTGACTTCACCGTCACAGCGACCGCCCTGCCCGCCAAGGCGATCTTCAAAGCGGCATCGCCCGCCGATGCGGTCTTCTACTACCTGTTCGAGATCTTCGCAGCGGGAGCAAACCCGAGCGTGGCGGCTCCGATCGCCACGCAGAACATTGGCGTCCCGCCGGTGGTGGCCGGCGAGTCTTCGGCGGATGTACGAGCCACCATCGTGGCGCTCGCGCCCGGCAATTACGTCGCCACTGTGGCGGCGATGACCTCCGAGGGCAAACTCCGCAGCAACACCTTCGCCTTCACCCGCTGACACGCCTTGCGTCACACTCGGTCGGCCACAGCCCCCCGCCCGCCGGCGAGGTGACGCGCCGCTTCCGTGTGGGCTAGTGTTTGGGGGTACTCGATGCGCCCCTTCGTCACAATCACGGTCGTCCTGGTCGCGCTGGCCGTCATGCCCGGTGAAGCGCTGCGCGTCGAGACACTACGTGCCTCCGGCGGGCTGCCGCCGCACATTGCCGGCGGGTTCCACGAAGCGGTCGGCTTCCAGCAGGGTCCCGACGGCACCTATTACGTCTTCGACCGCCGCGCGCACGCGGTGTTCGCCATCGATGCCGCGCGCAGCGGCGTGCGGACGCTGGTGAACATCGGCCAGGAAGAGGGGCGCGTGATCCAGCCCAAAGGGTTCGACGTCGGCAGCGACGGCCGGATCGTCGTGGCCGACGCTCCTCGCAATCGTCACCGGATTCAGGTCTTCGACCCGGCCGGCGTTCGCCAGGCCGGCTTTTATCTGCAGGGACAGCCCTCGGCGCAGATCGTCGTCGACAACCTGCTCCTCAACGGCACCGGGTCGGTGCACTTCGCCGGCGGCCGTCTGTTGCTCAGCCATCCCGAAAGTGGCGTGCTCGTGACCGCCTACACGCCTGCGGGCTATCCCACGCTGACGTTCGGCCACCTGCGTCCGACCGGATTCGAATCGGACCGCGAGCTGCACCTGGCGCATAACGCCGGCCTGCCGCTGGCTGACCCCACCGGGGGCTTCTACTTCGTCTTCCTGACCGGTCGGCCGATTTTCCGCAAATACTCGGCCGACGGAACGCTGCTTTTCGAACGCCACATCGAAGGCACCGAGATCGACGCGCTGCTCGAGGCACAGCCGACGAAATGGCCACGCCGGCGGGTCGAAGATCGCGAGGTGCCATTCGTCGCCCCGGTGATCCGCACGGCCGCCGTCAGCCCGCACGGGGAGCTGTGGATTTCACTCGCCGTGCCGTTCACCTACGTCTACGACGCGCAGGGCGACAAGGTCCGCACCGTGCAGTTCTACGGCGCCGGCCTCGTCGGCCCCACCAGTCTTTCGTTCGGCCGCAACGACACCGTGCTCGTCACGCCGGGCTGCTACGAGTTCCCGGTGCGCTGACCGGCCGATGCTCGCCGCGGACGCGCTCACCAAGACATTCGACGCGCGCGTCGCCGTCGAGGGCGTGACGTTCGAGCTCGCCGCCGGGGAGATCTTCGCGCTGGTGGGACCGAACGGCGCCGGCAAGACGACGACGCTGCGCATGCTGGCCGGACTCATCGCGCCGTCCTCGGGCTCAGTGCGCTTTCGCGGCGAGCCGATGGCGGGAGCGGCCGCGGCACTTCGTGCCGCCATCGGCTTCCTCACCGAGGCGCCAGGGCTCTGGGACCGGCTCACCGTCCAGCAGAACCTCCGCGTCCACGCGCGGCTTCAGGGTCTGCCAAAACCGCAGCAGGCCGTGGACGCAGCGATGGACCTTTTCGGCGTTCGCGATCGTGCCGGAGAGCCCACCGCCGTGCTGTCGAAGGGCCTGCGCCAGCGGGTCGCGCTGGCGCGCACGCTGCTCCACGATCCGCCAATCGTGCTGCTCGACGAGCCCACCTCTGGCCTCGACCCGGAGAGCGCGCGCGACGTCCGCGAGCTCGTGCTGCGGCTGCGACACGAGCGCCGGGCGGTGCTGATCTCGACCCACAATCTCGACGAGGTGGACCGGCTGGCCGACCGCGTGGCGCTCCTCAACACGCGCCTGGTCGCACTCGACAGCCCCGATTCGCTGCGAGCGCGGGCGTTTGGCTCGCGCGTCCGGATCACGTTGTCGAGCGCCTCCACCCGCTACGTCGACGCGGTACGCCAGGCTGGGGCGCGCGATGTGCGCGAGGAGGGCCACCGGCTCTCCATCGGTCTCGAGCCCGAGGGCGCGCAGCTCGTCCCGGCGCTCGTCCGCGCCCTGGTGCAGGCCGGCGCCGACGTCGAAGCCGTCGAGCGGGAGGAGGCGTCGCTCGAACAGGTCTATCTGCGCCTGATGAAGGACGGCGGCTCGTGAGCGGCACACGGGTGCTGGCGCTGCTTGGCAAGGAGCTGCTCGACCTCCGCGGCCGGCCCGGCATCTTCCTGCCCGGCCTGCTCACGGGCGCGATCGCGATCTTCCTGCCCATCCTTGTCGCCGTCATCATCCCGGCCGTGACGGGTGAACGGTTGTCGGATTCGGCCGACCTGCAGATCGCGCTGCAGCTCTATCGCGACCAGCCGTGGGCGCGCCTCCTCGACCCGGAAGCGGCGATCCAATCGACGCTCTTCCAGCAATTCCTGGTGCTGCTGGTGCTGTCGCCGGTCGCGGCCGCGATGTCGCTGGCCGCCTACAGCGTGATCGGCGAGAAGCAGGCACGGTCGCTCGAGCCCCTGCTCGCCACACCCATCACCACCTTCGAACTGCTTCTCGCCAAGGTGCTCGGCGCCTTTCTGCCGGCGCTGGCGCTCTCGCTGGCGTGTTTCGCCGTGGACGTCGCCGCCGCGGCGCTCCTGGCCCGGCCCGGGGTGTTCCTCGCCCTGCTCACGCCCCGCTCGATCGGCGTGCTCTTCCTGATGGGACCGATGGCGTCGCTCACCGCGCTGACGCTGGCCGTCTGTGTGTCGTCGCGCGTCAACGATCCGCGCAGCGCGCAGCAGCTCGCCGTGCTCGTGGTCCTGCCCCTGACGGCGCTGCTCGTCGCCCAGATCACCGTCGGATTCGTGGTGACGGTGCCGATCATCCTTCTCATCACCGGTGTGCTGGCCGTAGTCAACGCCGGCCTGATCCGTCTCGGCGTGTCACTCTTCGACCGGGAAACGATCCTGACGCGATGGAAGTAACCAGCCCGCGCTCCGCGCTCAACGAATCCGGCCGCCTCACCCGCGTGGCCGTCAAGCACGCACGCGACGCCTTCGTGAGCGACGAGCGCCTGGCGGCGCAATGGAAGGCGCACGGCTTCACGGCCGCGCCCGATCTTGCGCTCGCCTGCCGGCAGTACGACGCCTTTCTCGAGTCGCTGGTCGCGCAGGGCGCCGGCGTCAGGTTTCTGCCGCCCGATTCCGCAACCACGATCGACTCGATCTACGTCCGCGACGCCTCGCTGGTGACGCCGCACGGCCTGGTGCTCTGCTCGATGGGCAAGCCGCTACGCGCCGGTGAACCAGCGGCACAGGCGCGGGCGTTCGAGGCAGGGGCCGAGCCGCAGGACCGCGTGGTGGGCGCCATCCAACCGCCCGGCCTCATCGAGGGCGGCGACGTCGTGTGGTTCGACGAGCGCACCGTGGCCGTAGGGCGCGGCTACCGCACCAACGCGGAAGCGATCCGGCAGTTCGCCGCCATCCTCGGCGAGTCGGTCACGGTCGTCGAGGTGCCGCTGCCGCATTGGCGCGGCCCCGGCGACGTGATGCATCTCATGTCGCTCATCAGCCCGGTGGACGACGACCTCGCGGTGGTCTACTCGCCGCTCCTGCCGGTGCCGTTCCGTGAGCGCCTGCTCGAGCGCGGAATCTCGCTGGTCGAGACGCCGGACGACGAATTCGACTCGATGGGGACCAAGGTGCTCGCGCTGGCGCCCCGCCTGTGTCTGATGCTGTCGGGCAATCCCGGCACCCGTCGTGCGCTCGAACGCGCCGGTGCGACGGTCATGGAGTACGAGGGCAGCGAGATCAGCCTCAAAGGCGGCGGCGGGCCGACGTGTCTGACGCGCCCGCTGGTGCGGACGGCCTGACGCGGCCGGTTCGCCGCCTCGGCGCCGGCGGCGCGGCGGGCTATGCTGTGTATCGGCTCTCCAGTTCCCGATGATCATCCGATCCGTTGCCGTGCTTGGCGCCGGCGTCATGGGCTCGCAGATTGCCGCCCACTTCGCCAACGCCGGCGTGCCCTCGCTGCTGCTCGACGTCACCGCCGAGGCCGCGGCACAAGGGCTCACGCGCGCTCGATCCCTCAAGCCCGATCCGTTCTTCCTGCCGGACGGTTGGAAGCTCGTCACCACGGCGTCGTTCGACGACGGCCTGCCGCGCCTGGCGGAAGCCGACTGGATCGTCGAGTGCGTGGTCGAACAGCTCGATGCCAAGCGTGCCCTGCTCGAACGGGTGGACACCGCGCGGCGCCCGGGCACCGTCGTCAGCTCGAACACGTCGGGCATCCCCGTCGGGCTGCTCGCCGAAGGGCGCAGCGACGACTTCAGGCGGCACTGGCTTGGCACGCACTTCTTCAACCCGCCGAGATACCTGCGGCTGCTCGAGCTGATCCCGGCGGCAGACACGGATCCGGCCGTGCTGGCCGGCGTGGCCGCCTTTGCGGACCGGCACCTGGGCAAAGGTGTCGTGGTCGCCAAGGACTCGCCGAACTTCATCGGCAACCACCTCGCACTCTACGACGTCGTGCGCGCGCTGGCGCTCGTCGCGGCCGGGACGTACTCGATCGAGGAGATCGACGCGATCACCGGGCCGCCGATCGGACGGCCGAAGAGCGCCACGTTCCGCACCCTCGATCTCGCCGGCATCGACATCCTCGCGCACGTCATCCGCAACCTTGCCGAGCGGCTCACGGACGCCAAGGCCCGCGCCACGTTCGTGCTGCCGCCGTTCGTGGATGCGATGCTGGCGCGGGGCTGGACGGGCGAGAAGGCGGGCCAGGGGTTCTACAAACGCGTCAAAGGCGAGGGCGGCGAGTCGCAGATTCTCGTAATCGATCCGGCGACGTTGGAGTATCACCCGCAGCTGCGCCCCAGGCTCGCCGCCCTGGCTGCGGCGGAGGCCGTCACCGACACGGGCGAGCGCGTGACGAAGCTCTTTGCCGGCAGCGACCGCGTCGGTGAATTCCTCAGGAACACGCTGGCGCCGACCCTCGCCTACACGGCCGCGGTCACGCCGGCGATCGCGCACTCGCCCGACGACGTCGACCGCGTGATGCGATGGGGCTTCGGCTGGGAGCTCGGCCCGTTCGAGATGTTCGATGCGATCGGGATCCAGCCGGTGCTCGACGCGGCCAGGGTGGCCGAGCCCGCCCTCCTCGCGGATGGCGTTCCGCCCGCTCTGGGTCCCGCCCTCGCGTCGCACGGTCGCGTTCGCGCCGGGCTCGTGCCGCCAGCGGCACCGGGCCTGCAGCTCCTCCGGGCCGCGCGCGATCGCGGCGCGGTCGTCAAGTCCAACCCGGGCGCCAGCCTCGTCGATCTCGGCGACGGGGTGCTGGCCGTCGAGTTCCACTCGAAGATGAACGCGATCGGCGCCGACACCGTGCAGATGCTGCAGGCCGGCGTTCGCGAGGCGGCCAGGAACTTCACCGCGCTCGTCGTCGGTAACGAGGGAGTGCACTTTTCCGCCGGCGCCAATCTGATGCTCCTGCTGATCGAGGCCCAGGACGAGAACTGGGACGAGCTCGACATGATGGTGCGCGCCTTCCAGGGCGCCACCATGGGCCTGCGCTACGCCGACGTCCCGGTCGTGGTGGCGCCCGCCGGGCTCGCGCTGGGCGGCGGGTGCGAAATCGCGCTGCACGGCGACCGGGTGCAGGCGGCCGCCGAAACCTACCTCGGCCTGGTCGAGGTCGGGGTCGGGGTGATCCCCGCTGGCGGCGGCACCAAGGAGATGACGGCCCGCGCGGCCGAAAGCGTCGGGGCGGGCGCCGACCTGCTCCCGCCCATTCAGAAAGCCTTCGAGACCATCGGCTTCGCCAAGACCTCGACCAGCGGTCCGGACGCGATGCGGCTCGGCTATTTGCGGCCTGCAGACGCGATCACCATGAATCGGGAGCGCCTGATTGACGACGCCAAAGCGCACGCGCTGCAGCGGGTGGCCGACGGCTACCAGCGCCCGGTGCCGCGCACGGCAATTGCCGTCGGTGGTGACGCCGTGCTGGCGCCGCTCAAGCTCGGCATCCACCTCGCGTGGCGGGGCGGCCGTATCAGCGATCACGACGCCTTGATCGGACGCAAGCTCGCGACGATCATGGCAGGAGGCGAGATTCCCCACCCGGCGGCGGTGAGCGAACAGTACCTGCTCGACCTCGAGCGCGAGGCGTTCCTGAGCCTGCTCGGTGAACGGAAGACGCGCGAGCGGATCCAGCACACGCTCAAGACGGGCAAGCCGCTGCGGAATTAGCGCGACGAACACACCGTGAAGATCATCGACCGCGGAAGCGGAGTGCCCGTCGTGCTGGTACCTGGCATCCAAGGGCGGTGGGAGTGGATGGCCCCCGCCGTCGAGGCGCTGGCCGCCCGCTGCCGCGTCATCACCTACTCGCTCGCCGACGAGCCGAGCGCGGCCTGGCCAGCGCGGGGGATCGGCTTCGATGTCTACGTCGAGCAGATCGCCCAGGCCCTCGACGCGCTGCACCTCGAGCGCGCCGTCATCTGCGGCGTGTCGTACGGCGGGCTGATCGCGGCGGCGTTTCTGCGACGGTATCCCGAGCGGGTCGCCGGCCTCGCGCTGGTGTCGGCGGTGCCGCCGTCGTGGGCACCCGATGCCCGCGCGCAATTCTTCATGAGGAGCCCACGCCTGCTGCTGCCGTTGTTCCTGCTGTCGTCGCTGCGCCTGCGGCGCGAGATTGCCGCGGCGTCGCCGGGCTGGTGGCAGGGCGTGACCGCCTCGTTGCGGCAGGGTCTGCGCGCGCTGAGGCATTTTCCGGCGCCCGACCGGATGGCACGGCGGGTCACGCTGACGGCAGGCGCCGCGGTGGACGGGCTGGCGGCCCTCCACGTCCCGACGCTGGTGGTGACAGGAGAAGCCGTACTCGATCGCGTCGTGCCGACCGCGCTCACCGCTGAGTACACGCGCATCTGGCCGCACGCGACGAGCGTGACGCTCGCCCACACCGGCCACCTGGGCCTGGTGACGCGGCCGGAGGCGTTTGCCGACGCGGTCACGGCGTTTGCCGGGATCTGCGAGGGCGGCGAACACTCAGAGGCGGGTTTAAAGACCCGCGGCTACATGGCAGGGAGACGGGTTGGCTGAACTGATTCGCGAGATTCCGGGCGCGGTGGGACCGCTCGAATGCCTGATCGATCGGCCGAAGGCGGCCGCGCGCGCCGTGGTCGTGTTCGCGCACCCGCTGCCGATCGAGGGCGGCACGATGCACACGAAGGTCGTCTATCAGAGCGCCAAGGCGCTCGCCGAGATCGGCTGCGTCGTCTTGCGCTTCAACTTCCGCGGCGTCGGCCGCAGCGGCGGGGCCTGGGACGAAGGCCGCGGCGAAATGGACGACTATCGCGCCGCGGTGGACTACATGGCCGCGGCGCATCCGGGCCTCGACATATGGGCCGCCGGGTTCTCGTTCGGTTCCTACATCGCCATGACGAGCGGCGCCGACGACGACCGGATCTGCGCCATGATCGGCATTGCGCCGCCGGTGGACCGCTACGAATTCGGATCGGTCAAGCTGTCCACGAAGCCGAAGTTCGTGATTCACGGCGAGTTGGACGAGCTCATCTCGCTGAAGCTGGTGCGGCAGTTCTATGCCCAGCTGAAAGACCCGAAGGAGCTCGTTGAAATCGATCGCGCCAACCACCTGTTCGAGGGGCAGGCAAGCGAGGTGGGCGACGCGCTGCGTGACCTGCTCACGGATTACTCATGCACGACGCGGTAATCGTTTCCGCCGTTCGCACGGCCGTCGGCAAGGCGCCGAACGGCGCGCTCCGGACCGTCCGTCCCGACGAGATGGCGGCTACCGTCATCGGCGAGTCGCTCCGGCGGGCGCCGGGCGTGTCGCCCGACGAGATCGACGACGTGATCCTCGGATGCGCGATGCCAGAGGCTGAACAGGGTCTCAACGTGGCGCGCATCGCCAGCCTCCGTGCGGGCGTGCCGGTCCAGGCGTCGGCGGTTACCATCAACCGATTCTGCTCGTCGGGCCTGCAGGCCATCGCGTTTGCGGCCGAGCGGATCATGTGCGGCTGGGCGCAAGCCATCGTCGCGGGCGGTACGGAGTCGATGAGCCTCGTGCCGATGGGCGGCAACAAGGTGTCGCCCAACCCGGCGCTGGTCGAGAGTTATCCAGACGTCTACCTGACGACCGGCCTCGTCGCCGAGAACCACGTGCGCGACTACGGTATCAGCCGCGACGAGCAGGATGCCTTCGCGCTGCGGAGCCACCAGCGGGCGCTGGCCGCGATCGACGGGGGGCGCTTCGCGGAGGAGATCGTGCCGCTGGCGTGTCGCGTGGCCGGGCCGGGCAAAAACGGGTCCGGGGCACCGGAGGTCAGGGACGTCACCTTCGCGCAGGACGAAGGGCCGCGGCGCGACACCTCGCTCGCCGCGCTCGGCAGGCTGAAGCCGGCGTTTCACGCCACCGGCAGCGTCACCGCCGGCAACTCGTCGCAGACGAGCGACGGCGCCGCGGCGGTGCTCGTGACCTCGGCGGCGTTCGCGAAGGATCATGGCCTGCAGCCGCTGGCGCGCTTCGTGACCTACGCGACCGCCGGCGTCGAGCCCGAGCGATTCGGCATCGGACCCGTGCCCGCCATCCGCAAAGCGATGAAGCTCGCCGGGCTCACGCTCGACCAGATGGATCTCGTCGAGCTCAACGAGGCGTTTGCGGCGCAGGTACTGGCCTGCCTGCGCGAGATGCCGATCGACCCGGATCGGCTCAACGTGAACGGCGGCGCGATAGCGCTCGGACATCCACTGGGGTGCACCGGCGCCAAGCTCACGACGACGATCCTTTACGAGATGCAACGGCGCGGTGCGCGCTACGGCCTGGTGTCGATGTGTGTGGGCGGCGGCATGGGTGCGGCCGGCATCCTGGAAAGGTTATAGGGAATGACGACGACGGCGCAGACGACGATCAAAGGCGGATCCTGGCTCTTCGACCAGGGGCCGGGCGAGGTGTTCACCCCCGAAAAGCTTTCGGACGAGCACCGCATGATGGCGCAGACGACCGAGGACTTCGTCGCCGCGGAGATCATGCCGGCGCTGCCGCGCCTCGAAGCCAAGGACTGGGAGCTGTCGCGCGCCCTGCTGCGGAAATGCGGCGAGCTGGGTCTGCTCGGCCTGAGCGCGCCGGAGCAGTACGGCGGCCTCGATCTCGACAAGGTCTCGTCGCTCGTCGTCGTCGAGCGCGTGGCGCGCTCGGCCTCGTTTGCCACCACGTTCGGCGGCCAGGCTAACCTCACCGTGCTGCCCATCGTGCTCTTCGGCACGGAAGCGCAGAAGGCGAAATACCTGCCGCGGCTCCTCTCGGCCGAAATCGTCGGCGCCTACGCCCTGAGTGAAGCCGGCTCCGGCTCGGACGCGCTCGCGGCGAAGACCAGGGCCACGAAGCTGCCCGACGGCAGCTGGTCGCTCTCGGGCGAGAAGATGTGGATCTCGAACGGCGGCTTTGCCGACCTCTTCATCGTGTTCGCCAAGGTGGACGGCGAGCAGTTCACCGCCTTCATCGTCGAGCGCGCGTTCGGCGGCCTCAGCTCCGGCAAGGAAGAACATAAGATGGGGCTGCACGGCTCGTCCACGACGACGATTCTTCTGCAGGACGTCCGGGTGCCGGCCGAGAACGTGCTCGGCGAGATCGGACGCGGTCACAAGGTGGCGCTCAACACGCTCAACTACGGCCGCTTCAGCCTCGGCGCGATGTGCGCCGGCGGCAGCCGCGGCGCGATTGGCGACGCCGCGAAGTACGCCGCCGGCCGCAAGCAGTTCGGCCAGCCGATCGCCTCGTTTGGCGCGATCAAGCACAAGCTCGGCGAGATGGTGGCGCGCACCTACGCCGCCGAGAGTCTGGCCTACCGGACCGCCGGGCTCATCGACGCCGCCATCGCGCAGTCGGCTCACGACGGCGCCTCCGTGGCACGCGCGTTCGAGGAGTTCGCCATCGAGGCCTCGATCTGCAAGGTGATGGGCACCGAGACGCTCGACTTCGTGCTCGACGAGGACGTGCAGATCCACGGGGGCAACGGCTTCGTCAGCGACTACATGGCCGAGCGCTACTTCCGCGACGCCCGCGTGAACCGCATCTTCGAGGGCACCAACGAGATCAACCGCATGCTGATCCCGGGGATGCTGGTACGCCGCGGGCTGAAGGGCGAGCTGCCGCTCGTCGCGGCCGCACGGGCGCTGCAGGACGAAGTACTGTCGGCGTCGACGCTCGCCTCCGGCGACGACGACACGCCGCTCGGCGCCGAGCGCCGGCTCGTGGCGTCGTTCAAAAAGGTGGCGCTGATGGTGATCGGAACGGCGTTGCAGACGTTCGGCGACCGCCTCGAAACCGAGCAGGAGGTCCTGAGCTGGGCGGCCGACGTGCTGATCGACACCTATGCCGCCGAAAGCGCGGTAGCGCGGGCGTCGGCGGCCGTGGCGACCCGCCACACGCTGGCCTCGCTGCACGAAGCCGCGGCGCGCGTGTTCGTGAGCGAGGCCGCGACCCGGGTCGAGGCCGCCGCCAAGAGCGCGCTCGCGGGCACGGTGGAGGGCGACACGCTGCGAACGCTCCTGGCCGCGCTCCGCCGCGTGCTCAAGCCGGCGCCGCTGAACACGGTGCGGCTCAGACGCCAGCTCGCCGAGGCCGTGACCGCCCAGGGCAAGTACAGCTTCACCTGACGCCTGCGCCCAGTCCGGGCGGGGTATCCTTAGAGCGTGGGGCGTCTCACGCTCGTTTGTATCGCCGTGCTCGTCGGGGTCGTGGCTGCCGGGTGCTCGTCGGGACCGCCGGCTCCCGTGGACACGCAGGCGTATCTGAAAACCATCCTCGAAGCGCGGGCGGTGAAGGACAAGACGTTCCGAGAGGAGCCCGAGCCCATTCCACCCCAAAAGCGCGACACCCTCCTGCCGCTGCGCTACTACCCGCCCGACCAGTCCTACAGCGCCCCGGCGGAGCTGAAGCTCGCCAACCAGCGGCCGGTCTTCGAAATGCCGACGTCCACCGGTACGCTGCGCCGGATGGAGCGCGTCGGCGTGCTCGAATTTTCGCTCCAGGGCCAGCCGTTGAGCCTGGCCGCGTTCGTCGAGGAAGGGCAACCGCTCGAAAGCCTGTTCGTGCCCTTCACCGATCTCACGACCGGCAAGGACACCTACCCGGCGGGACGGTATCTCGACCTCCACCCCACCGCGACCGGGTTCTACACCATCGACTTCAACCTGGCGTACAACCCGACCTGCGCCTACAACGAAACCTACGAGTGTCCGTATCCACCGCCGTCCAACCGCCTGACGGTGGAGATTCGCGCCGGGGAAAAGGCGCCCGGCACGTGACCTCAGCCCTCCAGGCCGTCATCTTCGACTTCGACGGAGTCATAGCCGACAGCGAGCCGCTCCACTTCCGTGCGTTCCAGCAGACCCTGGCCGAGGATGGGTTCGAGCTCTCGCCGAAGGAGTACTACGCGCGTTATCTCGGCTACGACGACGTCGGCATGTTCCAGGCGTTCGGCGAGGACCGCGGCGTCCCGATGGATGCGGCGCGCGTCGCCGGCCTGGTGACGCGCAAGGGTCACACGCTGCAGGCGCTGCTCGGCTCGGGCTCGGTGCTGTTTCCCGGTGCCATCGAGTTCGTCCGCGCGGCTGCGGGCGCCGTGCCGATTGCGATCGCGTCGGGTGCGCTGCGGCGCGAGATCGACGAGGTGATCGCCGCCGCGGACGTCGCCGGCCTGTTCTCGGCCATCGTCGCCTCGGGAGACACGCCGGAAAGCAAGCCGTCGCCGGCGCCCTACCGGCTCGCCTTCGAGCGGTTGCAGGAAGCGGCTGGCGCCACGCTCGACCCGCGCCGGTGCGTGGCGATCGAGGACTCGCGCTGGGGGCTCGAATCCGCACGCGGAGCCGGGTTACGCTGTGTAGGAGTGACCAACAGCTACCCCGCCGACGAGCTGACAGGGGCCGAGCTGGTCGTCAGCGGGCTGAAGGAGCTGACGCTCGATGCGATCGACCGGCTCTGCGCCGGCGTCACGCCTCCGAGATAGGGCAATGCACGGCACACGCACCGACCTCGTCGAAGCGATCACGGCGGCCTCGAACGCCCCCGGAGGCAGCCTTGCGCAGGCTGCCCTGGTGATTGCCCGCGTCGAGTACCCCCGGCTCGACCCCGAGCCCTATCTGGCGATGCTGGATGCGATGGGGGAGGCGGCGCGCCGCAGCATTGCGCAACACGCCGAGTCCACGGGAAGCACGTCGGCCGCCGCATGCGTGCAGGGGCTCAACAAGTACCTGTTCGAGGAGCTCGGATTCGTCGGCAACCGCAAGCAGTACGAGGACCCGCGCAACAGCTGCCTCAACGAAGTGCTCGAGCGGCGGACCGGCATTCCGATCACGATGTCGGTGGTCTACATGGAGGTGGCGCGGCGCGCCGGGCTGCGCGTCGACGGCGTCAACTTCCCCGGTCATTTCCTGGTGCGCTGCTGCGAGGGCAAGCCGCGCAAGGGCGCCGGCCTCATCATCGACCCGTTTCACGCCGGGGCCCTGCTCACCGAGCACGACTGCCGCATGCTGCTGCAGCGGCACGTCGGCGACGAGGTGGCCTTCAGCAAGTCGCTCCTGGCCACGGCCACGCGGCCGCAGGTGATCTCGCGGATGCTGCTGAACCTGAAACGGCTCTACGTGCACATGCGCTCGTTCCCGCAGGCCCGCGACGTCACCGAGATGCTGCTGGCGCTGACGCCGTCGTCGCTGAGCGAGCTGCGCGACCGCGGCCTGCTCGCCTACCATCTGAACGACTTCACCGCGGCGCTGCGCGACCTGCAGGCGTATCTGAAGCTGGCGAGCATGAGCGAGCTCGACGACGACACGCGCGAAGAGCAGGAACAGATCTGGGAGCACGTGAAGACGCTCCGCCGCCGCGTCGCGGCGATGAACTGACGCGCCGGCCGGCGCGCTAACCCGCCAGCGTCAACAGCGAGCCGATCACCATCAGGCCGGCGCCGAGCGCCACCTTCCACGACACCGATTCGCCGAGCACGGCCGCGGCAAGCGCGATCGTCAGCGCCAGACTGAGCTTGTCGATTGGTGCGACCCTCGATGCGGGCGCGAGCTGGAGCGCACGGAAGTACGCCAGCCACGAGAGCCCGGTTGCGACGCCCGAAAGGGCGAGAAAGAGCAGCGGCCGGCCTCGCAGTCCCGCCAGTGCGTGCTGTTCGCCGCGCAGGAAGACGATCGCCCACGCGAACACCAGCACGACGGCCGTGCGGACGGCCGTGGCCAGGTTCGACGGCAGCCCCTCCACGCCGATCTTGGCCAGGATCGCCGTGGCCGCGGCAGCCGTCGCCGAAGCAAACGCAAAGACCCACCAGGGCATCAAAGCCTCCCGCCGTATACTCTGCGATCGAGACCCCCTACGGGAAGGAGCGCCGCTGATGCCGTCCTCGATGTCCGTGCGCCTGCTGTCGGCTGTCACCGTTTTCACGGTGGCCGTGCTCGTCGTTCCGACTGCGCGCGCCGAAGTGCTGGAGAAGTCGAAGAAGGTGGCAGGCGTCACGGTGCTATACAAGGTCGTGCTGCCGACCGGCTACGACGCGGCGAAAGCCTACCCCGCGATCGTCGCGCTCGGCGGCGGGCCGCAGACGATGAACACGGTAGACGGCGTCCTCAACCGCAACCTCCGCGCCGAGGCGGAGAAGCGCGGCTACATCGTCGTCGCTCCTGCGGCGCCGGACGGCGAGCTGTTCTTCGAAGGCGGCGCGCGCATCTTCCCCGAGTTCCTCAAGGCCATCCTGGCCGACTACAAGATCCAGGATGGCAAGTTTCACATCGCCGGGCCCTCGAACGGCGGCATCGCGGCGTTCCACGTCGCGGCGCTCAACCCGCAGTACTTCCTGTCGGTCACCGCCTTTCCCGGCTACATGTGGCAGCCGACGCCGGCCAAGCTGCAGGCCATCTCGAAGATGTGCGTCTTCATGTACGTCGGCGAGAACGACGAGTACATGTGGCACGACGAAATGAAGCGGGAGGCCGAGTTCCTGCGCTCGAAGGGGGCGGTGGCGCGCTACCAGGTCGAGAAGGGCCAGCCGCACCGCATCGAGACGCTGGCGGGCACCAGCGCGTCGCGGCTCTTCGACGGGTTCGAGGAAACGAAAAAGGGCTGCAGCAGCCGCTAGCCGCTACGGCGCCGGCGGCGCAATCGTCGTCGCCGTGTCCACGGTGAACTTCCGGTAGTTCGAGAAGTCGATCGTGCCGCCCTCGCGGTAGCGCTTGAGCATGAGCACGCGGGCGCGGATCGTGTAATCGGCGCGCGCGGGCAGCCACACTTCGTTGTTGATCCACCGCCGCATGAAGGTCATGGTGGTGCCGGTATTCATCCGCGCCAGCAGGCCGAAGCCGACGTTGGCATCGCGAATGGCCTCGACCTGCAGCTTCACCACCTCGTAGTCGCTCTCGCTGATCCAGGCGCGGCACTTGAAGTATCGCAGCCACTTGCCCTCCCGCGTGGCCGGGCTGGCCTTCGGCTTCGGGTCGAGCGCCAGCGCGATGGTGTCGTGCCCGTCGATGCGCTCGCGCCCCAGCATCCGGATGTCGTACACGAGGAAGACGTCGTTGATGCGGGCCAGCGCCTCGCGCCGGTCGCGCTCGTAGTCGCGGGTGACGCGGGCTCGGTCTTCCTCGGCCTGAGACGAGAGACGCTTGGCGACGGCTTCCGCCGTTTTGCGCCGGTCGGCGTCCTGGCGCGCCAGCTCCGCCTCGGTCTTCCGACGGCCGTCCTCCTCGAGCACGCGCTCCCAGCGCTCGTCCTCGCCTGGCAACGCAGGATAGCTTTCGACCACCTTGACCGACTCGCCGCGGGCGCGCCCCGACTCGTCGAGTTTCATCCGCCGCTGGGTCTCGACGTAGATGTACGACCGCTGGCGCTCGTTGTCGGTCTGCAGGCGGGTGCGGGCCTGGGCAAGAAAGGCCTGGTGTTCGGGCAAAGGCCGTTCCTGCGCCGCCACACCGGCGAGGAGGCACCCGAAGGCGGCGGCGAGGCCGAGCGCCCGCGGGCGCCAGCGAGGCCCCCGCGGCAGGGCCGGTTTCGGTGCGAGCGTTCCACCTCCCATATCTCCAGTATCGTCTCAGGTTGCCCTCTTCAGGGGTCTGCCACGTCCACACCGGTGAACAGCTGCAGCGGTCTCTACGGTCGAGATCAAGGGCAAAAGCCAGCGAAATCATCGATTTGCGCCGTGGCACGGCCGATGCACGAGCTTCGACTATCCCCATCGCCGGCGTGTCCGGCAGCAGGAGGCAAAAATGGGTCGCTTTCTCGGTTGGGCGCTCGGGATCGGGTGCGTGGTTGCGATGAGTGCAGTACCAGCGGCGGCGCAGGTGCACGTGAGCGTGGGGGTCCACGGCGGCGGTTTTGGTGGACACGTCGCGGTGGGGTACCCGCCATATCCGGCATACCCGGTCTACGCGCCGGTGCCGGTGTATTACCCGCCCCCGGTCTACGCGGCGCCGGTCTATTACCCCCCGGTCTACTACCCGGCCTACAGGCCTGTGTATCGTGCGGCGTACCGTCCGGTGTACGGGCCGGCCTACCGGCCGGTCTATGGCTATGGCGGGCAGGTCGTCGTGGTGCAGGGCCATCACGATAACGGCAACCACAACGGCTATTACAAGAACGGCAGCCACGGACGCGGCCCGCAGCACGGCGGCCACCGAAAATAACAGCGGGGCAGGCCTAAGACCTGCCCTGACGACCGAAGCGCGGGAGGAGGGCGGTCTGAAGACCGCCCTCTACGTGTACGGGCCTATTCCAGATTGGCGATCTCGTCGTAGAGGAACGCCGAGGCGATGATGCCGTTGTGGAAGTTGCCGAGATCCAGCTTCTCGTCGGGCGCGTGGGCGTTCTCGTCGGGCAGCCCGACGCCGAAGAGCACGCTCGGCACGCCCAGCTCCTCCTGAAACGTCGAGACCACCGGGATTGAGCCGCCTTCGCGGTTGAAGACCGGTGCCTGGCCGAACCCGCGCTCGATCGCCTTGCCGGCGGCGCGCACATACTTGTTGTCGAACTCGGTCATCCACGGCTTGCCGCCGTGCATGCGCGTCAGCTTCAGCTCCACGGTCTTCGGTGCGATCTTGTTCAGATAGGCTTCGAAGAGCTTCGCGACCGTGTCCGGGTGCTGATCGGGCACGAGGCGCATGCTCACCTTCGCCATGGCCGTAGCGGGCAGCACGGTCTTGGCGCCCTCGCCGGTGAAGCCGGACAACAGGCCGTTGACTTCAAAGGTCGGGCGCGCCCACACGCGCTCGAGCGTGCTGTAGCCCGACTCGCCGAAGAGCCGCGGCGCGCCAAGCTCCTTGCGGTACTTGGTCTCGTTGAACGGCAGCTTCTTCCACTCGGCGCGCTCGGCGTCGCTGAGCGCGCGCACGTCGTCGTAGAAGCCGGGGATCTTGATGTGGCCACTGCGGTCCTTCATCTGCGCCAGGATCTGGCCGAGGACGAACGCCGGGTTGGCCACCGCGCCGCCGAACGATCCGGAATGCAGGTCGCTCTTGGTGCCGCGCAGGTCGATCTGGAAATAGGCCAGGCCGCGCAGGCCGTAGCAGATCGAGGGGATGCCGCGGTCGAACATCGGCGAATCCGAGATCACCACGACGTCGGCCGTGAGCTCCTGCTTGTGCCCGCGGACGAACTCGTCGAGATGGGCACTGCCCACTTCCTCCTCGCCCTCGATGAAGAACTTGATGTTGAGCGGAAGGTTGCCGTTCTTCTTGATGTGCGCCTCGATCGCCTTGATGTGCATGAACACCTGGCCCTTGTCGTCGGCGGCGCCGCGGGCGTAGATCTCGCCGTCGCGCACCGTCGCCTCGAACGGAGGGCTGGTCCAGAGGTTGACCGGATCCACCGGCTGCACGTCGTAGTGGCCGTAGAAGAGCATTGTCGGCTTGCCGGGCGCGTGCAGCCAGTCGCCGTAGACCATCGGATTGCCCGGCGTCTCGATCAGCTTCACGTTCTCGAGCCCGGCGGCGCGGCAGGCGTCGGCGGTCCACTCGGCTGCGCGGCGGACGTCGCCGGCGTGCTCGGGCAGCGCCGAAATGCTCGGGATCGCGAGGTACTGCTTCAACTCGTCCACGTACCGGTCGCGATTGACGTTGATGAAATCGACTACCTGGTTCATGCGCCCATGATATGCCACGCCTCGCCGTCACGGCGGGCGCGGCCGTCTCGCTCGAGTTTGGCCAGATGTGCCAGCACACCTTGTTTGGCCATTGGGAGCAGCGACTCCGTCAGCGCGCGGTACACACTCGCGGTGATCTCGTCGGCCGTGCCGGCGCCGCCGCGGATGGCTTCGACGATCTGCTGCTCGCGCGCGAGCCGGTGATCGATATAGCGACGGAGCAGCGGCCCCGGGTTGTCGATCACGTCGCCGTGCGCCGGCAGCAGGCGCGCGGGGCCGAGCGCCATCACCTCCGCCAGCGACGCGAGATAGTCGGAGAGGTCGCCGCGGAGATCGAAGGGGATCCAGATGGTCGCGCCGCGCTGGGCAAGGTCGCCACAATAGAGCGATCGACTCTCCGCGTCCCAGAAGCACAGGTGGTCAGGAGCATGCCCCGGCGTGTGCACCGCCTGGAGCATGCCGTCGCCGGCCGAGACGAGCTCGCCGGCCACAATCGGATCCCAGTCGACCGGCCATTTGGAATCGCGTCCGGGCCAGGGCATCTTGCGGAATCTGATGCCCGGGAACCGCGCCGCCAGCGCCGCGGCCCCAGAGGCGTGATCGCCGTGCGCATGCGTGACCAGCACCTGGGCCAGCCGTTGGCCGGCGAGCGCCGCCGCGACGCCGTCGAGGTGACGGGCGTCGCCGGTCCCGGCGTCGATGAGCGTCGGCAGGCGGCCGCGAAAGAGCCACGTCCAGTTGCCATCGCCCGTCATCGGTCCGGGGTTGTGTGCGTGTATCGGAATCGCTTCCATCACTTGGACGCTGCGCGGGGCATCCGCGTGTGGACGACGAACGACAGCACGAAGTAGTAGACCGGGTAGGCCAGCGAGGCCATCACGAGCGGCCGGGACACCTGCGGGTATCGCCAGATCACGATCAGCAGGGCGATCCCCCAGGCCACGCCGAGCAGGTTGGTCGGCCACGGCCAGATCGGTGTACGCGAAGGATAGATGTAGCGGATCGGCACGAAGACCATGGCCGCAAACCCGATCAGGATGGCGGCGTTCAGACCCGGCGTCAGGTCGAGCAGGAACAGATAGAACACCACGATGTTCCAGTACGACGGAAACCCGGTGAAGAAGTGATCGGCGGTCTTCGCGTCGCTGCGGCTGAACCCGAAGCCGCTCGCCACCAGCATCGCGGCGGGCACGACGTTGGTCCACGGATCGATGACGAGCAGGCCGCGCCACACGAAGAGCGCCGGCACGAACACGTAGGTGAGGTAGTCCACCAGATCGTCGAGCTTGGCGCCGCTGAACCACGGCAGCCGCTCCGACACACGCACCGCGCGCGCCAGCAGGCCGTCGGTGGCGTCGACCGCAATCTGCAGCCCGAGGTAGAAGAACGCGGTGCGGAAGTCGTGGTCGATGATGGCGACGGCGGCGAGGAACGCGAGCACGAAGCCGCTCGCGGTGTAGAGGTGCACCAGCCAGGCGGCGATCAGCATCGCGCGGCGAAAGTTGACGTCAGAGCCGTCGAACGGCGGCGGGAAAGTCCTTCCACACCGGCACGCCGCAGAAGTGCGACCCCTCGGTGCAGCGCGGCGAGATGAGGCCGTTGCGGATCACGCACGGCGGCCCGATGTGCCGGCCGATGCGCGGATGCGCGGCGCGCACCTGGGCGAGCTCGTCCATCGAGGCGAGGTAGATCTCTTCCTGCGCGTTGAAGCAGGTCCGCAGCGTCCACTTGTGCAGCAGCGCCAGCAGCGACCCCGACTCGACGAAGCGCAGCGTCTTGGCATTGGGCAGCACGTAGAGCGCGAACTCGAGCGGCACGCCGAGCGCCAGGAGCCGGTTCTTCGCCGTCCACGCTTCGGCCATCGACGCCTGAAACACGGCGTTGGCGCGCGGGTTGGCGGCGATCAGCCGCGGCGTGATGAAGTCGGGCCGCTCGGTGTCGGCAAACGTGAGGAGCGGGCGCGACGCCGGCACCATGCGGTGGCGCTGATCCTGCGAGTCGGCGGTGTGGCTGAGGCGCTTCTCGAACACGTAGGTGGCGTGGTGCAGCGCCCGCATCAGCGGCGAGTGGTACGAGACGTTGAGCACGTCGAGGCGATAGCGGTTGCGCGCCGGATTCATCACCCGGTCGAGCGCCTCGTCGTCGCTCATCTCGTCGGCAGTGAGGCCGAAAATCGAGCGCACCGACTCGGCGACGATCTCCTCGGCATCGGGCGAGGCGTCGCGCAGGCGCGACCACCGGCCGTTCAGCCGTGCGTCGAACTCAGTGGCGTAACGGTCGCCGCCACTGCGCGGCTTCGGGAATGACGCCTCGGTCACGTCCTGGGCCGCGATGACGCCGGCGCCGACCTTCTCGAAGAACAGCGGGTCCCACTCGTGCACGAGCCGCACCATCTCCGAGATGACGACGCGGGCCTCGTGTGGCGTATCGCCGGTGTGCATCATCCGCTGCAGCCGGTGCAGCACGATGCCCGATACGGTGTGGACCATCGACGTGAACGCGCCGATCGGGATGACGTAGCGCGCGGTCTCGATGGCGCGCTTCTCGGCGTCCTTCTCGATCAGCTTGAGCCGCTCCGGGTTCGTGGTCGGCCGGACGTAACGGAGGTCCTTCAAGATCGCAAAGGCGTCGTCCTTGAGCAGCGCCGAGAGCTCGGCGTAGCGATCCCACGCCTTCAGCACCGCCTGCTCGTAGACGTCGAGCGCCTCGCCGGCAAGCGGCGGCACGAAGGCGCGCGGCTCGCGCAGCTTGACGTAGCGCTGACTCGACTGCTCGGAGTTGTAGAACGGATACGAGTGCAGGAAGGACCAGACGAACTGGCGGGAGATGTTCTCGAGGCCGAACTCGAAGTTGGCGTGCTGGTAGACGGTGTGGTGGCCGGCGTCGAAGGTGAGCGCGCCGATGGTGTCGCGCTGGCCGGGCGTCACCTCGCTCGCGGCGATGACGCGCGGCGAGTAACACGTGCGGGCGGCGGCAATGGCGCCGTCGAACGGCACCATGGGCGCCGTGCGCAGCGTGACGACCGGCGCGCCGGTATCGATGGTCGCTGAGCCCGCCACTATTCGCTGTCCCCGTCCCCGTCCCTGTCTCCGTCCCCGTCCCCGCCCTTCACGTGATAGCGGGAGTACTCGTCGAGATAGGTGAGCGACTGCATCGACGTCATCCGGTCGAAGAACAGGATGCCGTCGAGGTGGTCGGTCTCGTGCTGCGCCACGCGGGCCGGAAAGCCCTTGAGGTTGAGCTCGACCTTCTTGCCCGTGCGGTCGAGCGCGCGCACCACGATGTCGGTGTAGCGAGGCACTCTGCCGCGAATGTCGGGAATGCTGAGGCAGCCTTCCCAACCCTCGACCTTCTGCTCGCTCACCGGCACGATCTCGGGGTTGACCACGACCACCGCGTCGCTGTCGCCGTCCGGGTCGTCGTCGAGGAGCGCGACGAACAGGCGCAGGTCCTCGTGTATCTGCGGTGCCGCCAGCCCGACGCCGCTGTACTCGTGCATGGTGTCGATCATGTCGTTGATCAGCGTCTGCATCATCGGATCGCGGAGATCCGGGGTGCTGATCGGTCGGGCGCGCTGGCGCAGCACGGGATGCCCCATCCGCGCGACTTTCAGAATCGACATGAGGGAAGATTATAGGCCGCGCGGCCATGCATCCTCACGACGAACGTCCCTACAGCTACTGCCCGATGTGCGGCGGCGAGCTCGAGCCGAGATCCCTCAAGCAGAGCGAGCCCGAGCGGCTGGTCTGCGTTCGCTGCGGGTTCGTCTTCTACCTGGACCCCAAGGTCGCCGTCGGTACGATCATCCGCGACGAGCGGCAGCGCATCGTGCTGGTACGGCGCGCGATCGAGCCGGGCTACGGCAAGTGGGTGTACCCGGGTGGCTACGTCGATCGCGGCGAACTGGTAATGGACGCGGCCGTGCGCGAGGCGCGCGAGGAGTCGGGGCTCCAGGTCCGGCTCGACCACCTGATCAACGTGTATTCGTATCCGGGCCGCGCACCGGTGATCATCGTCTACGCCGCGTCAATCCTGGGCGGCAGCCTGGTCGTGGACGACGAGGGGCTCGAAGCACGGTTCTTCGAGCCCCACGAGATTCCCTGGGCCGAGCTCGCGTTCCCCAGCACCAACGACGGGCTGCGCGAGTACCTGGCGTCCGCGGCATCGTCGTTCTCCAAGCCCTGATGGCGACATTCGTAGTGGCGCACGGTGCCTGGTCCGCCGGCTGGGCATGGAAGAAGATGCGTGCGCGGCTGCGCGACCGCGGTCACGAGCTGTGGACGCCCACCTACACCGGGTTGGGCGAGAGGTCGCACCTGGCGTCGCCCTCCGTCGATCTCGGCACCCACATCCAGGACGTCTGCGCAGTACTCGTGATGGAAGACCTGCACGACGTCATTCTGATCGGGCACAGCTACGGCGGGATGGTCGCAACCGGCGTCGCCGACCGCGAGTGGGCGCGCGTTGCGCGGCTCGTGTATCTCGATGCGTTCGTGCCGCGCGACGGCCAGTCGGCCCTCGACCTCCACCCGACGGAGATACGGGAGCGCATGACCGCGGCGGTGCTCAACGGCGACGGGTGGCGCATGCCGCCGAATCCCCTTCCCCCAGACACCCCGGAGGAGGATCTGGCGTGGATGACACCGCGACGTATGCCGCAGCCTGCCAGGACCGGCGAGCAGCCGATTCGTCTGACGGGCGCGGTGGAGCGCCTCCCGCGCACCTACATCTATTGTCTGCAGCCGCGGCCGGGCGACGTGTTCCGGCAGTTTGCCGATCGCGCTCGCACGGAAGCCGGCTGGCAGTATCTGGAGATCGACGCGAGCCACAACCCGCACATCACGACGCCCGACGCGCTCGCCGAGATCCTGGACGAGATCGCGGCGCAGATGTAGGGGGGCGGCCCGGGCCGCCTGAAGGCGGCCCCTACGTCCGCCTACTGAAGACCCGCGGCCAGATCCTCAGGGCGGGTCTGAAGACCCGCGGCCACGAATAGGGCGGTCTGAAGACCGCCCTCTACAACAGCGTGCGCTTACGCGACCGTGACGTCCTTCGACAGATAGACGTCCTGGATGGCGTTGAGCAGTGCCGCGCCTTCCTTCATCGGGCGCTGAAACGCCTTGCGGCCCGAGATCAGACCCATGCCGCCGGCGCGCTTGTTGATGACCGCGGTCTTCACCGCTTCCTTCAGGTCGGTTTCACCCGACGACGCGCCGCCGGAGTTGATGAGCCCCATGCGCCCCATGTAGCAGTTGGCGAGCTGGTAGCGGGTGAGATCGATCGGGTTGTCGGTGGTCAGCTGCGAGTAGACCAGCTTGCTGGTCTTGCCGAAGTTGACCGCGTTGTAGCCGCCGTTGTTCTCCGGCATTTTCTGCTTGATGATGTCGGCCTCGATGGTCACGCCAAGGTGGTTGGCCTGGCCGGTGAGATCCGCGGACAGATGGTAGTCGACGTCCTTGGTCTTGAAGGCGGGGTTCCGCGTGTAGCACCACAGCACGGTGAAGAGCCCCATCTCGTGGGCCTGCTTGAACAGCTCGGACACTTCGACGATCTGCCGCTTCGACTCCTCCGAGCCGAAGTAGACGGTCGCGCCGACGCCAATCGCGCCCATATCGGAGCACTGCTTGACGCTGGCGAAGCGGATCTGATCGTAGGTGTTCGGATACGAAAGGAACTCGTTGTGATTGAGCTTCACGATGAAGGGAATCTTGTGCGCGTACTTCCGCGACACCGATCCCAGGACGCCGAGTGTCGAGGCCACGGCGTTGCAGCCGCCCTCGAGGGCGAGCTTCACGATGTTCTCGGAGTCGAAGTAGGCCGGATTGGGCGCGAACGAGGCGCCCGCCGAATGCTCGATGCCCTGGTCGACCGGGAGGATCGACACGTAACCGGTGCCGCCGAGGCGGCCGTTGTCGAAGAGGGACTGCAGGCTGCGCATCACGCGCGGCGAGCGGTCGGAGATTGCGAAGATGCGATCCACGAAGTCGGGACCCGGCAGGTGCAGGTCGCCTTTGCTGATCGTCTTGCACTGATGCGCGAGCAGCGCTTTTTCGTCGCCGAGAATCGATTCGATCTTGTCCAGTCCGGTTCCGGCCAGTCCGCTTGGTGCAGTCACGTGCGTACCTCTCCCTTGGGCCGCGATCACGAGCCTTCCGGCGATCCTACCATCTGGGCCACAGCGGGGAAGGTGAAGTCCTCGATCTCCGCGCCGCGAACCGCGATCTCGACAAGATCGTCGATCGCCAGCTGACGCTCCCCTGCTTCTACGTCGTCGAGCCGCGCCCTGGTCGCCGGATTGCGGGGGGTGAACAGGGTGCAGCAGTCCTGGTCGGGGATGATCGAGATGCCAAAGCTGCCCAGCGTCTGGGCCTGCGCCATGATCTCGTCCTTGTCCATGCCGACGAGCGGCCGGAAGAGCGGCAGTGTCGCCACCTGCCCGACCACGGCCAGGTTCTCGAGCGTCTGCGAGGCCACCTGCCCGACCACGTCGCCGGTGACGAGCGCCTGCGCCCGGCGCACCCGTGCGATCCGCTCGGCGATGCGGAGCATCAGCCGGCGGTAGACGACCACCCGCATCGGCGCCGGCACCGACAGCAGCACCTGCTGCTGGATCTCGCCGAACGGCACGAGGTAGAGACGCGACCGGTGCTGCCGCCGCGTCAGCAGCGTGACCAGCGAGCGCGCTTTCTCGATCGATGCACGCGACAGGATCGGGTAGCTGTGGAAGTGGACGAAGGTCACGGTGCAGCCGCGCTTCATCATCCGGTAGGCCGCTACCGGCGAGTCGATCCCGCCAGACAGCAGACACACCACACGGCCGGCGGTACCCATCGGCAGCCCCCCCGGCCCCTGCTGCTTCTCGAAAAAATAGAACGCCTCGTTCGAGAGCAGCTCGAGCCGGATGTCGATCTCCGGCTGTTCGAGATCGACGTGCCAGCCCTTCGCCGCCTTGATCCGCCCGCCGACTTCCCGCTCGATCTGCGGCGACGACAGCGGGTAGCGCTTGTCGGCGCGCCGGGCCGACACGCGGAAGCTGCGGCAGGTGCGGTCGCCAAGGTCCTGCAAGACGGCGGCCGCGATACCCTCGAGGTCGATCGGGACGCGCCGTGCCAGCGAGAAGTTGGCGATGCCAAACGTGTGCCGGATCCGGTCGGCGACCTCGGCTTCGGCCACCACGGCACCCGGCACCACCTCGATGCGCCCCATGAGGGCGTTGACCTTGGTGCCGGGCAGATCGGATACCGCCCGCCGCAGGCTGCGTACGAGCTGGGCGAGGAACCAGGGGCGGTTCTTTCCCTTGAGCGCGATCTCCTGGTAGTGGACGACGAAGGAATGACCTGTCACAGCTCGAGATAGCGAGCGGCCTCGCGCGCGGCCGCATGGCCGCTGATGACCGCGCCTTCGATCGTAGCCGGGAGGTCATTGCCGATCCAGTCGCCGGCCAGGAAGAGGCCTGGGATGGCGGTGCGCACCGGCGGGCGGGCCGGCATGCCCGGGGCCACGGAAAACGTCGCCTTGCGCTCGCGTACCACCACGACCCGCCGCACCACGGCGTCGCGCGCGGCGGGACACGCCGAACGCAGCTCCGCGAGCGCGAGCGCCTCGAGGTCGTCGTTGCTCCGGGCCACGACCGCCTCGGCGCCGCTCGACACGAGCGACAGATGCGACGCGGCATCGCCGAACAGCTTCTGCTTGTCGAACGCCCACTGCATCGTCCGGCCGGGCAGCCCGACGAACACCGCGTCTGTCACCGGCCGATCGAGCCACAGGTTGACGGTGACGATTGGCGAGGCCGGTGTGGCGTCGGCGGCGTCGAACACCGCCGCAAGCGGCGGCGGCTCGGGCCAGAACGCGGAGCGCAGGCTGTACCAGGGCACGGCGCAGATCACGGCGCGCGGCCAGATCTCGTGGTCGCCCGACCGCACCGACAGCGAGGCCGCGGGCCAGGCGCCGATGATCGCGGCGCGTCCCGTCCGGATGGCGCCGCCCCGGGCCTCGAGGAACGACCGCGCCGGCGTCGCGTAGAGGTCGGTGAGCGGCGTGACGGCAAGCCCGAGGGCCGAGGCGGCGCGGCTTTCGAGGAGGCGGTCGATCACGATGGCAAACGGCGCGGCCGCCGCGGTGTCGATCGGCTGGTTGAGCGCGGCCACGGCCAGCGGCTCCCACAGCAGCGCGATGAGACGAGGCGTCTGGCCGGCGTTCTGGAGCCAGGCGCGGACGGTCTCGTGCGGCCGCGGCGTCCGGCGCAGCGCCATTCGCATCGCCGCCAGCTTGTCGGTCCAGTCGAGCGCAGGCCACCGCAGCAGGCCGACCAGCAGGTGCAGCGGCGACGGCAGCCGCGGGCACTCGAGCCGGGTATGGGTGCCGTCCTCGTCCACGACATCGACCGCCAGTCCGCGCTGCAGGCGCACGCCCGACTCCGACCGGATGCGCCGCAGGAACGCGAACGTCTCGCCGTAGGCCCCGGTGAGGATGTGATGTCCGTTGTCCACCGGCTCGCCGGTCGCCGGATCGGTGAAGGTGGAGGCACGGCCGCCGAGCGCGGGCCGCGCTTCGAGCACCAGCACGCGGGCACGGCGCTCGGCCAGCGCCGCGGCGGCGCTCAACCCGGCAAACCCGCCGCCCACGACGACGACATCCGGCTCTGCGTTCACGGCGTCGGCCCGGCGCGGTCAGCGCCGGGCGCCGCGGGGTTTGGGCTCGAGCAGCGCCCGCGACCAGATGTCGAGGGCGATGATCGCCCGGCGCGGCCGGGCCACGCGGATGCGCTTGGTGAACACGTCGTAGCGCGCCCGTTCGATCTTGCGGAGCATCGCAAAGTAGATCTCGCCCATGATTTCGGCCGCCACCAGGTTGCGCCGGTCGATCCGCGGCAGCCGCTCCGAGGCCAACCGATAGTAATAGCGGGCGCGCCGGCACTGGTAGCGCATAAGGGACTTGATGTTGGGCGTCACGATGCCGGCCCTCAGGTCGTGCTCGGTCACGTGGAACCACGCCAGATCGTCCATGGGCAGGTAGATGCGCCCTCGCTTCAGATCGGAAGCGACGTCGCGGATGATGTTGGTCAGCTGCAGCGCCATGCCCAGGTTGACCGCGTAGTCGCGCGCGGCGGGGTCACGGTAGCCGAAGATTTCCACGCAGATCAGGCCGACGCTCGACGCCACCTTGTGGCAGTAGTTCGACAGCGCCTCGAAGTCCGGATACTTCGCATGCGACAGGTCCATCTCGACCCCGTCGATGAGCGTCAGGAATTCGTGTTTGGGCAGGTTGAACTCCTTCGCCCATGGCTGCAGCGCCGTGCCCTGCGGCGTCAGCGGAATGCCGTCGTAGATGCGATCCAGCTCGCCGCGCCAGGTCCGCAGCGATTCCATCGCGCGCGTCTTCGCCTCTGGTGTCAGGCCCCCCTTCCATTCGTCTTCGGACAGCACTTCGTCCACCGCGTCGTCTACGGCGCGGCAGAAATCCCACACCGCCAGGATCGCGGAGCGCTTGCGCGACGGCAGGACCAGGAACGAGTAGTAGAAGCTGGTGTCGCGGCTCATGAGGTCCAGGTCGCCAGCTTCCACGCCAGCCAGGGAAGGTCCGCGGCCCCGAGGCGGGGACGGCGGGCCACGACGTCGAAGTCTGCGCGCTCGATGCGCGCCAGCACGCGCATGCCGCCCAGCCAGGTGGCGCGCAGCTCGTGCTTCAAGCGCCCGGCCACCGCACCGCCCAACGGGCGGCCGGTGACGAAGAGCGCCCGCGTACGGGCCACGGCGGCGGCCATGGCCGCGCGCCACGCCCGCGTGAGCCGGCCCGACGCCAGATCCCGCTCGTCGGCGCCGTGCCGGCGAATCTCCTCGGCCGGCAGGTAGATGCGTCCGCGGTCGAAGTCGATCTTCAAATCCTGCCAGAAGTTCGTGAGCTGCAACGCCGAGCAGATTGCGTCGGACCAGCCATCGAGACGCGGGTCGTCGTAGCCGGCGATGCGCAGCACGAGCCGGCCCACCGGGTTGGCCGAGCGGCGGCTGTAGTCGAGCACATTGTCCCAGCTCGGGTAGCGCGTCACCGTCACATCCTGCCCGAACGCGCTCAGCAGGTCATGGAACAAGGCCACGGGCAACCGCTTGTCCCTGATGGTGGCGCCGAGCGCCAGGAAAATCTCGGCCGCGTTCGGCGGCTCGCCCGGGCGCGGTGCCGGCCCGGCTGCGGGGACCGCGGCCGCCGCATTCAGCCGCGAGCCCCAGCCGTCGAGCAGCTGCTGGCGCTCGTGTGATGCGCGCGAGCCCTCGTCGGCAAAGTCGTCAGCCGCGCGCGCGAACGCGTAGAGGGCCGCGACGTGGCGCCGCATCCCCGCGGGCACGAGCAGCGACGCCACCGGGAAGTTCTCGTAATGGGACCGCGCATCGTGCTCGCATGACGCGTAGGCCGCGTCGAGTTCGCTCACCATTCGGCTTCCGGCACGCCCTGTCGATGGCTCGCCGTACGCGCCATCACGAACAGGAGATCGGACAGCCGGTTCAAATAGACCACCACGATCGGCTCTACCGCTCCCTCCCCCAGACCCACCACCCGCCGCTCCGCGCGGCGGCACACCGTCCTCGAGAGGTGCAACCAGGCGCCGCAGGCGCCGCCGCCAGGCAGGATGAACCGCCGCAGCGGCGGCAGCTCCGCCTCGAACCCGTCGATCCACTTCTCCAAACGATCAACGTCGGCAGATTGGACGGCGGCCTTCTCGACGCGGCTGGCAATGCGGGCGGACGGATCGGCGAGGCGGGCGCCGATGGCGAACAGCTGCCGCTGGATGGCCTCAACGCCTGTCTG
>Ga0210380_10000226_pt1 | contig 28714 bp, 23 predicted proteins | sample PLM4_5_coexredo_FD_155476 | JGI IMG/M metagenome (GOLD analysis project Ga0210380, IMG submission 155476) | Groundwater sediment microbial communities from an aquifer in East River, Colorado, USA - PLM4_5_coex redo | ecosystem: Environmental > Terrestrial > Soil > Riparian zone | place: USA... | reverse complement strand
GGCCGATCTTGTCCTCGTACGCCGGGCCGATGCCCCGCGAGGTCGTGCCGATCTTGCGCTCGCCGCGCCGCGCCTCCGACAACACGTCCAGCTCGCGGTGGTACGGCAGGATCAGGTGGGCCTTGTCGCTCACGATCAACCGTCCGGTCACCGAGACGCCCAGGCCCGCCAGCTCGTCCACCTCACGGAAGAGCGCCTGTAGATCGATCACGACGCCGTTGCCGATGAGGCACGTGACGTCGGCATGCAGTATGCCGGACGGAATCAGGTGGAGGACGAACTTCTGGCCGCGCACGTACACCGTATGCCCGGCGTTGTGGCCGCCCTGGTAGCGCGCGACCGCTGAAAAGTGTGGCGTCAGCAGATCGACGATCTTGCCCTTGCCTTCGTCGCCCCATTGCGCGCCGATCACGGCGATGTTCGTGGACATGGCGTGATATATCCTAGTCCAGCATGCGCGTGCGCCGCGCGCGTGCGCCGTGCGACCGCATCAATTTCGCCGCGCGCAGGCGTGAGAGAAACCAGATCGCCCGCGCGTCGTGAAAGTCAATGAAAACTTTTTTTGGAAAGTGATTGACAATGCGTCGCGTGGATTTTATTTTCCCATCTTCGCGCGCGCTGCTTCGATCGCTCCCGTAGCTCTTCGTCGTGCAGAACGATCGCATTCATCGACACGCCGGGCTGTCGCGTTCGCTCTTGCGGCGCGCGCCGAAGTTTCATTCACCGAGTCACGCCGAGCCGACGCCACGCGCGACGGTCTGCGGATTGGAGTTGTGACGATGCCGGGTCCACACGCAGGGTTCGAACGACGGGCGCTGAGTGCACTCGAAGCGGTTCCCTCAAGAATCCCTGTGGTCCTGGGTGGCTGCGGCACGGGTCGCTCGAGCCTGCTCCTCCGCCTCCGTGACGCGGTCGGTCGGGGCGCGGCCCAGTACGTGGACGTGGAGCGCTGCGCCACCACCCCCGAACGCTTCCTGCATGCGGTCACGAACGCGTCCCCGTTTGCCTGGCATGGATCAGGCCACCAGCCGACCTCTGCGCGCGAGGCGTTCGACCTGCTGCTGGCGTTCTTCGACACGGCACGGGCCCCCGGGGGCGCACCCTGTACGTTCCTGCTTGACGAAGTGCTCGACGTCCGGACGTTCGAGAGTTTTCCCGGGCTTCGGCAGGTATTTCGCGATCTGATCGGCGGGCTCACGACCAGCCCGAATCGCTTCGTGCTCTCGACCCGCTACGTCGCCAGGGCCCACCGCCTGCTGCGCGACGCCACGGCCCGCTTCGAGGTTCTCCACCTGGCTCCCCTGACAGCCGGCGACGTCATCGATATGCTCGCGCCCGGCTTCGACGGCTACGAGCAGATGCCCACCGACGACCGCGACTACCTCGGCCGCGCCGTTCGGGCATTGACCGACGGTCGACTCGAGTACGTCCGCGCCGTGGGCGAGGCCATGGTTGACCTGGGCCGCGGCGCCGATCCGGTCACCGCCCTCACGGTGCTGCTCGCCCCCGATGGCGAGCTCGATCGCTGGTGCAAGTTCTGCTACGAGCTTCGCCTGCATCGCGCCCGAGGCTACGGCGCGCTCAAGGCCATCCTCGACGTCCTCGCCGAGGAAGAGTCGCTGACCCTCACGGAGATCTCACAGCGTCTCCACCGGACGCCCGGATCGACCAAAGACTATCTGTCGTGGCTTGAAGACGTCGATCTCGTGACGTCACGCCAGAAGCGCTACACGTTCACCGACCCCCTGCTGCGCCTGTGGGTGCGCCTGCATTGCCACCCCGCACCGCCGAGCCGTGACGACGTCGCGCGGGAAGTACAGCTCTATGCCCTCGGCCGTCTCCCCAGCGCCGAGCCGACGCCGGCACTGGCCTACGCCGCGCTCGACGCGACGCCGGACGAACGCAAGAGCTGGGGGATTATCGAGATCGACTAATGCAAAAGTCGAAATGCAAAATGCAAACACTGCAAAGGCGGCACACGCTGTCTACTGACTGAGGCGCTCCAGGGCAAGTCGCGCCGCTTCCTGTTCGGCTTCCTTCTTGGCCTTGCCAGCGGCGTGGCCCAGCACTTCTCCGCTCACGACCACCTCGATGTTGAAAATCTTCCGATGGTCGGGTCCGCTCTCGCTGGCGACCCGGTACTCGGGGAGCGCGCGTCCAAGCGCCTGCACGCGTTCCTGGAGCGCCGACTTGTAGTCCTGGCCCATGAAGTTGCGCGCGGAACCGGAATCGAGCTCGTCTTTCAGCTCGCGCAGTAGAAAGGTTTCCGCCGCTTCCAGCCCGCCGTCGAGATAGAGGCCCGCGACCAGCGCCTCGAACGCATCGGCCAGCAGCGCCTGCTTGAATCGCCCGCCGGTCTTCTCTTCGCCACGCCCGAGAATCAGGTGATCACCCAGCCGAATCTCTTCGGCGCGTCGCGCGAGCGACTGGGTGGACACGGCGTAGGCCTTGATCTTCGACTTCTGCCCCTCGTCGAAGGTTGGATACTGGTGGAACAGCGCGCTCGCCACGACGAGCCCAATCACCGCGTCGCCGAGAAACTCCAGCGACTCGTTGTCGGCCACGCCGCCCGAGACATCCTCGGCCGCGCGCGATTTGTGTGTCAGCGCGTGCTCGAGCAGGCCTCGGTCCTTGAACCGGTACCCGATGCGGGCCTCGATTTCGTCGAACTCGTTGCGCAGCCGCACCACGCGCGCGCCGACATCATCGCGGTGACTCTCGATGATCCGTCGCGCGTCGGCAGCCAGCTCCTCGGCGACGGCGATGCGCACCTCCCCGAGCGGGCTCGTCGACATCGGCAGAATCGCCTGCGGGTTGCCCGAGATGCGGAAGGCCGAGATCCCCTGGCTGTCGAGCAGCGCAAGCACCACGCTGGCCTCGATGTCAGATGTGGTGCTGAAAACGACGGCCGGGGGCATCAGGGGCGCGCCCCGGCGAAGCGCAGGACCCTGGTGTCTTGGCCCGCGCCAGCCGCAACGGTGAGGAGGACGAACGTCAGGTCGTCATGCTGGCCCGTCGTGCCCACGAAGGTACTAATCTCCCGCAGGATCCGCTCGCGCAGCTCCTCGAATGGCAGATCGCCGTGCTCCTCGATGACGGCCGCCAGTCGTTCTTCGCCAAACGGTTCGCCCGCGTCGTTCATGGCATCGGTGACGCCGTCAGTGAACAACAGCACCAGATCGCCGGCGCCGAGCGGCAGCGTGACCTCGCGCAGCAGCGAGTTGAAACGTGTGCCGTCGTCAATCTTCAAACCCAGCACCAGGCCGTCCGGCGCCTGTACCTCCACGTGCCGCCCGGTGCCGCCTGCTTGCGGCCCGCTCCCAGCCGCCAGCGGCGCGTTGTCCGCAGCTCCGGGCAAATACATCAATGGGCAGTGACCCGCCCGCGCGTAGGTCATCGTGTGCGCGCGTGCGTCCACGACGGCGTAGGTCATGGTGATGAAGCTGCGTGCGTCGAGGTGCTCGGCGATGATGCGGTTGGCTTCGATCAGCGCCTGCCGCGGAGAGGAGTGCAGCCGGCTCAACGACAGCATGAGCCCCTTCAGTTCCGCCATGTAGAGGGCGGCCGATGTGCCCTTGCCGGCGACATCCGCGATGATGATCCCCACGCGACCGTCGCCAAGCGGCAGATAGTCGTAGTAGTCCCCACCCACCTCGCGCGCCGGTTCGCAGTGTGCCGTCACCGACACGTCGCCGATTCGAAGCGGACCCTGAGGCAGCAGCGACATCTGGATCTGACGCGCGATCCTCAATTCCTGCTCCATCCGTTCCTTCTCGGCTTTCGCGTGCAGCAGGTCCTCGACGCTCGCGGTCATCGAGTTGAACGACTCGGCCAGCTCGCCCAGCTGGTCCTTGCTGTCAACGATCACCCGGTGGGTGAAGTCGCCGCGCTGGACGTGCGTGGTGCCCACCGCCAGCGCGTCCACGGCGCCGGTGATCGAGCGCGCGAGCGACAGGCCCATCCACGACGCGCCCGCCTGGATCACGACGAACAGTGCCGCCACCACCAGCAGCAGGATCAGGAGCAGCTGACCGAAGCTGTAGTTGCCAATCTGCGTCAGCGGCGTTGCCGAGATCCGCTGGTAGATTGTCGTGACCTCGAGCCCGATGTCGATGACGACGTTGCCCTCGCGGCCGGTCGCCCAGTCGGTGTAATCGAGGAACGTCATCCACGGGAGCGGCTGGCCCAGGAACACCCCCAGGGGGCTCAACCCCGCGCGCTGTGGTGAGTCTTCCTCGATGGCGCGGCCCATCACGGGAACGACATCGGTCGCCGTCATCCCCAGCGTCGAGATTTCGCCCAGCTCGATGCCCGTCTCGTTCTCGATCTGGAGTCCCATCGCAGCGGTCAGCGGCACGTCGACGACGACGGCGTAGCGCGGAGTGGCGTCGGCGGGCAACGCGACGGCGCGGGCAACGAGGTGCGTTCTCCACAACGGACTCTCGCGCTGCGCGGCTTCGCCCGAAGGCGGCGCCTCGTAGGCCACGAGCCCCGCGTGCCCATCGCATTGCACCCAGTCTGGCAGGCTCGTCGGGGCGTCCAGGTGCGCCCACGCGCCGGCGGTCAGGGGAGCGGCCCCTGACTGGCTCTCCAATACCTCGGTCGGTCCGCACGTGCGCATCGCCGGCACGACCGCATACGACGCGCCGCGATAACGCGCAGCCGCCGCCTCCTGGCGGCGTCGCAGGACGTCGACAAACCCGACGTCGCTCGGCACCTGCTCGAGTTCGATCGCGGTGGCCTCGGCGAGAAAGCGCGTCTCCTCCACGAGCGCGTTGACGCGTGTCTGCACGAGGTAGGAGCTGACGTTGAAGAACAGCAGCAACCCGCACAGCAGGAAGAACACGACGATGAGGAAGGAGGGGACGAAGCCGATGAAGATGTACGAGATCGTGAGCTTCCGGCGCACGCGCCACAGCAGCGGCGGGCCCTGGCGTCTGGCGACGCGCCAGCCCACCACCAGGGCGATGACCAACACGACGACGAGCGCGACAAGCGTCATGGTCTAGCCAGCAGGTTCCCGACGTGACCCCATAGTGTAGGTCTGGACCGCCCGCGTCTGGCTGCCCACCGCGAGGGGCCCACTGCCGACTGCCGACTCAGCTGGTGTACGCTGTCCTTCCGTGACTGCGCGCGACTCCGCCCGGTTCAGTACCCTGTGCATTCATGCCGGTCAGCGGCCAGACCCCTCAACAGGGGCCATCATCACCCCCATCTATCAGACGTCGACCTACGTGCAGGAGGCGCTCGGCCAGCACAAGGGCTACGAATACGCGCGCACGCAGAACCCGACGCGGCAGGCGCTCGAGGCCAATCTGGCCGCCATCGAGGGCGGACGCGAGGGCTTTGCGTTCGCCTCGGGCATGGCGGCGACGTCCGCGGTGATGACGCTGCTCGAGTCTGGCGACCACGTCGTCGTGACCGATGACACCTACGGTGGCACGTATCGGCTGTTCGAGCGCGTGCTGCGGAGGTCGGGGCTCGACTTCACCTACGTGGATTCGTCACGGGTCGAGCACGTGCAGCGGGCGATTGGCCCAAAGACCAAGCTGCTCTTCATCGAGAGCCCCACCAACCCGACGCTGCGCCTGACCGACCTGGCGGCGGCGTGCGAGGTGGCCCACGCCAGGAACGTGGCGGTGGTCGTCGACAACACCTTCGCCAGCCCCTGCGTGCAGCGGCCCATCGAGTTCGGCGCCGACCTCGTGGTCCACAGCACGACGAAGTTCCTCAACGGCCACAGCGACGGCGTCGGCGGCGCGGTCATCGCCACGCGCCCCGATCACATCGAATGGCTCCGCTTTGTCCAGAACGCGGAGGGCGCGATTCTCGGGCCGATGGACGCCTGGCTCGTGCTGCGCGGCACCAAGACGCTGCCGATCCGGATGGAGCGGCACAACGCCAACGCCCTGGCGCTGGCCGAGTTCCTCGCATCGCAGCCCAAGGTCACGCGCGTCATCTACCCGGGATTGACGTCCCATCCGCAACACGAGCTGGCCCGCCGGCAGATGCGTGGATTCGGCGGCCTGATTTCGTTCGCCCTCGGCTCGCTCGACCGCGCGCGCACGTTCCTCAACAGCCTCCGCCTGATGTCGCTTGCCGAGAGCCTCGGCGGCGTGGAAACGCTGATTGGTCATCCCGCGACCATGACGCACGCCTCGGTGCCTCACGATCGGCGCCAGCAGCTGGGCATCACCGACGACCTCGTGCGCGTTTCGGTCGGCATCGAGGATGTCGAGGACCTGAAGGACGATCTCACGCAGGCCCTGGACCGGGTGTGACGTTTCTCGAGCAGTTCTTCCACACCGTCTACAACGTTCCCGAGCTCGTCCGGATCGTCGGCCAGTTCGGCATCCCGCTCATCATCTTTGCCGAGACGGGCCTGCTGCTCGGGTTCTTCCTGCCCGGTGATTCGCTGCTCATCACCGCGGGACTCTTCGCGGCGCGCGGGGATCTCGACCTCCCCCTGCTGCTGGTCACACTGATTCCGGCGGCCATCCTCGGCAACGCCACCGGGTACGCCATCGGCAAGCGGACGGGACGGGCGCTTTACAGCCGGCCCGACTCGCTGCTCTTCCGCCGCGAGCATCTACGAGTGACGCACGAGTACTACGAGCGCCATGGCGGGAAGACGATCATCATCGCGCAGTTCGCGCCCATCCTGCGGACGTTCGCGCCAGTCGTGGCCGGCGTGGCGCAGATGGGCTATCGCCGGTTCGCCACCTACAACGTCGTCGGCGCCATCCTCTGGATTACCAGCATGACCCTGGGCGGCTACCTGCTGGGCAGCATGATTCCGGACATCGACAAGCGAATCGATCTGATCGTGATGGTGGTCATTGCGGTGTCGCTGCTGCCGGCGCTGGTGGCATGGCTGCGCAGCCGCGGTCAGGCGGGTTCGTCAGCGAAGCGATAGCCGACCCACGGCTCGGTCAGGATGTAACGCGGACTCGACGGATCGCGTTCGATCTTCTTCCGCAACGATCCGATCAGGACGCGCAGGTGCTCTGGCTGATCCACGGCGTGCGGGCCCCAGATGGCCTTCAGGATCGCGCGATGCGTCAACACCCGGCCGGGATGCTGCGCCAGAAAGATCAGCAGCTCGAACTCTTTCGGTGTCAGCCGCACCTCCTCCCCATCGCGCACCAACCGAAAACGCTCCCGGTCGATGACGAGGCTGCCGAGCACGATTGGACCGCTCTGCGCCGGAGTCACGTCCGTTCGACGAAGCGCCACGCGCACGCGGGCCAGCAGCTCCTCGACGCCGAACGGCTTGGTCACGTAGTCGTCTGCCCCCGAGTCGAGGGCGCGCACCTTGTCGTCCTCGGCGCCGCGCGCCGAGAGCACGATGATCGGCGTCGCCCGGCCGTCGCGAACGAGACGACAGACGTCCACGCCGTCCATGTCCGGCAGTCCGAGATCGAGCACGATCAGATCGGGGTTGTCGCGCTCGACCGCCTCGAGCGCCCCCCGGCCGTTCATCGCCGTCGTCACGTCGTACCCACGTGAACGCAGCAGCGGCGCCAGCGTGGCGAGGATGTTCGGCTCGTCGTCCACGACGAGGATGCGCAGGGGCACGACCTATTCCACCCCCGCCGCCGCCCGCGTAGGGCACGGAACGGCGATCGTGAAGCGGGCCCCTGCCCCTGGAACGTTCTCGGCCCAGACGCGCCCACCTGCAGCCGCCAGCAGGCCGCGGGTAATCGCCAGCCCCATTCCCGTACCGAACGACGCCTGGCGCGCCAGGCGTCCGCGGTAGAAGCGCTCGAAGAGGTGATCCAACTCGCCCGGGTCAAGACCCGGTCCCTTGTCGGTGACCGACACTTCGAAGCCGCTCGCCCCCGCCCGGGCGGCCACGCCAATCGGCTGGTCTCGTGCCGAGTATTGCGCGGCATTCTCCAGCAGATGCGCGAGCGCCGCGGACACCAGACGCGGATCGACCTCCACGTCGGCATCCGACGTCGCCTCGACGCGCACGGTCCGGCCTTCGAGGGCATGCCGCACGTAGGCCGTCGCGGCGTCCACGATATCGGCGGGCGACACCCACTGGTTCTCGGCGACGATGCCCTGCGCGTCGATGCGTGCCATGTCGAGGATGTCCTGGAACAGGCGTGTCAGCCGATCCAATTCGAGCAGCGCCACCCGCACCTGTTCCCGGCGCGCGTCGGTCTCGAGCGAGTCCTGCCGAAGGTTTTCCACCGCGACGCGGATGGCGGTGAGCGGGGTGCGCAGGTCATGGCTCAACGAGGCGAGCAGCATGGAGGCGAGATCGGCCTTCTGTCTGACAATCGCCGCCGCTTCTCGCTCGCGGAGGAACTGCACGCGTTCGATCGCAATCGCCGCAACCCCCGCCACGGCATCTAGCGTCCCGAGGTCCACGCCAGGCGCTACAGCCGCCAGCACGCCAATCGCCTTGGTCCCGTGCCGGAGCGGAATCAACGAGATCGACTCGCCCGACGCTGACATCACGCTCGTGTATCCGCTGTACGCGCGCGCATGCGCGTCGAACTCGAGCACCCCTCGCGTGGATGCGAGCGTTCGTTCGAGATCCGCCTCCTCGATCACGACCGGCTCCTCACCTCCCTGGTGCATCTCCCAGCCCTCATCGGCGGGCAGACAGACGGCCACCTTTGCCAGGTCGAATCGCCGCGAGACGTGGCGCGTCAGCGCCTCGAGGCCTCCGGCCGTCTCGGTCAGCAACACGTCGCGGCTCAGATCGAAGAGCCGCGTCACCTCGTTGCGACGCGACACCGCTTCGCGTTCGCGGTCGCGTGCAGCGGCCGAGAGCTGGCTCGCGATCACTGCGACGATGAGAAAGGCGAAGAGCGCAACCCAGTTCTCGGGGTCGGCGATGGTGAACGTACCGACCGGAGGCAGGAAGAAGAAGTTCAGGACCAACATCGCCACGATCGAGACGACGATGGCGACCCAGAGCCGCGACAGCGTGGCCGTGGCGAGAACGACGAGAAGCAACGCCAGGGCGACGGTCGTCGGGCTGACGGCGAGAAACATCCGCAGAACGGCCGTCGCGGCGGCGACGACGGCCAGGCCGGCGATGAGGACGAGCGCGTCACGGGAGATCACCGGCCGCTGGCTTTCGATCGGCGAGCGAGGTTATCGCGTAGCCGAGAATCCACGCTTCGAAAGCGCTTCCTGCAAAGCGCGCAGGCTCTCTTCGCAGGCCCCAGCGAGCATGCGCTTCTTCCCCAGCGACAACGCAAGGGAACGGACGTTGGTGTTGCGCCGGGACAGCGCGATGACTTCCTTGTGGAGGTCAACGAATCGGTCGAGGGCTGCAGTGGCCGCGACAAGTCTCGGCCGAGAGGTGGGTGGGAGGACGTTCGACAGCTTCTGGATCGCGCCCCGGGCAGACGCCTCGGCCGTCACCATCCGCTTCTCGATGCGGGTCATCGCCTCGTCGTCTGGTTCAGCGATGTGCGGCGCCTGGAGCGCCTGGATCTCCCGCACGGCCGCGATCGCGGTCGCCACGAGCGCGGCAGCGCGCAGGCTGTCCGCGGCCGAAGTCGCCGGCTGAACCGCCTCGATAGAAGTCTGAAACGCGTCTGCGGCCTCTAGCACCGGACCGAACGACAGGCGCTGCGCCTTGACGTTGGTGTTCTCGACGGCGAGATCCAGGATGCTGCGATCGAGTGCGTGATACTGACCGAAGCGAGCCGTGAACTCGTCGAGCAACCGGATTTCGTTCGAGTACATCAGGTTCGATAGAAGGGGCCTCAAGGCGCCGGCGTCTTTCTGGACCGCCCCGGTCGCCTGCTCGGCTTCACCCACAAACGCCAGAGACGCCTCGTTCGTGTCGGCCATGACGGCACGGTTACCCGCGTCGCCGGACTTGTTGAACTGGACGAGCAGATCCGTCGCCAGCCTGTTGGCTTCCTCGAGTCGATTCAGGTTGCTCTCTAGTTCGGCTGAGCAGCCGGTCGCCCCCCCGCTCGCGATGACCGCGACCACGAACCACAATGTCGGACCGAAGCTGCCGTAGGACCTCACAGGCGACAAAGTAGCACGCGGACTGCACTTCCGGACGAGTCATAAAAAGTCCGTAAGTACTGCGTAAGAAACCGGCAAGGCCCGCATACTCGCTGTGCGGCCTAATTCGCTTCGGATGCGAAGTGAAGCGGGGGACCCAACCTGTGGGGCGTATCCGGGCACGGCCCGGTAGAGGACTCCAACCTCGAGCCCGTCAGCTAACCCCGTCGGCGCATTGGAGGTCCCAGTGTCTGACGAGTCGTTTCTATCCCAGGCCAAACGCCTGGTGGTCGGCGCCCCGATCCCCTCCCACCTCGCGCATCACGAGCGCTTCTCGAAGGTCACGGGGCTTGCGATCCTTTCGTCGGATCCGCTCTCCTCGGTCGCCTACGCCACCGAAGAGATCCTGCGGGTCCTTACGATTGGCGGCGCGGCAGCGTTGTGGCTCGTCACACCCATCGGCGCCGTCATCGCCACGATGCTGGCGGTGGTGGCCTTCTCCTATCGCCAGACCATCCACGCCTATCCAAACGGCGGCGGCGCCTACATCGTCGCCAAGGAGAACCTCGGCACGCTGCCGGCACTGATCGCGGCCGCCGCGCTTCTCATCGACTATGTGCTCACCGTATCGGTCAGTATCGCGGCCGGCGTCGCCGCCATCACGTCGGCGCTGCCTCAGCATCATCTGAATCCTGTCGTCGTGTCGCTCGCGTTTGTCCTGATCCTCATGCTGGGCAACCTGCGCGGCATACGCGAGTCAGGCCGCCTGTTTGCCGCACCCACCTACTTCTTCATCGGAAGCATCCTGACGATGCTCGGCGTGGGGGTGTGGCGCTACATGACCGACACGCTGGTGCCCGTGGCACCGGTCGAGCCGCTGGCCACGAACGGGGCCGGCATGTTGACCACGTTCGTGCTCCTCACCGCGTTCTCCAATGGCTGTACCGCGATGACCGGAGTCGAAGCCGTGTCGAACGGCGTTCCCGCCTTCCGACCGCCAGAGAGCCGGAACGCGGCATCGACGCTCGTCGTCATGGCGCTGCTCGCCATCACCATGTTCATCGGTATCACCCTGCTGGCGCACGCCTACCAGATCGTCCCGAGCAACGCGGAGACCGTCGTGTCGCAGATCGCCAGAGCCACCTTTGGCGGCCGCGGCCTTCCGTACTACGGCGTGCAGGCCGCCACGATGCTGATCCTTGTGCTGGCCGCCAACACCGCATACGCCGACTTTCCTCGGCTGGCGTCGATCGTCGCGCGCGACCGGTTTCTGCCACGCCAGTTCCTGAGCCAGGGAGACCGTCTGGCGTTTTCAAACGGGATCGTCATCCTGAGCGCTCTGGGCGCGCTGCTGCTCGTCATCTTCGGCGGCGACACGCACGCGCTCATCCCGCTCTACATGATCGGCGTCTTCGTCTCCTTCACACTGTCGCAGGCCGGCATGGTCATCCACTGGCGGACGTTGCGTGCGCCGGGCTGGCGTACAAGCGCAGCCATCAACGGGTTCGGCGCGCTCGTGACCGGCATCGTGCTGCTGGTGGTCGCCACGACGAAGGCGGCCGAGGGCGCCTGGATCATTCTGCTGATGATCCCGACGCTGGTGATCGTGTTCAACGTCACTCGCCGTCATTACGATCACGTCGCCTCGGAGCTGACGTTGCGCGACTGGAGCGCCGAGCCGGCGGGGCGGCACGTGGTGCTGGTGCCGATCGGCGGGCTGCAGCGCGCCGTCGTCAAGGCGCTCCGGTACGCGCGCGCGCTGTCGAGCGACGTCCGCGCTGTGTACGTCGAACTGGATGCAGGCGCCACCGCAACGATACGGGAACAGTGGGCCGAGTGGGGCCAGGGTACTGAACTGATCGTGCTCGAGTCCCCATACCGGTCGTTGCTGGAGCCCCTGCTCGAGTACATCGAGCAGGTACAACAGAGCGATCCGGCCGGCTACGTGACGGTGGTACTCCCCGAGTTCGTGCCGCGCCGGCTCTGGCAGCACCTACTGCACAACCAGCACGCGCTTCTCATCAAAGGTGCCCTCCTCTTCAAACCCAACGTTGTCGTCACGAGCGTGCCCTTTCACCTGGGGCTGCAGGCAGCACCTGCGCCGGCTCAGGCGCCGGTCCTACACTCTCACCGTACCGACTCACCCAGCCACGCCAGGTAGGCCTCAGACCCGTCGCTCACGGGGATCACGAGGAATTCCGGGACGTCGTAGGGATGGAGCTTGCGCAGGCGGGACGCCAGCGCGTCGAGCCGGCCGCGCGTCGTCTTGATGACGACCTGATGCTCGCTCTCCTGCTCCACGCCCCCCTTCCAGCGGTAGACCGAGGTCATCGGCGGCAGCACGTTGACGCAGGCTGCCAGATGCTCCTCCACCAGGATGCGGGCGAACTCCACCGCGTCGGCGTCAGACCCAATCGTCGTCAGGACGAGAACGGCATCGCTCACAAAATTGGCTTGTACAGAGGATTGAAACGCGATATTCTCCCACGACAGTTCCTGATGAAAAAGCCCCCGGAGCGCGCCGACCAGACCACGTCGCTGCCGCGGCGTCGCCGCGGCCGGATCGCCCGCAACCTCGTGCTCATCGTCGGCTGCGTGCTGATCGTTGACGCGCTCGTGGGCGACCGCGGCCTCCTGGCCATGCTCAAGGCCCGGGACGAGTATCGCGCGCTCGACCAGGCCTTGGGGCACCTGCGGGCCGAGAACGGGCAGCGGCGGGAAACCGCGCGGCGCCTCCGCGAAGACCCCGACGCCATCGAAGCCCTTGCGCGCCGCGAGCACGGCCTGATTCGGCCGGGCGAAAAGCTGTTCATCGTGAAAGACATCGAGCCCAAGATTGACACGTCCAAATAAGGGCGCCTACGATTGCGCTCAATCCGATTCCGCAGCTGAAGGAGTTCACATGCGCACACCCATTGCGTGCCTGCTCGCTCTCGCCTGTCTCGTGGCGCCAGCGTTTGCACAGACCCGCACGGCCAAGCCACTCGAGATCTATGTCGTTGACGTCGAGGGCGGCAACGCCACGCTGTTTGTAACACCGTCCGGCGAAACCGTGCTCATCGACACCGGCAACGGCGGTGCGGGCGCGGTACGCGACGCCGGACGCATCATGGAAGCCATCAAGGACGCCGGCGTGACGCAGATCGACCACCTGATCATCACGCACTGGCACGGCGACCACTTCGGTGGCCTCGTGGAACTGGCCAAGCAGATTCCGATCAAGCAGTACATCGACCACGGCGCCAACGTGCAGCCGACCGAGGCTGTCGACAATTTCCTCAAGAACGACTACGCGGGGCTCATCGCCAAGTCGACCCACATGGTGGCCAAGCCCGGCGACAAGCTGGTGGTCAAGGACCTCGACTGGCGTGTCGTGGCAGCGGCCGGCCAGGTGCTGAAGACGAACTTGCCGAACGCTGGGCGTCCCAACCCCTACTGCGCGGCCTCGAAAGCGCAGGACGCCGATCCCACCGAGAACGCGCAGTCGGTCAGCAGCTACATCACGTTCGGCAAGTTCCGCGTCGTCCACATGGGCGATCTCACCTACAACAAGGAGCTCGACCTGATGTGCCCGACCAACCGCATGGGCGGGGCCGACCTGTTCATCGTGTCGCACCACGGGCAGGCGATCTCGAACTCGCCCGCACTGGTCCACGCGCTCGCGCCGCGCGCCGCCATCATCAACAACGGCACGCGCAAGGGTGGACAGCCCGACGCCATGCGAGTGCTCTTCAGCTCGCCCGGCCTGGAAGATCTCTGGCAGATGCACTTCTCGCTGCTGAGCGGCCAGGAATACACGGTACCCGGCGCGTTCATCGCCAACCAGGTCGACCAGCAGATCGACGGCATGCCGATCACGACCTGGAGTCCGCCGCTGCCGGGCCAACAGGCCGCTCCGGCGCCGGCCCACAACGGCAAGTCGAGCTATTTCAAGATCGTCGCGCGACCCGACGGGACGTTCACGGTCACCAACACGCGTAACAACTTCAGCAAGACGTACCGGCCGGGGATGATGAACGCGACCAATTAGGAATTGATGATTGGAGATTGGCGATTGATGACTGTTGATGATTGACGATTGGTGATCGGAGGAATTGATTTCGTGATTCCAGGAATCCTGAAATCTGTTCGCCCAATCACCAATCAACAATCGACAACAGTCACCAATCGCTCAATCTCCAATCAGCAATAGGACTGGAGGTCGACCGTGCGCACAGTTCTCTCGTGTCTGCTCGCCCTCGTGTTCGCTGCGGCGCCCGCGCTCGCGCAAACGCGTGCGGCCAAGCCCCTGCAGATCTATGTCGTGGACGTCGAGGGTGGTAACGCGACCCTGTTCGTGACGCCCACGGGCGAGTCGCTGCTCATCGACACCGGCAACGGCGGCGCGGTGGCGGCTCCGCGCGACGCCGGCCGCATCGTGGAAGCAGCGAAGGACGCCGGGCTCACGCAGATCGATCACCTTATCATCACGCACTGGCATGGCGACCACTTCGGCGGACTGGCAGAGCTGGCCAAGCAGATCCCGATCAAGCACTACTACGATCACGGGCCCAACGTGCAGCCGGGCCAGGCCGCGGATGATTTCCTCAAGAACGTCTACGCCGATCTGATCTCGAAGGCGCAGCATACGGTCCTCAAGCCCGGCGACGTCATCCCGTTCGCCGCCGCTGGCCAGGTGAATGCGACCGTCGTCATCTCGGCCGGGGTGCCGATCGCGGCGATGAGGGGCGCCGGCCAGCGCAATCCCGAGTGCGCGAATTTTCAGTCGATCGACAACAACGCAGAGGACCCGATGTCGGTGGGCGTCATGATCTCGTACGGCAGGTTCAAGACCGTGCACCTGGGGGACAATACCCGGAACAAGGAATTCGAGCTCGCGTGCCCCGTCATGAGACTGCCCCCCGTTGATCTGATGCTCGGCATGCATCACGGGCAATCCAGCTCGAACTCGCCAGTGCTCGTTCACGCCTTGCATCCGCGTGTCGCGATCGTCAACAACGGCACGCGCAAGGGCGGCGAACCGTTTGCGATGCGGTCGATGTTCTCGTCGCCGGGCCTGGAGGACGTCTGGGAAATGCATTTCTCGCTGCTGAGCGGCCAGGAGTACACCGTACCCGGTGCCTTCATCGCGAACCAGATCGACCAGCAGGGCGACGGGATGCCGGTGGGCACTTGGACGCCGCCGCTCCCGGGCCAGCAGGCGCCTCCCGCACCGGTCCATAATGGAAAGGCGAACTATTTCAGGGTGACGGCGCAGTCGGACGGCACCTTCTCGGTGACGAACACGCGCAACAACTTTACGAAGACCTACCGGCCGGCGACGAGGAACGCGACAAATTGAATTGATGATTGCAGATTGATGATTGAAGACTGTTGATGATTGGCGATTGGTGATGTGAGGACTTGATTGGTGATTGGCGATTGCTTGAATCCGCTCGAACCCGTTGATCGACTCGAGCAATCGGGTTATTGATCTCGACAGTGGATCAATTGATTCGGACAATCCATTAATCGACAATCGACACCAGTCACCAATCGTTCAATCGCCAATCATCAATTCCGATTAGAGGATCGAATGAGCAGAAGCGGTCGCCATTTTCTCCAAATTCCTGGTCCGACCAACGTGCCGGACCGCATCCTGCGCGCGCTGGCGCAGCCGACGATGGATCACCGCGGGCCCGCCTTCGCGGCGCTCGGGCGCGAAGTGTTCACGGGGTTGCAGCCGATCTTCCAGACGGCCGGGCCGGTGATCGTCTATCCGGGATCGGGTACTGGTGCGTGGGAAGCCTCGCTCGTGAACACGTTGTCGCCAGGCGACGCCATCCTGATGTTCGAAACCGGGCACTTCGCGACGCTGTGGCGGGAAATGGCGACTCGCCTGGGCTTTGCAGTGGACTTCGTCGAAGGCGACTGGCGCCACGGTGCCGACCCGGCTGCGGTCTACGCGAAGCTGGCCGACGATCGGCAGCACCGGATCAAGGCCGTCGCCGTTGTGCACAACGAAACGTCGACCGGTGCCGTGACCCGCGTGGCCGATGTGCGCCGCCAGATCGACGCCGCGCGGCACCCGGCCCTCCTGCTCGTCGACACCATCTCGTCGCTCGGATCCATCGAGTACCGCCACGACGACTGGGGCGTGGACGTCACGATCAGCTGCTCCCAGAAGGGCCTCATGCTGCCTCCCGGCCTGGGCTTCAATGCGGTCAGCGAGAAGGCTCTCGCCGCGTCGAAGACTGCGAAGATGCCTCGCGCCTACTGGGACTGGGACTCGATGCTCCGAGACAATAAGGCGGGCTTCTTCCCGTACACGCCGTCGACCAACCTGCTTTACGGGCTGCGGGAAGCCATCCGCATGTTCGAGGAACAGGGGCTGGATAACATCCTGGCGCGGCACGAGCGCTTCGGACGCGCCACGCGCGCGGCGGTCAAAGCGTGGGGCCTGGAGATCGTGGTGCAGAATCCCGTCGAGTACAGCCCGGTGCTAACGGCGGTCATGATGCCCGAGGGCCGCGGCGCCGACGCATTCCGCCAGGTCGTGCTCGATCGCTTCGACATGTCGCTCGGCACGGGTCTCGGCAAGCTCAAGGACAAGATCTTCCGCATCGGGCACCTGGGCGACTTCAACGACCTGATGCTCGCGGGCACGCTCGCCGGCGTGGAGATGGGCCTGGCCCTCGCGGGCACCGCGCACAAACCCGGCGGCGTCCTGGCAGCGATGGAGACCCTCGCCGCGGACGCGCTCGCCCCTACTCGTTAGTTGCGATCTCGCGCAGCACTTCCTGCGTGTGTTCCCCGAGCAGCGGCGCTCGCCGCCGCACGTTTGGCGGCGTCGCGCTCAGTTTGATCGGCGAGCCGAGCGCCCGAATCGCGCCCAGGGTGGGGTGCTCGACCTCCACGACCAGTTCCCGCGCGATCACCTGCGGATCCTGAAACACCTGTTCGTAGTCGTTGATCGGCCCGCAGGGGATGCTGCTGGCGTCGAAGAGCGCCAGCCAGTGGCTCCGCGGCTGCGTCGTGGTGATCGACTCGATTCTCGAGGCCAGCTCGGCCCGATGCGCGATTCGCTGCCCGTCGGTCTTGAACTCGGGCGCCTCGATCCACTCATGGTGGCCCAGGACATCGCATAAACGCGCAAACGTCCGGTCGTTGGCGCCACCGATCGTGATGAAGCCGTCCGCGCAGCGGAAGGCCTGATAGGGCGCGCTCATCCGGTGCGCCGACCCGAGTCGCTCGGGAATCCCGCGTCCCGAGAAGTACTGTGTGGCCTCCCAGACCGACAACCCGACGCCCGCGTCGAGCAGCGACGTGTCGACGTGCTGCCCGAGACCGGTGTGGTGGCGATGCTCGAGCGCCGCCAGGATGCCGACCGTCGCAAATAGCGCCGCCCCGAGGTCGGTCAGCGGAATGCCCGATTTGACGGGCGCGCCACCCGGCTCGCCTGTCACTGACATGATGCCCGAGACGCCCTGCGCGACGAGGTCGAAGCCGCCCTTGTTCTTCATCGGCCCCGATTGCCCGTAGCCCGAGATGGACGCGTAGATCAGGCGCGGGTTGGACGCCGACAATCGACCGTAGTCGAGACCCAGCGCCTCCATCACGCCCGGCCGATAGTTCTCGACCAGCACATCGGCCGACGCCGCGAGCTGCCTGAGGATGTCCACGCCGGCCGCCGTCTTCAGGTTGACGACCACGCTGCGCTTGCCGCGGTTGACGGCGTTGAAGCTCGGGCTGTCGGTGCCGACGGCCCCGGGCATCGTCCGCGTGGAATCGCCCGACTGTGGCTCGACCTTGATCACGTCGGCGCCGAGGTCGGCAAGCAGCATGGAGCAGAACGGGCCGGCCATTACTTGCGTGACGTCGATCACGCGAAGACCGTGCAGGGCGCCTGGCGGATGACTCGGAGGCATCGGTCCTATTCAATCACGATGTGATAAGACTTCTGCATGTCCAGCCCCGAGACCCTCTTTGACATCGAGCCGCCGCTCGCCATTCTGACGTTCAACCGCCCCGAGGCGCGAAACGCCATGACCTGGGCGATGTACGACGCGCTGGTGGCCGCGTGCGAACGTGTCGACGCCGACCCTGCCCTGCGCGTGCTCGTCCTCAAGGGCGCTGGCGGAAAGGCCTTCGTCTCGGGCACGGACATCTCGCAGTTCCAGAGCTTCCACACGCCGTCGGACGCCATCGAGTACGAACGGCGGATCAGCCGCGTGCTCGGCCGGCTCGACCTCGTAGCCAAGCCGACGATCGTGCAGATTGAGGGCTTTGCCACCGGAGCCGGCTGCGGCATCGCCGCCACGTGCGATCTGACTATTGCGACGCCCGACTCGTCGATTGGCATCCCGATCGCGCGCACGCTCGGCAACTGCGCCTCGACGGGCACGTTCGCGCGGCTGGTGGACCTCATCGGTCCGGCCCGGGCGAAAGAGATGCTGTTCACGGGGCGCCTGTTGCCCGCGGCCGAGGCCCAGGCCATCGGCCTCATCGGCCGCGTAGTGCCGAGGGACACGATCGAGGCCGAGGTGCTGAAGACCGCGCGTGAGATCGCCGGCAACGCGCCGCTCACCATCCGAGCCACCAAGGAGATGACCAGGCGGATCCTCGCCGCTCGCCGGCCCACCGAAAGCGACGCCGACCTGATCGAGATGTGCTACATGAGCGCCGACTTCAAGGAAGGTGTCACGGCCTTCCTGTCGAAACGCCGGCCCCAGTGGACCGGGGCATAGGGGTCGCCAGGCGGGAAGGCGCTAGGGTGTTCCTGGCGAGACGGCGACCCCGGCCGACGGCGAGGTCGGCACCTGCTCGGTGAACTGGCGCTCGGGGTGCATCAGAAACGCGCTGGCGGCACCGAGCATCAGCACGCCGATGGCGATCTTGAACGGCAACTGCGGATCGCCGGTCAGGTCGGTGACGAACCCTGCCACGACGGGCGACAGGATCGCCGCCAGCGCCGACCCCGAGTTCATCAGCCCCGACGCCGTTCCCGAGTACTTCGGCGCGATGTCCATCGGAATCGCCCACATCGGTCCGATGACCATCTCGGCGAAGAAGAAGCCGGCCGACAGGCACGCCGCCACCAGAATCTTGTCCTCGAGTACGAGAATCGGCATCAGCGAGACCAGCGCGCCGACGAACCCGAACACGGCCGTACCGATGCGCGCGTGGCGGACGTTTGCGCTCTTGTGCAGCACGCGATCCGACACCACGCCGCCGATGGTGTTGCCGATGGCGCCAATCGTGTACACGATCGTCGCGAACATCGCGCTTTCGTTGGTGCTGAGATCGAACTTATCTCTGAAGAAGATCAGCAGGAAGCTCAGATACAGCCACAGGCACCACCCGTAGCAGAAATACGTGAGCGTCACCGGCCACATGCGCGAGACGAGCGGTCCCCACGGCACGGCCGGCGCCGGGCCTTTCGCCCGTTGGGGCGGCAACAGGGCCAGCTCCTCGGCCGTGATCCCGGGATGATCCTTGGGATCGTCGCAGAAGTACCAGGACCACACCGCCACCCACACGAAGCCCGCCACGCCAATCACGACGAACGATCCGCGCCAGGTCACCACCGCCATCAAGCCGACGATGAGCGAGGGCGTCAGCGCGTTGCCGAGCCGCGAGAAGGCGTGTGTGATGCCCTGTGCGAAGCCACGCTTCCGCGACTCGACCCAGTACTGCATGGCCCGGGTGGCGGTGGGCAGCGTGGCGCCGACGCCGAAGCCCATCAGCACGCGCGAGAACAGCAGCGAGTAGTAGTCCCACGCGAATGCCGTGAGCACCGTGGCACCCGCCCACACCAGCCCGCTGAAAAACAGGGTGCGGCGAGGCCCAAAGCGGTCGGCGGTGACGCCGCCGATGATCTGGAAGAGCAGATACGGGTAGCCGAACGCCGAGAAGATGAATCCGGCCTGCGTGTTGGTCAGCCCGAATTCGGGACGGATCGCCAGAATCGCGGTGCTGATGTTCTGCCGGACGATGTACGAGATGAAGTACATCGCGCAGACCAGGATCAGAACTTTCGTGGTCGCCTGAATTCGCGGGCGCGTCGCTTCCATGCTCTTCTCCCTCAGCCCTCAGCCCTGAGCCGTACGCCCCGCTGAGCCGTGCGCCAAGAGCCTATCCGATCAGCCGGCTCAATAGCACCGCCGGATGTTCGGGCTTCACTCCCGCGAAATGCTCCACCTGGTGGCGACACGACGTGCCCGCCGCCGCGAGCACCTCGCCCGGCTTGAGCGCCCGGGCCGCGGGCAGCAGTCGCCGTTCACCGATCTGCTTCGACACGTCGTAATGGTCCTTCGCATAGCCGAACGATCCGGCCATGCCGCAGCAGCCCGAATCGAGATCGACAACCGTACACGAGGGAATTCTCGACAGGAGGGCCTTGGCCGTTGGCAGCAGGCCCATCGACTTCTGATGGCAGTGTCCGTGCAGCACCACGGCGGAGGGACCGCTCCGAAGCGGCAGCGTCAACCGCCCGCCCGCCAGCTCCTTCTCGAGGTAGTCCTCGAACAGCATGCTGGCCTCACCTACCACGCGTGCCCGTTGCTGCGCCTCGCCACGCAGCAACGCCGGCGCGTCCTCACGTACGGCCGACAGGCAGCTCGGCTCGAGAAACAGGATGCGGTCGCCGCGCGAGGCGGCCTCGTAGAGCGCGTCCGCGTTACCTTGCGCGAGCGCGCGTGCCTCGTCGAGCTGGCCTGTCGAGATCAGCGGACGCCCGCAGCACACATGCGGCTCGAGCCGCACCGCGGCGCCGGCGGCCTCGAGCACCCGCACGGCGGCGACACCGATCTCCGGATCGTTGTAGTTGGTGAACGTGTCGTTGAAGAGCACCACCTTGGTCGCCCCACCCGCCCCACCCGTCTTTGGCACAAACCGCGACTCGAACGTCTGCTTTGCCCACGCCGGCGGCGTACGGCGGCGATCGATGCCGAATAGCCGCTCGTTCATCCACCGCCCGATGCCGCTGGCGGCGACGCGGTTCGACAAGGGCGCGAACCGGCTTCCGATTTCCGAGAGCGCACGTACGTTACCGAGCACGCGCTTGCCCATCGGGATGCCGTGCGTCTTCCAATGTTTGGCGAGATACTCGCTCTTGAACCGGGCGACGTCCACGCCCACGGGACACTCGGCCTTGCACGCGCGGCACTCCAGGCACAGCTCGAGCGCCTCGAGCACGCCCTCCTCGCCAAGGCCCGCCTCGGCCAGCCGTCCGCTCATCGCCAGGCGCAACGTGTTGGCCCGGCCTCGCGTCGTGTCCCGTTCGTCCCGCGTCGCCATGTACGACGGGCACATCGTCCCTTCGAGTTTCTTGCGGCACGCGCCAACGCCGCTGCACATCTCCACCGCGCGGCCAAATCCGCCGTACTCCGTGTAGTCGAAGTAGGTTGCGGGATCGGGCGTGCGGTAGGCGGCGCCGTAGCGGAGGTTCGCCGTGAGCGGCGGCGTGTCGACGATCTTGCCGGGATTGAACACGCCGTGCGGGTCGAAGGCCTGCTTGACGGTGCGGAACGCCTGATACAGCGTGGCACCGAACATCTTCTCCATGAACGGGCCGCGCACCAGGCCGTCGCCGTGTTCGCCCGATAACGCCCCACCGTACTTCAGCACCAGATCAGCGCTCTGCGTCGCGATCGCTACAAAGCGCGCGACGCCTTCCTCGGTCTTCATGTTGACGACCGGTCGCACGTGCAGGCAGCCGACCGAGGCGTGGGCATAGACGCCCGACGAACTGCCATTCCGGCGAATCATCGCCAGGAACTCGTCGATGTAGTCGCGTAGTACTTCGGGTCTGACCGCGGTGTCTTCGACAAACGACAGCGACTTCTCATCGCCTTTCATCGCCATCGAGAGCCCGAGCGACATTTCGCGGAAGCTCCAGATGCGTGCTTGATCGGGCGGTGCGACCGCCCTGCGGTACACGCACTTGAACGCGGCGAGATCGCGCTCGATGGCATCGAGCCGCGGTGGCAGCTCATCGGCCCGGTCGGCATACAGCTCGACGCACAGCAGTGCGCCCGGGTTGTCGGTCTGCAGGATGGCGCGGCGCATCCGGTCCATCGCCGGATTCTCTCGCGCGTGGTTGAGAATGAATCCGTCCATCACCTCGATGGCCGACGGCTTGTGACGAAGAATCACCGGCGTCGCGGTGAGCGCATCGAGCAGCTCGTCGAACTCGATCGTCAGCACCGCCTTTTCCTTCGGTAGCGGCACCAGGTTGATCTTCGCGGCGGTAATGAGCGCGAGCGTGCCTTCGGAGCCCACGATGATCTTCGCGAGGTTGAAGGGCCGCGACTCGTCCACGAACTCGTCGAGGTTGTAGCCGCCCACGCGCCGCACGACCTTCGGATAGCGCTTCGCGACCTCGTCCGCGTTCGACCGCGACACGTCGCGCACGGTGCGATAGCACCGCGCCTCGAGCGAGTCGCCCTGACACGCCGCCTCGAGCTCGGCCCGATTGAGCGGTCGCAGGTGCACCTGCGACCCGTCCGACAGCACGACGTCCAGCTCCAGGACGTGGTCGATCGTCTTCCCGTACATGACCGACCGGGCGCCGCACGAGTTGTTGCTGATCATGCCGCCGATGGTGGCGCGGCTCGCGGTCGAGATATCGGGAGCGAACCGCAGCCCGTGCGCCTTGAGCTGGGCGTTCAACTCGTCGAGGACGATGCCGGGCTCGACGATGGCCCAGCGCTCGCCGACGTTCAGCTCGAGAATCCGGTTGTAGTACTTGGAGGTGTCGAGCTGGAGGCCCTCGCCGATGGCCTGGCCCGCCTGCGACGTGCCCCCGCCGCGCGCCGTAATCGACACACCATGGGCGCGCGCCAGGCCGACCGTCCGCACGAGGTCGTCGCGCGTCTTGGCGATGACCACGCCGAGCGGGTGAATCTGATACACGCTCGCATCGGTCGAATAGAGCGCCCTTGAGACGGGATCGAATCGAATTTCCCCGGCGATCTGTGCCTCGAGCTCACGACGCAGCGTGCCCGACTGAATGACTTTGAGTTGTGGTCCGGCCAAGGGGGAATTGTAGCAGCCCCGTTGACGAGACGCCCGCGCTGAGGCAGAGTGTCACGGCCGATGTCATCGAGACCACCCCACCCGTCCGAGGAACGCCGGAGGCGTCAGTCATGAACATCCAGAACCGATGGTTCCAGCTCGTGGCGTCGCTCATCGCGATGATCATGATTGCCAACCTGCAGTACGCCTGGACGCTGTTCGTTCAGCCGCTGCAGCAGGGGACGGGATGGAAACTCTCGGATATCCAGGGCGCCTTCGCGCTGTTCATCCTGTTCCAGACCTGGGTGCAGCCGCTCGATGGCTGGCTCATTGACCGCATCGGCCCCCGCTGGTTCATCAGCGTCGCCGGCCTGCTCTGCGGGCTTGGCTGGGCCGGCATGGCGTATGCCACATCCCTCCCGATGCTCTACACGCTGTACTGCATGGCCGGCATCGGTGCGGCCTTCGTCTACAGCGGATCGATCGGGTCGGCATTGAAATGGTTCAAGGAGCGGCGCGGATTGGCCTCGGGCATCATGGCGGCCGGCTTCGGCGGTGGCACGGCGCTCTTCATTCCTTTCATCTCCTCCGTCATCGCCGACCGCGGATATCAATCTGCCTTCATCCAGACCGGCATCTTCCAGGGCGTGGTCATCATCGTCGTCGCGCAGTTCCTCCGCCATCCCGCTCATGCGACGCAGGCTACGCCGGCAACCGACGCTCGAAAGGCCACGCTCGGTGACGGCTCCCACTTCACCACGCTGGAAATGCTGAAGACGCGCCAGTTCTATGTGATGTACGCGGCGTTCACGATGATGGGCACCGGATTCCTGCTGGCCACCGCCAACCTCGCCCCGATTGCCCGCTCGTGGGGCCTGACCGCCGCGGCGGTGACGCTGGCGGCGACGTTCAGCCCAATTGCCAACGGCACGAGCCGCATCTTCTGGGGCTGGGCGTCTGATCGCACGGGACGGGAAAACGCAATGGTGGTCGCTTTCACACTGAATGCCGCGGCCCTGCTGCTCGTGCTCACGCTCGGTCAGTGGTCGGGTGGATGGTTTGCCTTCGGCCTCGTGCTCGTCTATTTCACCGGGGGGCAGATCTACTCACTGTTCCCCTCCGCGACGGGCGACTACTTTGGGACCAAGCACGCCACTTCCAACTACGCGGTGCTCTATACCGCCAAGGGGGTGGCGGCCGTCATCGGCGCGTGGGGAGGACCCCTGCTGTTCGAGCGATTCGGCACCTGGGACGCGTGCTTTTACGGCAGCGCGGCCCTCGCCCTGATCGCCGCGGCAATGGCCTTCAGCCTGCGCCGCACGTCGGTGACGTCGCCGGCGGAAGCCAGGGTCGCGCGCGCGGCGGTGTAACTCTCCGGGCAGCGGGCAGCTCGCAGCTGGCGGCCGGCAGTAGGTAGAGATGATGAAGCGGCGCGGCTTCGCCCTGGCACTCCTGACGCTGGGCGCGTCAGGACGTCTCGTCTCGAGATCACAATCGCAAAATACGATTGCGCCTCCCCTACGCCAGACGGGCCTGCTCTGGGACGAGGTCTACCTGCGGCATCTCGCCGGAGACACCGGCCATCCCGAACGACCCGAGCGTCTCACGGCCATCCGCACGGGTCTCGAGCAGGCCGGACTGCTGAGCGCGCTGACACGCGTCGCCGTTCGCCGTGTCACAGACGACGAGCTGGCGTTGGCGCATGACCGGCGCTACATCGAGCTCACCCGCCGGGAACTCTCGAATGTCAGCGGCCTCAAGGATCTGAGCACGGGCGACACGCTCGTCTCTCACGACTCGTTCGACACCGCCCGCGCCGCGGCAGGAGGCGTGCTGAACGCAGCCGACGCGGTTGTCGCCGGTCGGCTCCGCAACGCCTTCTGCGCCGTCAGACCACCGGGGCACCACGCCACCCAGAACCGCGGCATGGGCTTCTGCATCTACAACAACGTGGCCGTGGCCGCGCGGTACCTGCAGCGGGTGCACGGCGTCGCGCGCGTGCTGATCGTGGACTGGGACTATCACCACGGCAACGGCACGCAGGACATCTTCTACGAAGACGACTCGGTCTTCTACTTCAGCACCCACCACTACGGCGCGTACCCGGGATCTGGGAGCGCATCCGAGACTGGACGCGGCCGCGGTGCCGGGACCACGCTCAACGTGCCGCTGCCCCCGGGTGCAGGCGATGCCGACATCCTCCGCGCCTTCGAGGACCGGCTCGTACCGGCGGCCCGAGCATTCAAGCCCAACTTCGTGCTGATCAGCGCCGGATTCGACGGGATGCGCCGCGACGTCCTCGGTCGCTTCGACGTCACGCCCCAGGGCTTTGCCGCGATCACCCGCGTGGTGGTCGACATCGCCTCCCAACTATGCGAGGGCCGGCTGGTGTCCGTGCTGGAAGGCGGATATCGGCTGGACGGGTTGGCGGATTCCGTCACGGCACACGTCACGGCGCTGCGCGCCTTGTGACCGCGGGCAACTTCCCATCAGCCGCGAATATCTCCGCACACCGCGCCTGTTCCGAGCCATCCAGGCGCAGCTAGCCGATGAGAAACGCCGCGCGGAGCGCGGCCCGGTTCGTGCACATCGCTGTCCCGATGGCGTTCCTACTGTGGCTCGAAGACACGTTCAGGTGGGTGCAGGAAGCCGACACGATCTTCGCGTATCCGATGATCCTCACGTTCCACACATTTGGACTGGCCATCCTGGTCGGCATCAGCGTGGGGATCGACCTGCGCATCCTCGGGATTGCGCGCCGCCTGCCACTAAAACCGCTCGAGGGCTTCTATCCGCTGATGATGACGGGGTTCTGGATCAACGTCGTATCAGGCATCCTGCTGTTTGCCCCCGAAGCCACGCGCTGGACGTTCCACCCCGACTTCCAGCTGAAGATGGCGCTGGTGTTCTTGGGCGTCTTTCTGCTGCAACTGATTCGAGTCTCCGTGTTTCGCAGAGGCACGGCAACCGCAGGCGACGCGAATCCGACGACGACGGGAAAGCTTCTGGCGGCCGCATCGATTGCCGTATGGGTCGTCGCGATCACTGCGGGACGCCTGACGGCCTACGTCGACAGTTGGAGAAAGTTCATGGCCCTTTTCGTGGTCACGAGCTCCTAGCGTCTGGCTGGAGAGGAGATACCGGGTGGAAACGATCGTCTACTACTTCAAGACGCCGTGGGCGTTCTGGCTCGTGGACCACTTCCACTGGATGTGGCCCCTGTGCGAAACCGTCCACTTCCTTGGCATGGCCATGCTGGTCGGCATCGTCGGCATGCTCGACCTGCGCATGCTGGGGGTCGCCCGGGGCCTGCCGATCGCCCCGATGCAGCGGCTCATCCCGTGGGCCGTCGTCGGCTTCGTTCTCAATCTCGCCACGGGCTTCATCTTCGTGAGCGCCGCCCCGTCGAACTACGCTGCCAGCATCGCCTTCCGGCTCAAGGTACTCTTCATCCTGCTGGCCGGTCTCAACGTCCTGCTGTTCTACGTCACGGGACTCGCGCGCCGCGTCGACACCCTCGGTCCGGGTGACGACGCCCCGGCCGCAGCCAAAGCGATCGCGGCGATCTCGCTCTTCCTGTGGGTGGGCGTGATGTTCTGGGGCCGCATGCTGCCGTTTCTCTGGACAGCGGGTGCGAACGCCGAGTGAACCGAAAACGCGCGGCGCCGCTAGTCGAAGCTTTTGAGCGCCGCCTGCTCCGAGTCGAACACGTCGAAGACAGTCAACACCTTCGTGATCGCGAGCAAGTCATTTACCCGTTTGGTGAGGCTGAAAATCTTGATGCGCCCGCCCGCCCGTGTGGTGCTGCTGTGCACCGATATGAGCTCTCCGAGGCCCGCGCTGTCCATGTAGGTCAGCTCGCCGAGATTCAGGGCGATGGATTTCGACCCTTGGAATATCAGGCTGTTCACCTTGTCCCTGAGCAACCCGTCACCGTCTCCCAGAGCCAGCTTTCCACTGAGATCCAGTACCGTCACGCCACCGACGACCCGTTCTCCGATGACCATCTCACCCCTCCTCCATCACCCGGCGCCGCAAGACGCTGCGCGATTATATCCAACAGTTCGCTATCATGTGGCCGTGCGATCCCCTGTAGCCTCGCGTCGGAGCCCATGACCGCCAGATACGTGCATCTCGAGATTCCCAGTGTGGTCACGATGTTGAAGGTCGTCGACTCGGTCTGCGAGGAGTTCGGGAGCCTCGCCGGGTTGGACGAGGACGGCGTCCACTGCCTCTCAGCATCAGTCCGCGAAGCGACAGCCAACGCGATCCGACACGGCAATGGCAACGACCAGGAGAAGCCCGTTCGCCTCAGCTTCGAGGTTGCGACCACCTCGCCGGCCCGCGTGGTCGTTCGAATCCTCGATCAAGGTCGTGGCTTTCAGCCAGAAGCGGTGGCCGATCCCGTCGCCCCGGATAACCTGTCGATGACCGGAGGGCGTGGTCTCTTCCTCATGCGGGCCTTCATGGACGATGTCGAGGTGCGAGGCCTGCCGGAGGGCGGCACGGAGATCGTCCTGTCCAAGCACATCGGACAGAACGCCGGGCAGGTTACATGACGATCGAGCCGCGCCTCGACGTGATCGAGCCCCAGGGGCGCCGTACAGTGCCCATCGACAAGGCGCTGTTCTCGATCGGCCGTCGCACGGCCAACGACCTGCGGCTCACAGGAACGGACGTCTCCCGCGAGCACGCGCAGATCATCCAGACGGACGGGAAATTCCTGATCCGTGATTGCGGGTCGCGCTGCGGGACGCGCGTGAACGGCTCCGCGATCACCGAACACGCTCTCAAGCACGGCGATCGCATCCAGATCGGCCAGACCGAGGGCGCCGATCTCGTGTTCCTGCTCGACGATACGCCGATCAGCCAGCAGCTCTCCGGGGCATCGTCGCTCGTGGGCGGATTCCGACAGGTCGCCGCGCTGCTCGAGTCGCTGCGCGCGTTGGGGAGTTCGCGCGTGCTCGACGAGGTGCTGCTGCTCGTCATGGACGCCGCCATCGACGTGACCGGCGCCGAGCGTGGGTTCATCATGCTCGCCAACCCCGCGGGCGAGCTCGAGCTGAAGCTCGCACGCTTGCGCGGCAAAGTGTCGCTCTCGGGCACGCGATTTGAAACCAGCCGCAAGATTCCCGAGGACGTCTTCGCCACGGGCCAGCCGCGCATCGTCGCCGATCTGCGGGACGGAAGCCTGGCGCAGGCGCACGGCGGAACGATTGCGCTCGGCATCAGGCACGTGCTCTGCGTGCCGCTGCGACTCGTGCACTACGTGGACGCGCCCGGCATGGCCGGCGAGGCGCGCGCGATTGGTGTCCTCTATCTCGACAGCCGCGAGAAGGGACAGCTGCTCTCCGACAGCGTCCGGACGGCGCTCGAAACGCTGGCCGCCGAAGCCTCGGTCGCCATCGAGAACGCGCGCCTCTACCGCGAGGCGGCGGAGAAGGCGCGCCTTGACGAGGAACTGCGGATCGCGTCGCAAATCCAGCAGGCGTTGCTGCCGCAGGCCCGCAAAAGCGTCGGGTTCTGCGAGGCCATGGGAGCCTCCATCCCCTGCCGCGCCATCGGCGGCGACTTCTTCGAGTATCTCGACCTGCCCGACGGCAGCTTCGGGTTTGCCCTCGGCGACGTGTCGGGCAAGGGCCCGCCCGCGGCCCTGCTCACAGCCGTGCTTCAGGGCATCTTCGCCGGTCAGGCGTTCACGCAAGTCGAACCTCATGAGATGCTTTCGCGG
>Ga0210380_10000225_pt1 | contig 28804 bp, 22 predicted proteins | sample PLM4_5_coexredo_FD_155476 | JGI IMG/M metagenome (GOLD analysis project Ga0210380, IMG submission 155476) | Groundwater sediment microbial communities from an aquifer in East River, Colorado, USA - PLM4_5_coex redo | ecosystem: Environmental > Terrestrial > Soil > Riparian zone | place: USA... | reverse complement strand
CGAGTCCCATTACCAGAAATCCCGTTAACGCACACAATGAGGACACCGCTGTAAGACGCAGCGTCTCGTCGGTGCTCTTCACAAACCGCCATAGACTCCGGTACAACACCAGGAGAAACCACAGGAACGTGCCAAGACATAACAGGCCACGCTCCGCAGCAATCTGCATGAAATCATTCTGCATGTGGCCAATATAAAAAGTATTGAGGTCGTTCCCCTTGTAGTACTTCGGAAACTCCGCGGGAATCCGCTCCAACCCCACTCCAAACCAGGGATGAGTCCGGACCATCTCGATACCCACCTTCAGGAGCTTAATTCGTCCGATATCCCCACCGGACTGTCCTTTAACACTCATAGAAACACGATGGTAAATAAAAGGCGAAGCGATCAAGCCTACGAGCAGGATCGGAACAACAATACGTATCAACTGTCTCCTGGGAATCCAGAACGACGCCACTGCAATACCCGAAGCAGCACCAAGCCACGCGCTTCGCGTGTAGCTGAAGATCAGCGCGATACCGACGATCGAAAGGGGAATGATCCATCGCCGGCCGAGCAGCACAATGAGTGGAAGAACCGCACACCAGACAAGGAGCTGTCCACCACTGAAGGTCATCCAATGCCCCATGAAGCCCTTTACGCGATCGAGCACCATAGGGTCGTATTCGATAGCGCGAGTTTCCAGAAACCGTCGTTCCTTCAATCCAAACTGCACCAGTGACGTAACAGAGCCCGCGGCTGCGATAATCAGAAGAAGCCTGAACGTCAGCTTGACGCGATGGGAATCATTTACGAAATTCGCTGCGAGCAGTCCTATGGGAAAGAGAACAAACTTACCAATCTGATGTCCGCCAACAGATCGATCCGGCGACATTGCAAACGACAGCACGGTGGTCAGCATGAAGGCAAGGAGCGGCAACGTGTACGCGGGTAGATGTAAAGGACGCGGTCTAATCGCAATCCACAATAGGCACGCCATCGCGAGCAGAATTTCTGACGCCGCAATGGACACCAGAGCGGCAGCCGCACTGAGCAAAGTCAGAGTAAAAACCCAAGGCTCGCGGCTGTTTCGCATGGTTACGGATCTTACTTGATCGCATGGAATTCCAAGACAGTTTTGCGCTGTTGAAATGGAAAATTGAAAGTGTTACCCTTGCGCCTCTTCTCACGCCAGAAGACACCAAAAGCAGGGAAACGGAACAGTTCGCTGGACAGGCTTTTCCACGCGTGTGGAAAAACCCGTGAATATCTCATTTTTTTCATTGAAATGGTTCTACATGGATAGTTGGCAACAAGTATTAAGCATTCTCGAGCAGAAGGTGAACCAGCAAAGCTACAACACCTGGTTCAAACCGACCCAACTCATCAAGCACGAAGGCCGGGCACTTTACGTGCGCGTGCCGAATGCGTTTTTTCAGGATTGGCTCAACGAGCATATCGATGTCGTCATTGAGGCCGCAAAGGCCGCCGGGATTGGCGAAATCGATGTTGTGTACATTACGGAGCGGGGCGCCTCGCCCCCGTCGGATTCTCCAGTTCAGCGGAATCTGGATTTTGAGTCGATTGACAACACGCTGAACCCCAAATATACGTTCGACACCTTCGTCGTGGGATCTTCGAATCAGTTCGTCCACGCAGCAGCGCTGGCGGTAGCCGAACGGCCATCCAAGGCGTACAACCCTCTCTTCATGTATGGAGGTGTCGGTCTTGGAAAGACCCATTTGATGCACGCTATCGGCCACGAAATAAAGCGCCGCAACCACAATTTACGGCTCACTTATATCTCGACCGAAAAGTTCACAAATGAGACGATCAACGCCATTCGATATGGCAAGATGGAAAGCCTTCGTGAGCGTTATCGGAATAATGACGTCCTGCTGATTGATGACATCCAGTTCATTGCGGGTAAGGAGCGGACTCAGGAAGAATTCTTCCACACGTTCAACTCGCTCTACGACACACACAAACAAATCATTATTTCCGCCGATTGCCCGCCCAGGGAAATCCCGACCATTGAGGAACGGCTTCACTCACGATTCGAATGGGGACTGATTGCAGACATCCAGCCTCCCGATCTCGAGACGAAAATTGCCATCATCAAGAAGAAGGCTGAGCAGCAAAACATCGAGATTCCCGACAATGTCGCGCTCTACATTGCAAGCAAGATCAAATCCAACATCCGAGAACTGGAAGGAGCCCTGGTCCGACTCATTGCCTACTGCTCCCTTAAGGGGTTTGAGATCTCATTGCCCGTCGCACAGGAAACGCTGCGCGATATTCTCAGTTCCGACGAACGGGTCATCACCATCGAAATGATCCAGAAAACCATTTCGGATTACTACGGCATGCGCGTGCAGGATTTGAAAGCCAAAAATAACGCAAAGGCCGTCACCGGTCCCCGTCAGATTTGCATGTACGTCTGCAAGAAAGTCACAGGTGCATCTCTACCTCAGCTGGGGCGGGAATTCGGCAACAAACACCATACAACTGTGTTGCATTCCATAAACAAGGTTGAACTTATGCGGCAACAGGACAAGGAACTGAATCGTCAGGTCCAGGCGTTCATCGAATCTTTTAGGTAGATTGCCGTGTGGACCTGTTGTGGAAAAGCTTCACAGTACTTTCTTGCACAGACCCTGCACAGATGTGCACCGGTCTTATTCACAAGTCTGAAACATTAATGATGAACAACAGGCAGGGTATTTCGAGATTCGCACAGGATCCACAGAAACTACGACTAGGGGTTAAATAGTACTGTATGGAATTTACAGTTAGAAGATTTGATTTCTTACAGGAGCTGACTCTCATACAGGGAGTCGTCGAGCGTAAGACAACAATTCCCATTCTCGCCAACGTTCTGGTGCGTGCAGAGGCCGGCGAACTGGGCATTATTGCGACCGACCTTGAAATTGGACTGAAATCTGTCTGCGCGGCAAAAACAACCACGGCTGGAGTGATGACACTTCCAGCCAAGAGGTTGTACGAAATCATTCGAGCGCTTCCCGACAAGGAAATCAAGTTCAAGAGAGGCGATGCCAACTGGGTTACCGTGACGTGCGGATCGAGCCGATTTCGAATCGCCGGACTTCCCCAGGAGGACTTCCCGGTATTGCCAGAACCAAAGGCAAACATTGTCCATATTCCAGCGGAAATACTCTCCAAGTTAATCACTCGAACGATTTTTGCGATCAGCACCGAAGATTCAAAATACACGCTCAGTGGCGCCCTTCTTGTGCTCAAACCGGGTTCCATTACCATGGTCGCTACTGATGGTCATCGCCTCGCCCATGTCGAGAAGTCGGAAGAACTTGAAGACGTCAGTGAAGAAATTCGAGTACTGGTTCCGAAGAAAGCAATGGGCGAGTTGGTGCGCATGATCAGCGAAAGCGCCGACACGGAAAAGATCGGTTTTTCGCGTGATGACAACCACCTGTTTTTTGATCTCGGGAAGCGCTTGCTGGTGTCTCGCATGCTTACCGGACAGTTTCCAAATTATGAAGCAGTTCTGCCTCGCAACAATGATCGGACGTTTGCGGTGGATCGGGAAGAAATCACCGCTGCGATTCGCCGTGTCGCAATACTTTCAGACGAACGATCAAGAACAGTAAAGATGGCCGTTGCCGGAGGAACCCTGGAAATTACCGCCAGTCATTCGGATCTCGGAGAAGCACACGAAACAATCGAGATTGATTACAACAAGGAGGATCTCCAGGTTGGCTTCAACCACCAGTACCTTCTTGATTTTCTGACCACGGCGGATCAAACCCAGATCAATTTCGAGTTCAAAGACAGCGAAAGTGCAGCTCAATTGCGGAGCGTTCCATCCACGGACTACAACTATCGTTACGTGGTCATGCCAATGCGAATCTGAAACATCTCTACGATACAATATGTTGTTGTGACCGGGCGTCAGGACCACTAGTAATTTTTGCTTCAAGCCGCACTTTTCTCGACTAAAACAACCCCTCGGTTTGTTAGAATAACGGCTGCACATAAAGGGCCGACCTTCTCTATTTCCCTTTATTTCTCTGACTGTTACCGGCGACCTCGTCGCTAAGAACGTCCCCTGGCGGGGGATGGGATAGGCAAACCTTTAAAATGGCGGAACGACTCGACCCTGAAGTCTCGGACAAATCAAAGCAACCACCACGCACCAACGGTGACTATGGCGCCGATCAAATCAAAGTTCTCGAAGGCCTGGAAGCGGTGCGAAAACGGCCGGCGATGTATATCGGATCCACGAGTGTTGATGGATTGCATCATCTCGTTTATGAGGTTGTCGATAATTCCATAGACGAAGCACTCGCCGGTTATTGCACGGAGGTGCATGTCACCATTCACATCGATGGATCCGTCACGGTCATCGACAACGGGCGCGGAATTCCCACCGACATGCACCGAGACGGAGTCTCGGCCGCGGAGATCGTCTTAACGAAACTTCATGCCGGCGGCAAGTTCGATAACGATGCCTATAAAGTTTCCGGTGGATTGCATGGTGTCGGTATTTCCGTCGTGAATGCGTTGTCCGAGCAACTCGACCTGGAGATCTGGCGGGACGGTAAGGTGTTTGTTCAAACATTCCAGCGAGGTACTCCAACCGGCCGGCTGCAAACAACCGGTCACACCGATCGACGCGGCACCAAGGTGACGTTCAAGCCCGACGCAACGATTTTCGAAACAACAGACTTCAGCTTCGACACGCTTTCGCAGCGCCTCCGCGAACTCGCATTTCTGAACAAGGGCCTGCTCATCACGATTGATGACGAAGGCCTGGAGAAGAAGCATGAGTTTCATTACACCGGTGGAATTATCTCTTTCGTCGAGCATCTCAATAAGAACAAGACGGCGCTTCACGACAAGGTGATCTATTTTCAAGGGCTCCGCGACGGGATTGATCTCGAGATCGCTCTCCAATACAACGATGGATATCAGGAGCAGATCTTCGCCTTTGCGAACAACATCAATACGCACGACGGCGGAACGCATCTGATCGGATTCAAGTCCGCACTGACGCGCACCGTGAACAACTACGCGGTCGCGAACAACCTGTTCAAGGAAGTGAAGGAAAATCTTTCCGGAGACGACGTTCGCGAAGGTCTCGTTTGCGTCATCAGCGTCAAACTTCCGAATCCTCAATTCGAAGGACAGACAAAGACAAAACTCGGCAACAGCGAAGTGAAGGGAATTGTCGAGACTCTCGTTAACGACGGACTTGGCCGTTACCTGGAAGAAACTCCGGGGCTCGCGAAAAGGATTATCGGAAAGGCCCTCGAAGCCGCACGCGCACGAGAGGCGGCGCGGCGTGCACGCGAACTCGTCCGGAGAAAAGGTGCACTCGACAGTATGGCATTGCCCGGCAAGCTTGCCGACTGCCAGGAGCGCTCACCGGAACTTGCCGAAATCTTCATCGTTGAAGGCGACTCCGCCGGCGGATCGGCCAAGCAGGGGCGCGATCGCCGCACTCAGGCGATTCTCCCGATCAAGGGAAAGATTCTGAACGTCGAGAAGGCCCGCTACGACAAGATGCTCACCCACACCGAAATTGCCGCGATGATCACCGCGCTCGGTACGGGAATCGGTGTGGATGACTTCGACATTACGAAGCTTCGCTACCACAAGATCATCATCATGACCGACGCCGACGTCGACGGTTCGCACATTCGAACGCTGCTTCTCACGTTTTTCTATCGGCAGATGGTGGAATTGATCGAGCGGGGTTACGTCTATATTGCGCAGCCGCCCTTATTCAATGTGAAGAAGGGCCGGACTGAACAGTACATCAAGGATGAACGCCAGATGGCTCGCTACCTACTGAAAAAGGCCACAGAGGATCTGACCATCGGAACCGAGAAGGGCCATCAGATCAAGGGCCGTGACCTCACGAGCTTCCTTGAAAAACTCATTGAACTCAACGGTGTCTATTCAAAAGTCGACCGTCATCTGCGGGATTCGCGCGTGTTGGATTTGCTGCTCAGCGACGGAGCAGATTCGAAGGAATATCTGGCGGACAAAGCCAAAGTCGATGACCTTGCAAAAAAGATACAGGCGTTTGGTTACAGTACGGAAGTTTCCATGGACGAAGAACACAGCGTCCTGAAGATTGTCTACCGCGAAGGCAGCCAGACGCCGCGCACGATTGGCTACGAACTGCTGTCCAGCGCGGAATACCATCGTCTGGTGGCCCTTCATAAATCCATCGGCGAAATGGATCAGCCTCCGTTTGTCGCGACGACGGAATCCGGAAGCACCAAACTGAGCAGCCGCCAGGAGTTGGTGAGTCATCTGATGGAACTAGGCAAGAAAGATCTCACGGTTCGACGGTACAAGGGGTTGGGAGAAATGAACCCCGACCAGCTGTGGGAAACGACAATGAATCCAGAGAAGCGAACGCTGCTTCAAGTCCAGATCAACGATAAGGTATTTACCGACAATATCTTCACAATCCTGATGGGTGACGCCGTGGAACCACGCCGCCAATTCATCGAAGATAACGCTCTTGACGTCAAGAACCTCGACATCTAGGAAACTTCATGGCTGATCCCGTTACACCAGAACCACCGCCTCCTCCAGTTCCACCATCTTCGAACCTTGTCCCGGTGAATATCCAGGACGAAATGCGACGGTCGTATGTCGACTACGCCATGAGCGTGATCATCGGGCGTGCCTTGCCCGATGTTCGAGACGGCTTGAAACCCGTCCATCGCCGGATTCTCTACGGCATGCGCGACATGGGCCTGGCGTCGAACCGAGCCTACCGCAAGTGCGCCAAGATCGTTGGTGAAGTGATGGGGAACTACCATCCGCACGGCGACAGCCCCATCTACGACGCCCTCGTCCGGATGGCACAGGAGTTTTCCTATCGCTACACTCTGGTGGATGGACAGGGCAACTTCGGATCCGTCGACGGAGATCCGCCGGCCGCCATGCGATACACGGAAGCCCGCATGACGGCGCTTTCGGAAGCACTTCTCGAAGATATCGATAAAGACACCGTCGATTTTGTTCCCAACTACGACGAAGATCGCGAAGAACCGTCGTATCTGCCCAGCCGCATTCCAAACCTCCTGGTGAATGGATCCGGCGGTATTGCCGTCGGCATGGCGACCAATATGCCTCCGCACAACCTTACCGAGGTTTGCGAAGCCTTAGTCCATCTCATGAGCCATCCCGTCGCCACTTTGGAAGACATTACCAAACACATCCAGGGTCCGGATTTTCCAACTGCAGGTTTTATTTACGGACGCGCCGGAATTCGGCAGGCCTATGCCACCGGCCGCGGTTCCATCACCATGCGGGCCCGTGCGATCATCGAACGTCAGGGCAAGGATCGCGATGTCATCGTCATAACCGAGATTCCATATCAGGTCAACAAGGCGCGATTGATCGAAAAGATTGCGGAACTGGTGACGGACAAGAAACTCGAAGGCATCTCCGACATTCGTGACGAAAGCGATCGCGATGGCATGCGCGTTGTTGTCGAACTGAAACGCGGCGAGCAATCCCCGGTCGTCCTGAACAATCTCTACAAGCTCACGCAAATGCAGACGACCTTCGGCGTGATCAATCTCGCCATCGTCAACGGGCAGCCCAAGGTTCTTACCCTGATGGAGCTGCTCCGCAATTTCGTGGAGCATCGCGTCGATGTGGTTCGCCGTCGCAGCCAATTCGAACTGCGGCAAGCCGAAGCACGAGCACATATTCTCGAAGGACTACAGAAAGCGCTCGATCATATCGACGAGATCATCAAATTGATCCGGGCTGCAAAGACCGGCGCCGAAGCCCGCGTGAGCCTGATCGCGCAGTTCGAATTCAGCGAACTTCAGGCGAAGGCCATTCTTGAGATGCAGCTTCAGCGCCTGACAGGTCTGGAGCGGCAGAAGATTATCGACGAGTTAAACGAACTTCGAGAGAAGATCGCCGAGCTTCGGGAAATTCTCGCCAACGATGCGAAACTCCGTCAGGTCATCATTAAGGAATTACGTGAAGTTCAGAAGAAATTCGGCGACGAGCGGCGTACCTCGATCATGGACGAAGAGGCAGAGATTCGCATCGAGGATCTGATTGCCGAAGAAGATGTCGTCATAACCGTCACGCATACCGGCTATCTCAAACGGACGCCGTTGACTGTCTATCGCAGTCAGGGCCGCGGAGGTAAGGGACGTATCGGAATGAAGACCCGCGACGAAGACGCCGTTACCAATGTTTTCGTCGCCAATACGCACAGCTATGTTCTCGTTTTCACGGATCGCGGCCGGCTTTACTGGCTGAAGGTCTACGAAATTCCCGACGTTGGTACTACGGGCAAGGGCAAAGCCATTGTCAATCTAGCGAATCTGTCCTCCGATGAGGGCGTACGAGCGCTGCTGTCGGTTAAGGAATTTGATCCATCCGTTTTTGTGGTGATGACCACGCGGAATGGCCAGGTGAAAAAGACTTCCCTGGAAAATTTCAACAACCCTACCAGTCGCGGCATCATCGCTATGGGAGTGCCCGACGATGATGAACTCATCGCTGCTCAATTGGTATCGGCAGAAGAAACCGTTTTTATTGGAACCCACGACGGATTATGCATTCGTTTCAACCACTCCGATGTCCGCGAAATGGGACGTCAGGCATATGGCGTTATCGGAATCCGCCTCGAAGAAGGCGATTACGTTGTTGCCATGATCGTTTCCACCAGTGAAAACGACCTCGTGCTTTCAGTCACCGAACATGGGTTTGGCAAACGAACGAACGTCGATGAGTATCGCGTGCAGGGCCGCGGCGGAAAGGGCATCATCAACGTCAAGACAACAGCGAAAAACGGCAAGGTTGTTGCGATCATGCCCGTTCAGGAAGATTCCGACGTTCTTGTCATGACGGCGAATGGGAAACTAATCCGTGTGCGATCCACCGATATTCGTGCTGTCGGCCGGGCGAGTCAGGGCGTCCGCCTGATCAACCTCGACGACGATGACAAGGTAACCGCAGCGACCATGCTTGTTGAAGCCGATGTCGAAGTGCCCCCGGTTGTGAACTAGCTGAAATCCTTCTCCTGAAGGGAGAAGGTGGCCCGGCAGCCGACAGGCTGGCGGGCCGGATGAGGGGTACAGTTCTCCTCTTTTATTTCCCCTCTTTGATCCGTCTCCCGTCCGCTTCTGTAAACCACCGTTCCCTAACCAGCCGATCGACCGACAGCGCTACCTTATCGGCGTAAACCTTGTCCGTGCTGTAGAGCATCGACATTCTCGCCGCATCAAACGGAATCCTGTGTCCCAGCTCTCTGCAGGTGGACGGCCCTGGACTGGTTGTGGTGTACGTCGCAACCGGCACGTCGACGTAAGGGTTCCGTACCCCTCCCAATCCATTACCGAACTGATCGAGTGCGACAGCCCCATCTTTCAATTCAACCCATGGTGCTCGCGGCGCCGGAGTGCCCGTGCGCGCCCATTGCGCCAGATTCGCGAAGGCAGCATTGAAAACATAACTCATCACCGGCAACGCCGTGAGCGGGATATCCGGATCGCATTTGGAAGTGAGCGGCCATGCTGCCGTCCCTTGCGGAGTTGCGCCCGACGCTGCCTGATCCTGCAATGAAGGAAGTCCAAAATACGCCGCGCCATCAATATGACTCGCTCCTGCAACTTCGTAGAGCCGGAACTTGTCTGCAGCGTCATCACTGTCCGCGCGCCGCCAGGGAAGCGCATCCACCACTTCTCCCTGTGCCAGCACCGCGATCACCGGGACATTGGTCTTCCGGATCATACGCCGCAGATCGGTGGCGCCGGGCGCCGTAGCGCATTGGTTGATGCGAGAAGGATTCGCGGGCTGCTTGATAAGGTAGCCGTCATAAACCGGTTTTCCATTGTCCAGATTGGCGCGCGGATGAATGGCGTTGATGTAAGTCATCAAATCAGGGCTCTGGCCAGTAGTCAGGAAAAGGGCCTCGACCCGGAATCCTGCAAGGGGCCTTGAGGCCACGTTGCTCTTAAGGAGGGTACCCACCTGCGTGATCATGTCCCATCGCAATCCTTCTTCGGAATCGGAAGCTGTCGCATTTCCACCGGTACCGCATGGAGTTGTGGGAGTTGGATTGGGAAACGCCACGGCGGCGTACCGCGTTGGATTGAATTTCTTCAAGCCCTGAACGCCGCCCGGCATTTCGATACCGATCCATGCATCTCCATTTTCCAGCATGTGATCGTGGGCATAACCCCACATCCACGACCAGTCGAAACGCCGAACCGAATTCAGGAGTTCGACGACAACGTTACCGCTGAATCGGGCCGATGCCGCGGGGTGCCGGACGAGAATGCGTGTTCCATATGCAGCCCCAGGAGTCTTTACCGTGACGGTTCCGTCTGCAGACCAGTCATAGACGTTCGCTTTGCCGCTGACAAAGAACTCTTCCTCAACGTAGCCGTACTTCTTGAGGTCCACCGGTTCGAGATTCCTGTCCGCAGCCAGAAACGGAACGGAATCCGCCGTCACTGGAATCGGACCGGTCACGCTCTGCGCAGTCGCGATGGAAACCCAACCAATTGTGATTGCAGCTATAGCCAGGAAATTCGACGTGCGGTTCATAAGCTCTCCTTCAATTTGCGCGACTATATCACCGGCTGTCTCTTCCGGCCAATTTGGGGACCGAGGGGACTGTCCCCTCGGTCCCCAAATTGTTTGTCGCAAAAGAATTGTTGGAACGCGGTGCCGTAGGGCACAATGCCATCAATTCACTCCCCGGATTCAGAGGCCATCTATGAAATTGCTTGTGATGCAGAATATAGTTACTTCAATCCAGCCTTCGTTCGGGAATTCGAACCGCATGGCAAGCCCGTGGACGTTGCGGCGACTTCAGTTGAAAATCTTCAGATCACCAGGATTCCTGCCAAAGCGAAATAGCGGGTCGGTGACCCGAACCCGCGGCGGTCAGCTTCGTTTCAGAATCTCCAATTGAACTCTCTTGCCTTCCGCTTTGCTGGTAATCGGTGGCCGAGGTAATTTCGCAGGACCCGCTTCAATCGTAAATGTGAAATCGAGGGAGTACCACGGCCCAGAGACGTCGGCTGCCGGTGGTTGCTCGTTCTTATGGAGAATGTAGTTGCCAACAAGGGCGCGGGTAACTCCGAACTGGACATCCGTTTCAAGATTCTCGTCGTCGTTTACATAAACCTGCGATATATGCGTCTTGTAGCCCTCCTTAAAGATGAGGAAATGCAGATGCGCGGGCCGCATGTTGTGGCGGCGCTGCAGTCGGATCAGATCCCCAACCGGTCCGTCGACAGGAATCGGATAACCCGATGGCCTGATGGTGCGAAAGCGGATCCGGCCTTCTATGTCGGTTTTGAACTTTCCACGAAGGTTCATGTTGGCCTGAACCGGGTCCTGGTTTTCGTAGAATCCTTCGGGCGAAGAATGCCAGACATCGACCTCCGCATCGGCAATAGGTGTTCCCGACATGTCCTTCACCAGCGCGTTAACAAAGAGCGGCAGGCCTGGCGTCGGCGATCGCACAATCGAGGCGCCATTTTCTGTGTAGGGGGATTCCATGCGCCAGAACGGACCCAGCATGTTTGCGGTTGTTTCCGTCTGGCCATTATTTCCGTTGTTCAACAGACAAACGAGCGCGGAAAGGCCAAGCGAACCGCAGAGCAAAACGACCTCGTTGTGTGTTTCGTTTGTTTTCTGTCCGAGCCTCGCAATGAACGTGCATGCCTGTCGGAACTCGTCTTCCGTTAGCTTCACTTCGCGGGCAAGGTCGTGGAGATGACGCACCGCTGCAGATACGATCTCTCGCAGCCGCGGGTTTTCTATACGCTGTACCTCGCCGAGGACAGCCTCAGTCACTTGCTTCTGGTTCTCAATAATCATAGTGCGGATGATAGCCGGACTTGAGCAACCAATCTACTGCCGGCCGGAAATCAGATCCCATCCAACCGAAGGTATGGAATAGAAAAGAGTCTTCTTGAGATTTACGTACGATTGATTTCCGGAAATCAGATTTCCGAGGACCCGACGCACAGTCCGGCTACGCCGAGCCAGTTGAATGGTGCGCCTGCGAAAATCTCCGCCTAGAAAGTGCCCACGGTAGAAAGTCTTGTACATTCCTGACGCGCGCGCCAGTTCACGGCCAATGTCATTCGCAATTGCCTGTGAGTAAGCTCCGGGCCGATCGAAGGTTTCCGCCAGCAACTGCGCCGATCGAAATGCCGAATATATTCCTTCACCTGTAATCGGATCCACAAGACCGGCGGCATCACCGACAAGAGCCCAGCGGTCGCCGGAGATCGCATTCTTTTTCCATGATCGACGACCCAGACAAGGGACCGGAGCACTGTAAAACTCTGCCTGATCCATCACCAGATGGCCCAGATCCGCTTCGATAAAATTGGCCAGCAGCGTTCTGGCTCGAGTGTTCCATGCCGGCCCGCTGCGCGTTATCAGTCCGTAGGAGACGTGGTTCGGTCTTGGGAACGACCAGATATATCCCTCGAATGAAGGGACGAAGAAAATCTTCATATGAGCCGGAAAACTGCCAGGGATGAAGTAGCCCAGGGTGACGCAAAGGTCCTCCGGTCCCAGCCCGTGTCCGGTAGCCCTCCGCACCATGCTCGTTGCTCCGTCGGCTCCCACCAGGAAGTCCGCTGCGAACTCGGCTTCGCGGCCGGTTACGACCCATTGCTTCTTATGGACTTTGATCTCCGTCACGCGGTCGGTCACAATGCGAACTCCAGCCCTGGTTGCTTCGGCCAGCAGATGCCTTCCCAGTTCCTGCCGTGATACCACAGCCAGCGGCGACTGGGGCTCCATACTCACAGAATCCGTATCTCCAAAAAAAACTGTAATGCGTTCGATGTCCACTCGGGGAAGATCGGAATTGAAGATTCCGAATTGACCAAGCGTTTTTGTAGTGACACCGCCGCCGCAGGGTTTTTCCCACGGCGCCAGTGAGTCGATCAACGTGACGTTGTGTCCGATTTTAGCCAGTTGGATCGAGGACCAGCTACCTGCAGGACCTCCACCGACGACAGCTATATGCATGCAACACTCGTTCCTTCGGGACGTCTATTGAAACTAGAGGTTTCCAATGATCAATACTCTGCGGAGCTCAATTCCTGAAGATCATCCAGTCCGGCTGGTTTTCCACCAGCTGACCGAGCGCGGTATGGCAGAACTTCAACTCCGCGACAAAGATACCATTGATTACGTGACCAACCTTCTCATCGAATTCATTCATCCCGACAACCTGTACCGAATCCAGGATGACGGCGGGAAACGTCTGAGATACGTGGGCGATATTCTGGAACAAGCCAACCGGGAGATGTCGACGAAACTCCGAAGGGAATGCTATCGACACCTGGGTGATTTAACCCTATTTAATCTCGGTCTTTTCCCGGAAAGCCTGACTTACGGACACCAAACCGTGAGTCCCTCGTTTTATGCCGAGCAGGGCCGAAGGTCCTACACCATTGTGGCCGAAATGGAGCAGCCCGACGCTGTGGGGCTGTTTAGAAATCTTTCTCAACATTTCACCGAATGTGTCGCGGGACTGAACTGGGTGAAGCTCTACATCAACGATCCCTTCTATCAGTACATGTTCCGGGAGTTTCAGGTCATTTAAGCCCGCCAGCGGCATGCTAGAATGCCGTGTGACCAAAACAAAAATCTCCATTGTCCGCTACCTCAACGCGGCGCCGCTTGCGTGGGGAATTCTCGAAGGACAACAAGCCGGGGATTTCCAACCGATATTGAGCACACCCGCCGAATGCGCCGATCAGTTAGCCAACGGGTCGGTTGACATCGGACTGATACCTTCCATCGAATATCAGCGCATCAAGGGTTCGAAAATCATTCCCGGTCCCGTGATCGCAGGCCGCCACCGGGTTCGAAGTGTGTTGCTGATCAGCAACAAGCCTTTGTGGGAAGTTAAAACCGTTGCATGCGACAGCGGATCCCGTACTTCTGTTGTCCTGGCGCAAATCCTGATGCACGAGTTCTATCACGTACGGCCGGAGTTCCGCATTTCGGAGCCCGATCTTGCCCGCATGCTGGGCCAGTGCGACGCCGCAGTGATCATCGGCGATACCGCATTGAAATTCATGGAAGAGAATGAGCGGCCAAATGCGGAGAAACAGAAGGCGTTTTTGAAATTGAGCCCCGAACCGCTGCTGGTCTTCGATCTTGTCGAGCGCTGGAAGACGCTTACGGGCCTCCCTTTCGTTTTCGCTTTTTGGGCCGCCCGCCCCGGGTTTCAGGACAAGAACGTGACCGCCCTGTTGAAAGCCTCGAGGGATTTCGGCGTTGCGAACACCGCCGTGATCGCAGAGCGGTATTCGGAAGCGCTTTCGATGAAGAAGGAATATCTGCAAGAATATCTGGAACAGAACGTCCATTATTTTATGGATGAGGCCAGTTCCGAGGGTTTGCGGCTCTTTTATGAGAAAGCCGCGCGCATCGGCGCAATCAAGGCACCAAGGTCTGTGGAGTTTCTATGACTGAATGCACGACGATTCTTCAATCTGCCGTTGAAGGGGCCCGAATCACACCGGAACAGGCTTCCCTGCTTTACGAAAAAGCCGATCTGGTAGACCTTGCGGATACGGCCGACAAGATCCGACAGCAACGCCATCCCGACAATGTGATCAGCTACATCATCGATCGCAATATCAACTACACGAACGTTTGTAAGGAATTCTGTACCTTCTGCGCCTTTTATCGGGTGAAGGGCGATGACGAGGCGTACGTTCTGCCGGATCATGTCATTTACAAGAAGATCGAGGAAACCCTCGCACTGGGTGGCACGGGTATTTTGATGCAGGGTGGTGTCCATCCGGATCTGAAGATCGATTACTACGAAAAACTTCTGGCGGGAATCAAAGAACGGTTCAAGATTCACCTTCACTGTTTCTCGCCTTCCGAGATTCTTAACATCGCCCGCGTTTCAAAGCTTACCGTTGCGGAAACCTTCCGCCGCCTCAAAGCCGCTGGTCTCGATTCCATGCCCGGCGGGGGCGGCGAGATTCTCGACGATGAGATCCGTACTGATATCAGTCCCCTGAAGTGCAATAGCAGCGACTGGCTTATGGTTCATCGCGAAGCGCACAAGCTGGGGCTGAAAACGACAGGGACGATGATGATCGGCGTTGGCGAAAACATTCGCCATCGCATCAATCACCTCGAGAGACTGCGGGTACAACAAGATGAGACAAAAGGCTTCACTGCATTCATTCCCTGGACTTTCCAGGACGAACATACCGAACTCGGTAAGCGGAACCTGCCCAAAGTCACCGCAGCCGAATATCTCCGGATGCTGGCCCTGAGCCGAATCTACCTCGACAACTTCGATAATGTTCAGGTCTCATGGCTGACCGTCGGTCTGAAGATCGGTCAGGTTGGATTGCGATTTGGCGTCAACGACATGGGCAGCATCATGATTGAAGAGAATGTCATCAGCGCAGCAGGCGCTCGGAATCGCGCAAACGACGCCGAGCTTCGCCGCATCATTCAGGATGCCGGTTTTACTCCCCGCCAGCGAACCAGCCTTTACGAACGCTACGTAAACTAGCGCATCAATAACGCTCTTTTACTTCGCTTTTTGCATAAGTGAACCGATCGCTGAGGCACCGACGAGCATGCTGTTATATGCGGTGTGGACGATGAAGGACGGGATCAACGAATTGGAACGCTCTCGAACAACCGATAAGACATAACCAACCACAAAGATCAGCACCACTCCCGCCAGGCTTGGCCAAAGCTGTGGAGCATGCAGCAGCGCAAACAAGGCTGCTGTTGCGGGCACGGCGAGTCGGGTTCCTCCAAAGTCGGCCAATACGCTGAAGAAAAATCCGCGGAAGATGATCTCTTCAATGATTGGTGCGAAACAAACACCGAAAATCACCAGAAGATAGACAGAACTGGACGATTCAACGAGTTTTTCAATTGCGGGCGGCGATGAAGGCGGAAAAAATGACGACACAACAAAGACGATCAGTGCCAGTACAGCGCCGAGCGCAACCAGGCTGCCCAAACGATAATAATTTGTGCGGTGCCAACGGAAAGTCTCCAGAATCTTCCTCTGATGTATCACTTTGACGAGAAACAAAATAAATCCCACCCATGCAATATCGAGGGCGCCTTGGAGCAGAATCTGCGCTTCTCCTGAAAGATCTGTGATGGAAAGTTCGGGAATGAAAACCCTGGCGATAACTACGAGCACTGCCGGAAGAAAGAACAGCGTGATGAGGAAGAACGAACCAAAGGCAATGAGATCTGCAACCGCCCAGGATGGTGGCGATGGCTCCGATGCAGGAGTAATTTCCATTGTCTAGAGCGAACCCTTCAGGGCTGCTGCAATCAGCGGGATCATGATTTCGTGGTGCCCCGTCAAGGCGACAGACTGCCCGCCATTTTGAGTCGGCCGCTTGAGGACGTTTTCTGCAGCTCGATAATGCTGGATGAAATCGAGATTTGCGGTCGTGAATTCATCGAGCTGGTTTCCGAGATTGCGAACCACCGAGACGGCCTTCAGAAACACCTCCGGCAACAGAACCGCCGAGCCGACATTCAGATAAACTCCGCCGCCATCGAGGTCTCGGACGGATGTGCAGAATAAGCGGAAGTCGATTTGAGTGACTTCGCCGATCGCCTTGCCGGAAGCTGACGGATGGGCATGAATGATATCGGTGCCGATAGCCACGTGAACCGTCACAGGGACGCGGTTCCTGTATGCAGTAACGAGGATGCTCATCTGCTGGAAGGGATATGCCGCGCCCTCGGGTGTCCCGTTGACGATCGCACGGCCAAGAATTTCTCCCAGACCAGTGCCCTGGCCAGCGCCGGCGCTAATTGCGCCATTCATGTACTCGCTGGTTTCTCGCGCCATTCCGAATTTTCCCGATCCCAGCCCGTCAGCAACTTCTTCGGACGTGGAGCCACAAAGGGCAATTTCAAAATCGTGTATCGCCCCTGATCCGTTCAACGCAATCGCCGTGACAAACCCATTTTCGATCAGGTCGTTGATTACCGGTCCGAGGCCGACTTTAATGACATGGCCACCCATCGCCCAGATGATGGGTTTGCTGCTGGCGCGCGCGTAGAGAATCGCGCGGATCAGTGTGCGCAGCCCTTCGGCTGCCAGGATTCTCGGAAGTTTTGAGATGAAAGCAGGAATCGAGTCGGAGCCGTCGAGTGGTTTGCCGAACATTTCCGAGTGGACCTTGCTTTTGCGGCTTGCAAGCGGATACGTGGACACACGGTCGAGGTCGAGAGGTTGAATCGGATACTGTGATTCCACGATTAGTTTTCCGACCACGCTTCCGGGAATAACTCCCGATCCACCAATTCACAGAGAATATGCGCGAGAGTGAGATGCGTCTCTTGAATCCGCGGTGTCACCTTGCTGGGCACACAAAAGAGTATGTCCGTATGAGTGTTCATTTTTCCGCCACTTTCACCGGTAAATCCAACAGTGATCATGCCCTTTGAGCGTGCTGCCGTCAGAGCTTCAATGATATTGGGTGAATTCCCGCTAGTCGAAATTCCGATGGCCACATCACCGGAAACGCCAAGAGCTTCGATCTGTCGTGAGAACACCGCGTTGTAGCCGTAGTCATTACCAAGTGCCGTGAGTGTGGAGGTGTCTGTCGCGAGGGAAATAGCGGGCAGGGCCCGTCGATCCGGTATGAATCGTCCGACAAATTCTGCGGCGATATGCTGGGCATCGGCAGCGCTGCCGCCATTTCCAAACAAGAGTACTTTGCGCCCCTGGCGAAATGCCGCAGTCAATGCGCTTGCGGCATCTGCGACTTTCTGGCTGTTGTTCTTGAAGAATAACGCCTTGACACGTGCACTCTCGCTCGCTAATTCCTCAATCAGACTTATCGAGCCATTCATTTCAGTACCTCGGTCAGGGCCTGTCCTGTGAAAGAGTTTGGGATAAGAGCGATTTGCTCCGGCGTTCCGGCCGCCATAACGGTTCCCCCGTGCGCACCACCTCCGGGGCCCAGATCAATCACCCAGTCGGCGGTCTTAATCACATCCAGATGATGCTCGATAATAATTACCGTGTTCCCAAGGTCTGTCAATCGATTGAGAACGTGCAGGAGTTTTTGCACGTCATCGAAATGCAGACCAGTCGTGGGTTCGTCGAGAATATACAGGGTTTTCCCTGTAGCCCGCTTGCTGAGTTCCTTGGCAAGCTTGATTCGTTGGGCCTCTCCGCCGGACAGCGTTGTGGACGACTGGCCCAGACCGATATATCCAAGGCCGACGTCGACCAGAGTCTGGAGTTTAGCCTGAACTTGAGGAATGTTCTCCAGTAGCGGCAGTGCATCCGCCACCGTTGAATTCAAAAGTGTGCTGATAGAACTTCCCTTGTACTCAATGGAGAGAGTCTCGCTGTTGTAGCGCCGGCCCCGGCAGACTTCGCATGTCACATAGACATTGGGAAGGAAGCTCATCTCAATTTTTCGAAGTCCGTCACCCTGGCAGGCTTCGCAGCGGCCGCCTTTGACGTTAAAACTGAATCGGCCTGCTTTATAGCCGCGCGCCCGGGATTCCGGAAGCATGGCGTAAAGTTCGCGAATCGGAGTAAAGACTCCCGTGTACGTTGCCGGATTGGAGCGAGGCGTGCGGCCGATTGGGGACTGGTCGATCTCAATCACTTTATCGATCAATTCCAATCCTTCAATACCCTTGTGTGAACCGGGATCGTCGATCGACCTGTAGATCCTGCGGGCCAGAGCCTTGTACAAAATTTCGTTCACTAGCGTCGACTTGCCCGATCCGGATACTCCGGTCACGACGGTCATCAACCCAATGGGAAACGAAACATCGATATTGTTCAGGTTGTGCTCTGAGGCTCCTCGGATCACCACCGCCTTGTGATTCGGTGAACGCCGCCTTGTCGGGACCGGGATCTCCAGGCGATGCGACAGATACTGTCCCGTGAGACTCGCAGGATTTTCCGAAATTACGGAAGGAACTCCGGCCGCAACCAGACTTCCACCCTGAGTTCCCGCGCCCGGTCCCAGATCAATGACGTAATCCGCGCGGCGAATCGTTTCTTCGTCATGTTCCACAACGATGACGGTGTTTCCAAGATCACGGAGTTCTTCAAGTGTCGCGAGAAGGCGCGCGTTGTCTTTGTGGTGCAGGCCGATAGACGGTTCGTCGAGCACATATAGTACTCCGCGAAGACGGGAACCAATCTGCGTTGCGAGCCGTATGCGCTGACTCTCTCCGCCAGACAATGTATTTGCCGCACGGTCGAGGCTTAGATAACTCAGCCCGACGTTATCGAGAAACTCCAGACGATCACGAATTTCCTGGATGATGCGGCCCGCGATTAGATTTTCGCGGTCTCCCAACTTCAATCCAGCGAAGAACGACAGTGTTTGGGTTATCGGCCACGCGGCAACTTCAGCGATCGTGCGGTTTGAAACACGGATGGCCAGGCTTTCCGGTTTCAGGCGCGCTCCACCACAGCCCGTGCACGTCCGCGTCACCATGAACCCGGCGAGATCTTCGGCAATGGGGCTGTCCGGATCGTTCTTCGAAGCAAGGAAGTCCATGATCCCGTCAATCCGCTTGCCCTTCTCCCTGGATCCGAACAGCATCGCCTGCTGGGCTTTTGCAGTGTACTGATCAAACGGCTGTCCGAGGTCGGCGTCGATGGAGCCGGCGATTCTCTTGATATGATCTTCCAGTTCGTCGTCGAGCCAGGTGTTCGTGACGGCCAATCCACCCAGAAGCAGAGGCTTTGAATGATCGATGACGATTCGCGAAGGATCAAAATCGTATTTCATCCCCAGGCCGTTGCATGTTTCGCACGCGCCATAGAAGCTGTTGAATGAAAACGTGCGCGGTTCGATGGCCGGAATGCTGATACCGCAGTCGATGCACGCCATTCTTTCCGAATACATGCGTTCTTCGCCGTCCACGACTGCAACCAGCACGACGCCCTGTGCAAGTTTGGTTGCCTGCTCGACGGATGCTTCCAGACGGCGATCAATGTCCTTCTTGATCAGCAGACGGTCGACGACGACTTCAATGGTGTGGTTCTTCTTCTTATCCAGATCGGTGGGTTCGTCGAGATTGTGCAAAACGCCATCGATGCGCGCTCTCACGTAACCGCTCTTCGCCAGGTCCTGCAGTTGTTTCTTGAATTCTCCTTTTCGTCCGCGGACGATGGGCGCAAGAATCATGACGCGCTCGCCTTCCGGCAGACCCCGAACGTGACGCACAATCTGATCCGGCGTCTGTTTTGAAATCGGCTTGCCGCATTCGGGACAGTGCGGAACGCCGATGGACGAGAACAGCAGGCGGAGATAATCGTAAATTTCGGTAACCGTTCCTACCGTCGATCGCGGGCTTCGCGATGCCGTCTTCTGTTCGATGGAAATTGCGGGGGAAAGTCCTTCAATCGAATCGACATCCGGCGGTTCCAGACGATCCAGAAACTGTCGTGCATATGCAGAGAGCGACTCCACGTATCGGCGCTGTCCTTCAGCATAGATTGTGTCGAATGCCAGACTGGACTTGCCGGATCCGCTCAAACCCGTGATGACGGTCAGCTTGTTGCGGGGAATCTCAACGTTGATTCCCTTGAGATTGTGCTGACGCGCCCCGCGGACTGTTATGAATTGGATGCCCTGAGACATGGAACCCAGCATTATATCTGGAATCGTGCCATATGCGGGTGGGACTGTCGGCGGAGGGGTTGTTACCGGTGCCAGTGAATCCTTCGGAACTGGCGGCTGGAGTAACAAGGATTCGACGTATATAATGCGGGCGCAACCGTCGACAAGTTACTTCGAGAGAGGAGCTGTTATGCAGAATCAACGCACTCGCCGTGAGATCCTAAAGGGAAGTTTGGCTTTGGCAGGTTTAACTGCATTCGGCTTACCGGAGTGGGTATTGCCGGCGCTTGCGCAGGGAGAGACTCTCGTGCCATTCACGGATTTGCCGGCAAACGCGAATTTTACTCCTGCTGCGGACCGGCGAACCCTCGATATTCGAAAAATCGACGGTCCATTCACGCCTAAGGATCAATTCTTCACAACTCAGCACTACGGCCATCCTGAAGTGGATCCGGTCACCTTCCGATTGAAGATCTCCGGTCTGTTGGACCGGCCGAAATCGATGTCGCTCGATGACCTCCGGAAGATGGGCAATGCAGAACTCATCGCCGGTTTCGAATGCTCTGGAAATCGGCGGCCACTGCAGGGCCTGTCTGGAAACGGGCGCTGGACGGGCTTGCCATTAAAGACGGTTCTCGATTCCACTGGAGTGAAAGCGTCGGCGAGGGAATTTGTTTTCTACGGCGCGGATCATGGCACAGAAGATGTCGAGTTCCGGACTCAGCAATACAAGCTGGACTACCAGTTCGGCAGGAGCCTTCCTCGTGAGAAGGCGCTGTCGGCGGATCCGTTCCTTGCCTGGGCGTTGAACGGTGAACCGCTGACAAAACATCAGGGGGCGCCACTTCGTCTGGTCGTTCCGGGTTGGTACGGTGTTGCCAACGTCAAGTGGCTGTCACAGATCCACGCGCAGGAAGACCAATATCTGGGTAAGTATCAAGCCCGCTGGTACCGCACGATCCGGGGCGAAATGATCGACGGCGAGATGAGGTGGAACGAAACTGCTGTCACGCACATGCAGCTGAAGTCGTTCATCGCACGTGTCACCCGGGAAGGAGACCATTACAAAGTGCTTGGAGTTGTGCTCAACGACGGCACTCCGTTGAAGACCGTCGAAGTGAAGGTAGACGAGGGCCCATGGCAGCCCGCCTCGATGGATCGATCGACCACGGCGAAGTATTCGTGGAAGCTGTTCAATTACACCTGGAACGGCGCCGGGCCTGGCGAGCACACACTGGTTTCGCGAGTGACGGATGCGAATGGAAACGTTCAGCCAACAGAAAAGGAACTGGAAAACAAGAAGTCGTTTCTCGAAGACAACTCGCAGCAACCGCGGAAGGTGATGATTTCATAGCACCCGATTGCGCACGGCGGCTAATGCTCGATTTGTTCCAAATGATCCGCAAGACTGGCATATAGCGCTTCCAGCTCATCCCGGATGGCGGCATGACGGCGATGTGCGGATTCCCAATTCATCGCAGGATCGGGGTTGGCGAATCCCTCTTCCAGATTCTTCAGTTCCGCTTCAAGGCGAGAAATATTCTCTTCAATTTGGTTCACTTCGTTTTGAAGTTTGTCCCGGCGGTTCTTGCTCATTCCCGGCGCTTGCCCTGTCGACGTTCGTGACGCTGCTTCCTCTGCTTCCTCTGCTTCGGCTGCCGGCCGGACAGGAGACTTGCCTTCCATCAGCCACTCTTCAAAAGCGGAAAGCCGGTCAAACATGTACGCCTGCTGGTTCTCGATGTACATCAGATGTGTCGCGATCTTCCGGGCGAGATATCGATCATGAGTCACAAAGAGGATCGTCCCAGGATACTCGAGCAGCGCGGATTCAAGGGCTTCCCGCGACGCAATATCGAGATGGTTCGTTGGTTCATCCAGCGCCAGCAACGCGGGCCCTTCATATATGATTTTCGCAAGAGCCAGCCGTGATTTTTCCCCGCCACTGAGACTTTCCACCTTCTTAAACACGTCGTCTCCGCTGAACAGGAACAGGGCAAGATACGCACGCAGTTCCCCATCCGTCGGTTTCATGTCGAGGCTGCGAATCTCTTCGAGAATCGTCGCAGCCGGATCCAGACCTGAGAGCTGCTGGTCGTAGTATCCGAGTTCGAGACCCTCACTCCACTCCATTCCTCCCGAAATCGGCGACACATCGCCGGTAAGAGTGCGCAGCAACGTCGTCTTGCCAGAGCCATTTGCACCCAGAATGGCCCAGCGCTCTCCTCGCTCGACCTGGAATTGCAGGCTTCGAATCAGCGGCTTGTCGTAACCAATCGACAGGTCTTCAGTACGAAGGACATGCCGGCTTCCTCGATCGACGGGCATGAACTTGAATTTCACCTTTTCCGAACTTGACCTTGGCCGCTCCAAACGGTGAACCCTCGCCAGCAGGTTCCGCCGCGACTTTGCCTGCTTGGTTTTCTGCCCCGCCAGATTTCGCCGGATGTAGTCTTCCTGATTTTCAATCCAGCGTTTCTGGAGATCCCATTCCTTTTCCTGTCGTGCCAGTCGTTCGTCGCGCCCACGCACGTAGTCGGTGTAATTTCCGGGATAGTCGCTCAATCTGGAATTGTCGACTTCCAGAATGCGATTCACGACGCGATCCAGAAAAATTCGATCGTGCGACACGACCACGATCGTCTTCGCGGTGTCTTTCAGGAATTTTTCAAGCCATTCGATCGATCGAATATCGAGATGATTGGTCGGTTCGTCGAGCAGCAACAGGTCCGCTTCGGAAAGCAGAAGTTTGGCGAGCGCCAGCCTGTTCTTTTCGCCACCGGAAAGTGCCCGCGTTTCTCGCGTGAGCATGGGGCGTGTGAACCCTATTCCGAGGACCGCCGCCTCCGCCATCGATCGAAACCGGTAGCCTCCTTTGTGTTCAAACTCGTGTTGCAGGGTGGCGTATCGATCCAGGAGCTGAGGCTCGGCGTGAACTGCTATTTCATGCTCCAGAACAGCCAGTTCTTTCTCTGCAGCGATGAGGACGGCGAAGGATCGGAGGGCTTCGTCCAAAACAGTCGTGCTTTCGTGAAAGTCCGGAATTTGTTCGAGGGTTCCCGTACACAGACCGCTTCTGCGGCTGACAATGCCTTCGTCAGTCTCCAGTGCATTGGAAAGAATTTTAAGGAGAGTGGTCTTGCCGGAGCCATTGGTCCCGATGAGGCCAACTTTTTCTCCGGGATTGATTTGGAAGGTAACGTCTCGAAGAACGGTCTGGGCGCCGTAGGATTTTGAGACGCTACTTAACTGGAGAAGCACACGCCTGAGACTTAGGCCGCTTTCCTTGCTGCCTGCGGATCCTTCAGGATTTCGATCGCCTTGTCCAACTGGCGATCCTCATTTGCCGGAACATCTTTCTTGGGAGCAACAGGAATTTCGACTTCCCGATCCGCACTCAAGTCGACCCGCTCTTCTTCCTGTGCCGAAATTTTCACCTGCGGTTCGATGCCGACTTCCTCGATATCCTTGCCCGTGGGCGTGTAGTATCGGGCGACGGCGATCAAGAGGGCTGCGCCATCATCCATGGGAATAAGCCTCTGTACGGATCCGTTTCCAAATGTTGTCCATCCGACGACCTGACCCCTCTTGCTGTCGCGAATAGCTCCGGCCACCAGTTCAGCCGGGCCGGACGTTCCCTCATTGACCAGCACGGCGACGGGAGCTTTGGTTAATGAAGCTCGCGGATCAATCGTCAGTGTCCGTTTCTCGGATTTCTGTCCCACGGCATAACCGATCGTACCGGAATCCATGAATACATTTGCGAGCGCGATGCCCTCCGACTCGTCTCCGCCGGCGCTGGCTCTCAAATCCAGAATGACGCTCTTGGCACCGTTCTTCAAAAGATCATCAATGCTCTTACGCGCTTCCGCCGCCTTGCCGGAACTCAGCATCGGTACGCGCACATAGGCGATGTTGTTCTCAAGCATTTTGGATTCGACAGCCGGTGCCTTCGCGACGCCACGAGATAAGGTCATGGATTCGGGGTCAAAATTGTTTCGTCGAAGCATGACAATCAGGTTGGCCGGCTTGTCCGGAGGGTTCGCCAGAAAGCCATCGACCTGGACGAGATTCATTTCCCGCGTCGGGAATCCATCGATGGATTCAATCATATCGCCCGTGATCAGGCCTGCCTTCTGTGCAGGCCCGTCGGGCAATACCGAAAGAATCATGGGGTAGCCCGCGCGAGTACGGCCAAGAATGACACCAATTCCGGGCGTTTTCAGCGGATCGAAGGCTTTGTAGAAGGCGACGTCTTTCGCACTCAGGTACCCACCTTCCGGATCGACCGTTTCGATCAGTCCGCGGATCGCGCCGGTGAGAGCAAGATCGGAGGATGGCTTGTCGACATAATCATTCCGAACCTTGTCGAGAACTTCATTGAAGAGTGCAAGCTCACGATATGATCCATCCTGCGCACTGACTCGGTGAAGCATCCCTCCAACAATGGCGTATGTCACCAAAACTGAAGAGAGCAGCAAGACTCCGTATTTGCCCTTGGGATTCAAAATGACCTCCAGATCGTGCTAGGCATTATAGCTGGTCCAATTCCACGTTGTATCATGGAAAAACATGCGAATTATGGGATTAGACGTGGGCGACAAAACAATCGGGGTCGCTATCAGCGATTCATTATTGATGACGGCCCAGGGAAAGTCCACCATTCAGCGCTCCGGATTTGAAGCTGAGGCTCGACATTTGCGTGCCTTGGCTGAAGAATACGAGGTGCACGAGATTGTTGTCGGCAACCCCCTCCACATGGATGGAAGGCCGAGCCGTCAGGGAGATAAGGTCATGAAATTTGGCAGAAGACTGGGACAGGAGCTCGCATTGCCAATTGTCTACTGGGACGAACGTCTGACCAGCGTTGCTGCCGAGGAACATCTGGAGGAAATGGGACTCAACTGGCGCGAACGAAAGAAGCACGTGGATAAAATTGCAGCTATGTTCATTCTCCAGAGCTACTTGAACAGCCTCACCAAGACCATTCCATGATGAAACTTGGTCGCATCCCGGTTACCTTATTTTTTCTGCTGGTCGGGATCGGGGTGGCCGGGTACTTTTATCTCCAGCCGCAATTCCATGTTTCTCATTCTGCAGGGTCGGGTCCCATCATCGTTGAAATTCCACGCGGCGCCGGCTCGCGAGACGTCGTCCGGTTGCTTAAGGGGCGCAACCTTATAAATAGTGAATACCTCGCACTCGGATATCTGGCGTTGACCGGCTACCGCGGAAAACTTCAGGCCGGCGAGTACTTGTTCGACAGGCCGATGTCTGTCAGCGAAGTCCTTGAAAAGATTGCCAGCGGACGAATCTACCTGCATAAGTTCACGGTTCCCGAAGGAGTGACAGTCCGCCAGACAGCCGTGAAATGGGAAGAACAGGGGTTTGGTTCCGCAGAAGCGTTCCTGAATGCGGCGAAGGGCTCCGTGGCGCTGGTTCATGATCTCGACGCCGATGCCGATTCTCTCGAAGGTTATCTCTTTCCAGAAACTTATTCATTTCCGGTCAGAACGACGCCGCAAGCTGCAGTGGAAGCCATGGTCGCGCGGTTTCACGACGTGATCGGAAAATTACATCAAAGTGTTCCGTCCGAACAGTGGCCGGCAAATCTGCGGCAAACCGTTATTCTGGCCTCCATCGTGGAATCGGAAGCCGCAGAGGACGACGAACGCGCTACGATCGCTTCGGTTTACCAGAATCGATTGAAGAAAAGAATGCTACTGCAGTGCGATACCACGGTGATTTATGCGCTCGAGCGGGAGGACCGATATCGCGGGAAATTAACGCTGAAGGATCTCAAATTCAATTCGCGCTACAACACTTACGTTTACCCGGGCCTTCCTCCCAGCGCGATCACGAATCCCGGCTATGAATCCCTCGCAGCTGCGATAAAGCCGGCTGTAACGAACTACATCTATTTCGTCCGCACTACTGGCGGCCGCCACACCTTTTCTGAAACCCTCGCTGCCCATAACATCGCCGTCAGGAAATACCGCGAAATGAGCCGCTCAAACTGAGGGACGCAGAGGGGCAATCGCATACACTGTTATCGTGATGGATCCCGTTCATCCTTATCTGGCGGCCGGCCCAAACTTGTCTGCCAGAAATCGATCCCAGGCACGATTCAGAGGCGACGTGACCAGCTTCCGCTTCCGGCCCATTTCTCCATAAGTTTCACTGCTGCCTTCAGGAAGAAAGATCGGATCCCAGTTGGCTTTGTTGTAATCGCCGCGGGCGCTTTCCGCAACGTCTCCACGCATCTCCCCCGGATACAATTGAATGCGCCGTCCGTCGCAGTAGCCGACAGTGGCCCGGGCAACGGCAGCTCGCGTATCTTCCTTGCGCAGAAAGCCGCACATGCGATCGCCTACTGCATTCCAGATCAGCTTCCCAAGCGGTCCTGGCAACGAAGGCAGTCCTTCAAAGAAAAGCCCACCGTGTTCGACGAGACAGGGTTGCTTCAGAAAACGATAGGCCTCGAGAGCCTTGCTTCGTACGACGACTTCAAGATTGGGATCCATGATCTCCTGAAGATCATGATTGACGATGCAAAGCTCGATCCTTTGTTGGAGTCCCAACTGTGCGAAGTATTCTTGAGTTTCTTCCGCTTTGTTCACGTTCGTGGTGACAAAGTAGAGTTTCATATCAGTGTCTCGAGAAAAGTCTCCATGCTTCCTGTTTTATCAAGCGGGTTCAATTCAATGATCGAAACGTCCCACCGCGCAAGCAAAGTCTTCTGAATGTCTCCAGTGCCAAAAGTCGTGAGGAACGCGCTTGGCGCAAGATTGGCGCCGCGGCGAACGTGCTGACGAAGTTTATGAAGTTTGTATAGCATATAGCGGATATTCACGTCAGCAAGCTGATAGCCGACGAACAGCAGAGATTTCCCGAGCGTGTCCGCGCGCAACTTGATATCGATCGCGGACTCGAATTCGAGCCGATCGAAGTAGCTCGACTCCGTCAGGACCAGGCTCGCATCATCGCTGAAAGTTCCATGAAATTTTACGACATGAGTTGTGTCGTTTCCGCCCGGCGCCGTGGATATGTCGTCGATATTCGCAATCGTGTGACAGGAACGGCCCCGGAGCTGAAATGCGCGTTCGATGATTTCGTCGTAGTTGGTCGTATAGATCACCGGCAGCTTCATATTCACGAGTGCGGCGTGTGTTCCGGATCTGCGGATCTCCTCGTCGGTTGGATTGAAGGCTCTGTCCATCACACTGCGCAAAGGGCCGATACTTCCTTTCGTCGCAACATAGTATTCGGCAAGCTGCAGATCACTCCCGTTGCACTTGAACACCTCGGGATCGAATCCCAGTTCGGTTGCAATGGTGTCAATCAGGCCGGACCAACTCGGCAGGCCCAGAGGCTGAGACAGACCGGCCCCAACAAACGGGATCAGCTTGCCGTCGTTTCGGAGTTGACGCAGAACTTGCTGTTCGGTTGGAACGTTACTCATTTGTATTTTGGGCGGTCCACGTGGAGAGAATTATCATGGCCCATTCGCGTGCGCAAGGATCAACAGCGACGCCACCGCATTTAAGAGATTCACGACACAGAATACTGATCGTAACCGCGCGATTGCATCGCCTCGAAATGAGTGCAAGTTCCGGGGACGGGGGTATTAATACCCCCGTCCCCGGAATTCCTGTAATGCAGAATGAGCGCTAGTGGGTACTGATTCTGTCGGGAGTGATGCTTTTCGTTTTCGCGCTGCAGGAGAAGTGAGCGTCCGGCTGGATTGAAACGACCACCTTGTGCATTACTCGGGAAATTGGAAACTCCTCACCGATATGATCAATAGCCGCAGGTGATTCCTGCTTCGGCCAGCGCATGCAGAACGGATTCGACGTGAACCGGCTCGTCACCATTTCAATCGATATCGACGATCGCGCCCATGCCGTGGTCGACCTTAACGAAAATCGCCATTGTGCCTACATCCCAGGGGAAATTGTTCCACCCCTCATCCGGAACCACCTTACTTTCGCCTCGAAAAGAATACAGCTACCGGAAGGCCGGATTCTTTCGATACTCCGCGAAGCTTTGCTGCAGCTGGTCCCTTTTGGAAAGTATGGGGTCCGTATACGGCCACGAAATGCCCACTTCCGGATCATTCCAGGCAATGCCACCTTCGGTTTCCGGATTGTAGAAATCAGTTTGCTTGTACTGAACTTCGCAGTAGTCCG
>Ga0210380_10000224_pt1 | contig 28912 bp, 24 predicted proteins | sample PLM4_5_coexredo_FD_155476 | JGI IMG/M metagenome (GOLD analysis project Ga0210380, IMG submission 155476) | Groundwater sediment microbial communities from an aquifer in East River, Colorado, USA - PLM4_5_coex redo | ecosystem: Environmental > Terrestrial > Soil > Riparian zone | place: USA... | reverse complement strand
CCGCCGTCCCGAGCTACTTCGCGCTGATCATCCGCGCCAAGACGTCGCTCGACGACTCACTCGACGTGGTGGCGGCGCACGGCGTCGGCGGCACGGTGGGCGCGCTGCTGACAGGTGTCTTCGCCGAGAAGGCGCTCAACGGCGTGTTCGACGGCGCGATGTACGGCAACCCCGCGCAGGTGGGCATCCAGGCCGCGGCGGTGGTCACCGCCATCGTCTACAGCGGCGGGGTCAGCTTCATCCTGCTCAAGGTCATCAACCTGGTGATCCCGATCCGCGCCGACGCGGCCGACGAGAGCACCGGTCTCGACCTGACGCAACACGGCGAAGAAGCGTATCTGCACGCCGAGGGCAACCAGCGCTCGATGTAAGTGGCCGTCTCATCGAGCCGGTCGCGGCACCGTGCCGCGACCGGCTGATAAGATCTCCCGGTGCCCCAGCCCAGCTTCGACGGCCTCTCCGTGCTCGTGCTCGAGAGCCGGCGCGCGAAGGAACTGGCGTCGATCGTCGAATCCTACGGAGGGCGCCCCATCGTGGCGCCCTCCATGCGCGAAGTGCCGCTCGAATCCAACACCGACGCGCTGGCCTTCGCCGATGCCGTGATTCGCCTCGAGTTCGACCTCATCATCCTGCTCACCGGAGTCGGCACCCGGGCCCTGATCGAGCTCGTCGACCGCATGCGCGGCCAACGCGACACCTTCATCGCCGCGCTCGGCCGCATTCCCATTGCCGCGCGCGGACCCAAGCCCACCGCGGTCCTGCGCGAAATCGGCCTCACACCGTGGCTGCAGGCCCCCGAGCCGAATACCTGGCGGGAGCTGATGGCCGCCCTCGACGAGCGGGCCGATGAGACGCCGTTGCGGGCCCGGCGCGTCGCCGTCCAGGAATACGGGGCGCCCAATCCGGAGTTGCTGGAGGCGCTCGAGGCGCGCGGCGCGCTGCTGACGCGCGTGCCCATCTATCAGTGGGCGCTGCCCGAGGATCTGGAGCCGCTGCGGGAGGGGTGCCGGGCGCTCGCGAGCGGACAGGTCGACGTCGTGCTGCTGACGACAGCCACCCAAGTGACTCATCTGCTCCAGATTGCCGATCAGATCGGTCTGGCAGACGCCGTGCGCGCGGGCCTGCGCCGCGCGATGGTCGCGTCGATCGGGCCGACCACCTCCGAAACGCTGATGCAGGAAGGCATCGCCATCGACCTGGAGCCGTCACATCCCAAGATGGGCTTCCTGGTGCGCGAAGCCGCCGCGCAGGCCGCGCAGATCCTCGCCGCCAAGCGGGCGGTAACATAGACCCATGCCGACCTCACAGGAGCTGCTCGATCTGGCGGAGCGCTGCGCCGCCAGGCTCGACATGGACGGCCGCCAGCGATCGATTCCCTCGTTTTCAGACGCCGAAGAGCAGTGCGAGGCCGAGTATGAGGCCCTGCTCCAGGCGATTCACGAGGACGAGCTCTTTGCGCCGGTCGATTTGCAGCGGCAGGAAGAGCTCGTCGAGCAGATTGCGGCCGCCTTGCCGGAAGCGGCCCGCACGCTCATCGTCGAGCTCGCCGACAATCACGCGCGCCACGTCTGGCTGCAACAGGAAGGCGCCTATCACTTCGGCCTCGCGGTCGGCCGGCGACTGAAGCGAACCTCGTGAGCCACGCACTGTCGTGGCCGCGGGTCTCGAGACCCGCCCCATGATCTCCTTCTCCAAGATCGGCAAGCAGTACGGCCGGCAGGTCCTGTTCGTCGACGCCTCGTTCCAGCTCAATCCGGGTGAGAAGGTCGGCCTCGTGGGTCCCAACGGGGCTGGCAAGACCACGCTCTTCCGCATGATCGTCGGCGAAGAGGGCCCCGACGAGGGCGACGTGTCCGTGCCGAAGCGCCTGACGATCGGCTACTTCCGCCAGGACGTCGAGGAGATGTCCGGGCGCACCGTGCTCGACGAGGCGATTGCCGGCAGCGGCCGGCTGGGTGACCTGCACCACGAGCTCGAGGCGCTGCAGCACGACATGGCCGACCCGGCCAAGGGCGACGAGATGGACCGCATCCTGGCCCGCTTCGGCGAGGTGCAGGAGGAATACGAGCACCTGGGCGGCTACGGCCTCGAGGCACAGGCGCGCGAGGTGCTGCACGGGCTCGGCTTCGAGGACGACCGCGTCGACGGCGACGTCGGCCGGCTCTCGGGCGGCTGGAAGATGCGCGTGGCGATGGCCCGCGTGCTGCTCGGGCGGCCCGAGGTCCTGCTGATGGACGAGCCCACCAACCACCTCGACATCGAGTCGATCATCTGGCTCGAGAAGTTCCTCAAGGGCCTGCCCGGCGCGCTGCTCATGACGTCGCACGACCGCGAGTTCATGAACCGTATCGTCGGCCGCATCGCCGAGATCGACGGCGGCGAAATCACGTCGTATTCCGGCGACTACGACTTCTACGAGCGCGAGCGCGCCATCCGCGAGACCAACCGCGAGGCCGCCTACGCGCGCCAGCAGGCGATGCTCGCCAAGGAGCAGCGTTTCATCGATCGCTTTGCCGCGAACGCGGCCAAGGCCGCCCAGGTGCAGAGCCGGGTGAAGGCGCTGGACAAGATCGAGAAGATCGAGCTGCCGAAGCGGCGCCGGGTGGTGAGGTTCGACTTTCGCCAGCCGCCGCGGTCGGGCGACCAGGCGATCGTCATCGAGGGCGTGTCGAAGGCCTATGGTCCGCGCGTCGTCTACGACGGCCTGAACATGACCATCCGGCGCGGCGAGCGCTGGTGCGTGATGGGGAAGAACGGCGCCGGCAAGACCACGCTGCTGAAGATGGTGGCGGGCGCCCTGGCCCCGGACGCCGGCGATGTCACGATTGGCGCCAGCGTGAAGCTGGGCTACTTCGCGCAGCAGGCACTCGAGCTGCTCGACCCCGAGCTCACCATCGAAGAGCAGCTTCAACACGACTTTCCGCACGAGTCGATCGGCGTGCTCCGCAGCCTTGCCGGCGCGTTCCAGTTCTCGGGCGACGACATCGACAAGAAGGTCCGGTCGCTCTCGGGCGGCGAGAAGACGCGGCTCGTGATCGCGCGCATGCTGCTCGACCCGCCCAATGTCCTGGTGCTCGACGAGCCCACGAACCACCTCGATCTCTTCACCAAGGAGATGCTCATCGAGGCGCTCAAGGACTTCGAGGGCACCATGCTTTTCGTGTCGCACGACCGCGCCTTCCTGCGGGCCTTGAGCAACCGGGTGTTGGAGCTCGGCGGCGAGAGCGGTGTCGAGCGGGAGCCGCATCTCTATCCGGGCTCCTACGTCGAGTACGTGCAGCGCACCGGCCACGAAGCCCCAGGCGTGCATTCGTAGCGTGCTGGAGTCGTCATGAAGATTTCCATCCTTGACGACTATCACGACACGCTTCGGACGCTCGACTGCTTCGCGAAGCTGTCAGGCCACGACGTCACGATCTGGAACGATCACGTCCAGGATGTGGAGGCGCTGGCCGAACGATTGCGGGATACCGAAGTTCTGGTCCTGATCCGCGAGCGGACCGAGATCCGCGAACCGCTGCTCCGCCGACTGGACACTCTGAGGCTCATCAGTCAGCGCAGCGTCTACCCGCACATCGACATCGAGGCGTGCACGCGTCTCGGCGTCATCGTGTCGTCGGGCCAGCATCCGGGCACGCCGTCGTATGCGGCCGCCGAACTGACCTGGGCACTGGTGCTGGCGGCGATGCGCCAGCTCCCGCAGCAGATGGCCGCGCTCACAGCGGGACGGTGGCAGATCGGCGTCGGCCACAGCCTGCGCGGTAAGACGCTGGGGATCTACGGCTACGGCCGGATCGGCAGCGTCGTGGCCGGTTACGGCAAAGCGTTCGGGATGAACGTGCGGGTGTGGGCGCGCGAGGGCTCACGCGAGCGGGCGCGAGCCGACGGCTACGCCGTGGCCCCGAGCAAGGACGCCTTCTTTGCCGAATGCGACGTCCTGTCGCTCCACATGCGGCTGATCGACGCCACGCGCGGCATCGTGACCGCGGGCGATCTGGCGCGGATGAAGCCGACCGCCCTGCTCGTCAACACCAGCCGGGCGCCGCTGATCGAGCCCGGGGCGTTGGCTGCCGCACTCGAGGCCGGCCGTCCCGGCATGGCCGCTGTCGATGTCTATGAAGACGAGCCGGTACTCGACACCCGCCATCCGTTGTTCGCGCTGAAGAAGGTCGTGTGCACGCCGCACATCGGCTATGTCACGCGCGACGAGTACGAAGTGCAATTCGCGGACATCTTCGACCAGATCGTCGCGTATGCGGCCGGTGCACCCATCAACGTCGTGAATCCACAGGTGCTGGACAGCGCGAACCGACGTCGTTAGAGGGTGCGCGTGAACAGCGCGAGTGCCTCTATCGCTGTCGTACCTGCCATTGGCGCTGGACGGTCGTCTCCGCACCGGGGCGGCCCCACCGCACGGTCTCCTGAGCCTCGAACGATGTGAAGTCGGGTAAAAACGTACCAGCGATGTCGCCACCGGCCCACAGACAGGCCCCATCGATCCGCTGGGCGTAGGTGGCCGCGAACGTCTGGCCGCTGCGCGTGCCCTTATACGGGATGTGGTCGGTGGGAAAGTTGCCCATGTCCTCGTCGAGCGCGACGGCGGTGTCGGTGATGGACACGCGCCACAACACACCCGCCCGCGACTCTCCGACCGTCGTGCCCCAGCCGCAGCCGCCGGTGCCCGTGCGGAACAGCACCGTGGCGTCCCCTTGCCAGTTCGCGAGGCTGGGGCCCGGCAGCCCCGGCCCGGGCGCGGCGACCGGCGGTGACACGGGCCGGGCGGTCGTCGGCGGCGTGACCTCGTTGCCGCTGCAGGCCGCCGCCACGCCACAGGAGCACCAGAGAAGCGCGTGCAGGATTCGCATAGCACCCGCCCGAGGCGAACGCGCTACAGCGTTCGTTTGAACAGCGCCGTCGCCGCGGTCATCGTGACCGCCGAGAAGACGACCAGGAACCCTACGTCGTACGCGATCGCCTCGAAGCCGGTGTTCTTGAGCAGCAGGCTCTTGAAGGCGTGGACCGAGTAGGTGAAGGGATCGACGGCGGCAATCCACTGCATCCAGGGTGGGAACCCCTGCTGCGGGTACACCGCGCCGCTCGGAAAGTAGAGCACGGTGTTGAGCACGCCGAACATCGCGCGCGGCAGCAGCGGGTCGGTCATGCGCGCCATCAGGAAGAACATCAAGCTGACGAGCGCGAAGGCGGTGACGGTGATGACGAGCACCATGCGCACGGTGCGCATGGGGTCGAGCGGGTTGGGCACGCCGGCGATGATCGACCCGATGATGGTGATGAAGACCCCGGCGAACAGCGCCTTGATCGTGCCCGAGATGTTGAAGCCGGCCACGAGCTCGAGCTTGGTGATCGGGGTCACCAGATAGCCCTCGTGCAGCCCGCGCGCCTTGTCGTCGATGTAGATGATGCCGCCGCCGATCATCACCATCATGAAGATCGACATGGTGATCGACCCGGGCAGCAGGTACTGAATGTAGGGCACGTAGGGGTAGATCTCGACCACGTCGAGCGTGGGTGCGGAGGCCAGGCGCTGCTGGACCAGGTCGGCGTCGAGCCCGCCGACGATGCTGTTGACGGTGGCCGATAGCGTCGCCGACACGAACGTGTCGGTGTTGTCGGAGATGAGCGCGACGCGCGGCGCGTTTTTCGAGAGCACCCGCCGCGAGAAGTCGGGCGGAATCGTCAGGACGCCGTTCACGCGCCCGTTCCGCAGGTCGCCGAGGGCGACGCCGGCGTCGGCGTAGGGCAGCAGATCGACGGTATGGGCGCCCGACGACACCGCACCGGCCAGTGCCCGTAAGCGCACGGCCGGCACGCCGCGATCCTGATCGACGATGGCCAGCGTGAGGTGCTTGACGTTGCCGCCGAAGGCGTAGCCGAGGATCACGAGCTGCAGCAGCGGAAACACCATCGACATGACGATCAGCATCGGGCTCTTGCTGAACCGGCGCATCTCGCGCTCGATGATGGCCAGGGTGCGATGCATACGCTTACCGCCGCAGGGCGAACGGGCTGTCGGCGGCCGACGGCGCCTGCAGCGCGTCGCGCAGGTCGCGGCCGGCATAGTGCACGAAGACGTCGTCGAGCGTGGTCTTCTCGGGGTTGTCGCTGGGAATCGACGCCTTGAGGCCGGCCGGCGTGTCGAGGGCCACGAGCTTGCCATGGTCCACGATCGCGATCCGGTCGCAGAGCTTGTCGGCCTCGTCCATGTAATGCGTCGTCAACAGCACGGTCAGGTCGCGCTCGGCCTTGATCTTCTGCAGCATCGCCCAGGCGCCGGTGCGCGAGACCGGGTCGAGGCCGGTGGTCGGCTCGTCGAGGAAAAACACCTTCGGTTCGTGGACGAGGCCGCGGGCAATCTCGACCCGCCGCCGCATGCCGCCGGAGAGGTTCTTGACCGGCTTGTCGGCCCACTGCGTCAACTCGACCGCCTCGAGCAGCTCCGCCATGAGCTTCGTCCGCTTGACACGCGGCACGCCGTACAGCTTGGCGAAAATCAGCAGGTTCTCCTCGACGGTCAGCTCGAGGTCGCTGGTCATCGCCTGCGGGATGACGCCAATCGATCGACGGACGTCGTCGGATCGCTTCACGACGTCGAAGCCGTTGATCGCCGCCGAGCCGGATGTCGGCGGCAGCAGCGTCACCAGCATGCGGATCAGCGTGGACTTGCCGGCGCCGTTGGGGCCCAGCAGCCCGAAGATTTCACCGGACTCGACGGTGAAGGAGACGCCGTCGACGGCGGTGAAGTCGCCGAACTTCTTGACGATGCTCTTGACCTCGATGGTTGCCATGGCCCTGTTGCCTACGAGAGGGGCAGCTCGACGTAGGTGGTCATGCCCACGGCCAGCCGGCGGTCCTTGTTGTCCACTTTGAGCCGGATCTCGAACGTCTTGATGTCGCGCTTGGTGCGGCTCACGTCGCGCTGTGTAGCGAAGCCGGCATCGAGCCGGCGGAAGAACACCTCACCCTGGATCTCCTCGCCCGATGGGAGGCGGATGCGCATTTTGTCGCCCACCTTGATGCGGTCGATGTAGGTTTCCTCGACGTCGGCGCGCACCCACAGGTCGTCCGGGTTCACCAGCGTCACGACCGGCTGGCCGGGGTTGACGACCTCGCCGGGCAGCGCCACGCGCACGTCCACGATACCCGCAATCGGCGCGTGGATCTCGGTGTAGGCGAGGCGCACGTCGGCCTTGGCGCGCTGCGCCGTCGCGGCGGCCTGCTGCTGGCGGTTGACGCTCACCTGGCTGCGCCGCACCGACACCTGTTCGGCGTTGGCCTCGGCCAGGGCCACCGTGGAGCGCTGTGCATCCACCTGCTTGGCCAGCGCCGCCAGCTGCGAGCGTGCCACGTCGGCCGCCGTGCGGGCGCGGTCGAGCAGTTCCTGTGTGCCGACGCCGTCCTTCATCATGCGCTGCTGGCGTTCGAGCGCGAGGCGCGCGTCCTCGAGCTGCGCCTGTGCCGCCTGATGCTGCGCCTCGACGGCGGCCAGCGTGGCTTGCGCCTGCTTGATCTGATCGGTGGTCTGGCGTTCCTGCAGCCGCAGCGCGGCCTCGCTCTCGGCCACCTGCGAGCCGGCGCCCTCGACGCTGGCGTTGTAGTAGGCGCGCTCCTGCTGCAGTTCCGCCGGGGCCAGCACCGCCACGAGCTGGCCTTTGGTCACGACGTCGCCTTCGTTGACGAGCAGGCGCTCGATGCGGCCGCCGATTTGCGGGCTGACGACGATTTCGTTCGTGGTGATGGTGCCGGTGAGCGTAATCGAGGTGATCGGACGCGAGGTGTACCAATACACGCCCCCGCCGATGGCGAGGATGACGACGAGCGGCAACAGGCGCTTCAGCATAAAGTCGGGACGGATGCTCCGCGAGGCTGGCTAGCGAGTCGCGTAGAGTGCGCGCACGCCGGCGATGTCGGCTTCAGACAGACCGGATGTGCCGGCGATGTCCCCCCGGGTACGGAGGCCGACGCGATAGCGGCCGAAGAAGGCCGGGATGTCGCCGCCGAACCCGAAGAAATACATGATGTCGCGAAAGTCGTCGGTGTGGGGCAATCCCAGCGCGTGCCCGAGCTCGTGCACGCACGTCAGGTAGACGATCGTGTCGCGCAGCAGCGGATCCTTCGCCGCCGCCGCGGCAATGTCGGGCCCCAGCGCACTCGTATCCGGCCGGATGTACACGGCGGCCCCGCGCCGATCGCCGACACGCATCGAGCGCATCTCGCCGTACTGCCCGCCGCCGGCGGGCACCCAATGGATCTGCACGAGCGCCTCGGCACGCGTCGACGGCTCGAAGCGGACACGGCTGTTGCTCGCGCGCTCCCAGGCCTTCAGCGCCCAGGTCGCGAGGTCGCGATCGCCAGCCGTGTAGGTGGAGCCGCGCTCGCCGTCCTCGATGAAATAGGTGACGCGGCCGCTGGCATCGAGCGGTCCGAGCGTGGGAATAGCTTGGGCTGCGGCCGCGGACGATGCGGCAACCGCCGCCAGGCTCACGAGGACGGCCGCCCGCAACATACACAATAAGATATACCGTCATGCGGACATTCCTCACTGGCATCGTGCTGCTCGTGTCGGCCGCAGGCCTGCTGGTACGTGCCGCACCAGCCGCGTCGCCGCTCGACGACGCGATGCGCGCCTTCTGGGACGCCGATTCGCCCGGCGACGCCGTCAAGCGCGTCCCGAAGATCGTCGCGGCGAGCCCGGTATTCGACGAGGTGCTGTCGCGTCTCAAAGCAGGACGTTCGTACGCGGCCGAACGTTCCGGGCGCGTCGACCTGCCGTCGTCGGTGGGTGGCAACCGCCTCGACAACGTCGCCGAAGTTCCGGCCGACTACACGCCCGCGCGTCGCTGGCCCCTCCGCGTGATGCTGCACGGCGGCGTCGGGCGGCCAGCGCCATCCGCCGGCGGCGAACCGCCGCGGGCGCTAGCGAACCGAACGCCGGCCGGCCCGGAAATCGTCCTGCATCCGCGCTCGTGGGCCGAGGCCGAGTGGTGGAAACACGAGCAGGTCGAGAACGTCCTGGCGCTCGTGGATCGGCTGAAGCGGAAATACAACGTGGACGAGGCGCGCGTGTCGCTCACGGGCATTTCCGACGGCGGCACCGGCACCTACTTCTTCGCCATGCGCGCGGCCACCCTCTGGGCGGCCTGCCTGCCGCTCAACGGCCATCCGAGCGTGCTGGCCAACCCCGATGCGGGCGCCGACGGGCAACTCTTCGCCTACAACATGGCGAATTGTCCGCTCTACATCGTCAACGGCGGGCGCGATCGTCTCTATCCGGCCGCGTCGGTGGCGCCGCTCATCGAGATGCTCGAGAAGGGCGGCGTGCCGCTCGTGTGGCAGGTGCATCCCGAGGCCGGCCACGACGTCAGCTGGTGGCCGGTGGAGCGCCCGCGCTATGAGGCGTTCCTCGCCTCGCACGCCCGGGCGGCAGATCCCGCGACGGTGTCCTGGGAGACCGAGCGCACCGATCGCTACAACCGCTTCCGCTGGCTGGTGATCGACAAGCTCGGCGCGCGTGCCGGCGACGCCGCGCTGGCGGACGTCAACGAGTTACCGGCGACGCCCGTCCGCGCGGTGCCGCTCTACGACCGCGACCGTCCGTCGGGCCGCGTGGACGCGACGCGAACAGGGAACAGCTTCGAGGCCAAGACGCGCGGCGTGCAGGCCTTCACGCTCCTCCTGTCGCCGGACGTGATCGACTTCGACAAGCCGGTGCAGGTGACGGTGAACGGACGGCGGGCGTTTGCCGGCACAGTGAAGCGCGACCTGGCCACACTGCTCACGTGGGCGGCACGCGACAACGACCGCACCATGCTGTACGGCACCGAACTGCACGTCACGGTGCCGTGACCCGCGCGCTCCCGGCCGACGTCCGCATCCGCCGCGCCACCGACGCGGACCTGCCCGCGATGGGCCGGCTGGGGGCGTCGTTGCTGCGGCTGCACTACGCCTACGATCCGCAACGCTTCATGGCGCCCCACGGCAACCCCGAGGAGGGCTATGCCTGGTTCCTCGGCACCCAGCTGCGCGAAGACGACGTGGTGATCTTCGTCGCCGAGCGCACGGGCGGCATCGTCGGCTACGTCTATGCCGGACTCGAGCCGCAATCGTGGAAGGAACTGCGCGAGCCCGCCGGCTTCATCCACGACGTGCTCGTGGACGAGGCACACCGCCGCAGTGGTGTCGCCGGCGCGCTCCTCGAGGCCGCGAGTGAGTGGCTCAAGGCGCACGGTGCCCCGCGCGTCATGCTGTGGACGGCCGAGCGCAATCACGCCGCGCAGCGCCTCTTCGAGCAGGCGGGCTTCCGCCGCACGATGATCGAGATGACGCGCGAGCTCTGATCGCGTGGCCCCGGGTCTTCAGACCCGGCAAACCGGGCACACACGTGCGGCCGCGTGCCGATTGCACGAGCCTGTTCCGAAACGGCGCAGCTGGTCTCTTCTGGAACACGTCTTCGTAGGCGCGCGATCCCACCAATAAACACGGCCTGTTTCGACGCTCGCGCTCGAGCACGTGACTGACGGCTGCGCCGATCCAGTACACGCGCGCGTGCAGTTCTGATCGCGGCGTTCACGCCTCGCGGTCCGAACTCCCACGCGCGCAAGCGCTTAGTCAACTCACGTCGAGTTGGCCCCCCCGTTGCTCTCCCAAGGGCGGGCCCGGTGCGATTGCCGGATCCACGAAACCCAAAACGGAGACACACCGTGACGTGGCGTGTAGACACAACAACCGAGCATCGCAGCGCAAGGCAACGGGCCGCGCGCTGGCTGCGGCCCGTGATGGTCGCGGCGCTTCTCCTGCGGTGTGCCACCGTATTCGGCGCGCCCGCCGGCGATGAGGATCAGAAGTTCGATCACGCGCTGCGCATGGAAGTGAAGCAGGGCAGGAGCGGTGATCGCCTGGAGGTGATCGTCACGCCGAAGCCCGGGGCGCGCGGCGCCGTGGTGAAGTGGCTCAAGGGCGAGGGCGCGCGGGTGAACGGCCAGTACGGCCTCACCGATGCCGTCGTCGTCAGCCTGTCGAAGGGGCAGGCCCGGAAGCTCGCCAAGGACGGCAACGTCGTGGCGATCTCGAGCGACGCGCCGGTGTTCTCCGACGGCCTCGCCGTCGAAGCCGTGGGCGCGGCGGCCAACGCCCCGTATACGCTCCGCGGCACGCTGGGCCTCGAGACCGTCAGTAGTGTGGCGGCCATCAAGACGTTCAGCCAGAACGTCAGCGGCTATGCCGCGGGCGTCAATGGCTACGTCAGCAGCCAAAACCCGACCGGCATCATCGGTGGCGCCGGGCGCGTGACGCTGGCCGATGGCGGCGCACTCGGCACCCGATCCGGGTTGCTCGTGCGCTTCGACAACGTGTTCGGCGACGGCACCAGCCAGATTCCGTTCGGCTCGCAGATCACGTCGGTGAGCCTGACGATCAACAGCCGCGGCGACAGCTACAACTCGGCGACGGCGGGTCTCTACCGCATGCTGGTCGACTGGGGCCCGTCGTCGAGCTGGTTGTCGATGGTCACTTCCGGTCCGGGCGTGCAGCGCGACAACGTCGAGGCCTCGTCGACGGCCGACGCGGCGGTCTCGAACCTGAGCCTCGCGTCACAGGTGTTCACCGGCGCCGGTATGGTCGACGCGGTGCAGTCGTGGGCCAACGGCGCCCCGAACCGCGGCTGGGTGCTGTGGCAGTCGTCGAACAACACGTGGACCGTGAATACGAACGTCGACGCCAACCGTCCAGTACTGAAGATCACCTACAAGCCGCGTGTCAACGCCACCACGGCCAACGGCGCGAGCGTGACCGTGGCCGTGATCGACTCGGGCCTGCTGCTCGAGGGCGACATGACGCGCGTCAAGACGTCGCGCGACTTCACGACCGGGCTGGCGAACCCGCCGGCGTCGGTGGCCATGGACCCCTACGGGCACGGCACGCACGTCGCCGGCCTGATGGGCAGCAACCAGCCCGAAATCCGCGGCGTGGCACCGGGCGTGAAGTTCGTCAACCTGCGCGTGCTGGATCAGACGGGGGAAGGGTCGACCTCGAACGTGCTGCTGGCGCTGCAGTGGGCGGTGGCCAACCGGGCCGCCTATGGCATCGACGTCATCAACCTGTCGCTCGGCCACCAGATTTACGAGAGCGCCGCCACCGACCCGCTGGTGCAGGCGGTGGAAGCCGCGGTGCGCGCTGGCGTGGTCGTGGTGGTGTCGGCGGGCAACATCGGCACCAATCCCGACACCGGTCAAGTGGGCTACGCCGGCATCACGTCGCCCGGCAACGCGCCGTCGGCGCTGACGGTCGGCGCGGTGAAGACGTTCGACACCGAGCGCCGCACCGATGACGTCGTGGCCGACTACAGCTCGCGCGGCCCGACCTGGTACGACGGGTTCGCCAAGCCGGACGTCGTGGCGCCCGGCCACCGGCTGTTGTCGGCGGCCACGTCCGATGAATCGCTCTACCAGTCGCTGACGACCATGCGCGGACCGAGCTACAACGGCAAGGCCACGCTGCGCATGAGCGGCACCAGCATGGCGGCGGCCGTGGTGAGCGGCACCGTGGCGCTGATGGTCGATGCGTCGCGGCAGTCGTTCGGCGTCAAGCCGACTCCGAACGCGGTGAAGGCGATGATCGAGCACAGCTCGCTGAAGATGGCCGACGCCAGCAGCCTGGCCTACGACGACCTCACGCAGGGCGCCGGCGCGCTGAATTCGATTGGTGCGGTCACGCTCGCGGAATCGCTCAACCCGGCCCTGCCGGTGGGGAGCCCGTGGCTGACCCAGGGCCTCACCGAAGCCAGCACCATCGACGGCCAGTATCTCGTCTGGAGCCAGAACGTGGTCTGGGGCGAGAACGTGGTGTGGGGAGAAACGGTCTACGCCAACCTCCCGGCCTTTGCGACCAACGTAGTGTGGGGCGAGGCCAGGAACGTGGTGTGGGGCGAGGCTCGCAACGTCGTCTGGGGCGAGAACGTGGTCTGGGGTGAGAACGTCGTGTGGGGCGAGAACGTGGTCTGGGGCGAAGCGTTCAACGTCGTGTGGGGCGAAGCCGCCAACGTGGTCTGGGGTGAGGGGAAGAACGTCGTGTGGGGTGAAGCCGCCAACGTCGTGTGGGGCGAGCTGAAGAACGTGGTGTGGGGCGAAGCGAAGAACGTCGTGTGGGGCGAGGGCCGCAACGTGGTGTGGGGCTCGAGCTACGGCGTTGCAGGGGACGACCCGGCGGCCGCCGGCGTCCTGGCCCGGTAGGAGAGGAGACGGAGATGGCCATCAAGATTGACGCGCTCGCGCTGCCCACCGAGCCCCTGATTTTCCAGCACGACCAGTCCGCGGTCCGCGAACGGGTCGTCAGCTCCGACTGGCAGCGAATGCTGCCGGTGCTGCACGGCGCGGGGTTCCACCTGCGCGCGCTGCGGCGGTCGGATGCGGCATCGCTGTTCGCGATGCTCACCACCGAAGAGGTGGTGCGGTTCATGACGCCGCCGCCGACGTCGGTGGAAGGGTTCGAGCAGTTCATCGACTACACGCATCGCCGCCGGAGCCAGGGCAACTTCGCGTGCTTCGCGGTGGTGCCTCAGGGCCTCGATACGGCCGTCGGCATTTTCCAGCTGCGGGCACTCGACGGTGAGTTCTCGACCGCCGAGTGGGGCTTCACGCTGGGATCGCCGTTCTGGGGCACGGGCCTGTTTGCCAGGAGCGCGGACCTGGTGATGGCGTTCGCGTTCGATGCGGTGGGTATCAACCGGCTCGAGGCGCGCGCGATGGCGGCCAACGGGCGGGGCAACGGCGCGCTGCGCAAGGTGGGCGCGCGGCAGGAGGCGGTGCTGCGACAGTCGATGGCCAAGGGTGGACGCCTGCACGACGAGCACTTGTGGGCGATCGTCGAAACCGACTGGCGGCAGGCCAATGGCCTGTGGCAGCCGGTCAACGAGTCGCTGATCCGCCAGCCGCGCCTGTCCGAGAGCCTGGACGGGTGGGAAGGCATCATCGGAGACCGGATTCATTAGGCTCACGCCGGCGTAGAGGGCGGTCTTCAGACCGCCCTGGAGCGTGAGCACGAGCGGGCGCGAGGCACCTTCGATGGTGCTCGCGCGGGGGGCCGCCGCGTCTGGGGAGACCGCGGCGGCCCTTTTTCTTTTACGGAATCTTTACCACGGCTTGACGTCGTTAACTTCCGCCGCCCTCACTCCTTCCGTCTAACCCTCACAGATGCTCGCGCGAGACGCGATGGAGGAGGGGACGACATGGTGAAACAGCAAAGGATAGTGCTCCTGGTGGCGGGGCTCGCCGGAGTACTCGTGGCCGTGGTTCTGCTCGTCGGCGCGGTGGCCGAGGTAGCGGCCCAGGGGCAGGGTGCGGGGCGCTCTGGTATCGGCCGTGGCGGCCACTTCGGGCCGGGCGGAGCCGGCGTGTTCGGTCCTGGTGGATTGGGACTCGAGGGTGCGAACCTCACCGAGGCGCAGCGCGAACAGGTGAAGGCCGTGGTCGATCAGCATCGCGACGAGATGCGCGGGCTGCTGGACCGCGTGACGCGGGCGCGGCGCACGCTGGCGGCGTCGGCCGAACGTGGGCAGGTGGACGAAGCGGCCGCGGGGGAGGTGGGTGAGGCCAGCGGCGCGCTCGCCCTGGCCCAGGCGCGGATCCGCTCCGAGGTGCTGCAGCTGTTGACGCCCGAGCAGCGCGCCGAGGTGCAGAAGCGCAGCGAAGCTCGCGACGAGGGGGTGGCCGAGCGCCGGCGGCAGCAATAAAGGCTCGTTACAATGGCCGAACCTCATGGTTCGGCCGCTTCTCTGTACCGCCCTCCTGGCGTGCCTCGCTGTCACGCCGATCGCAGCCCAGGCTCCCACGACCTCGCTCGCCGACCTCCAGCGCCGTGCCGCGGCCGGCGATCGCGACGCGCAGACCGCGCTCGGCACGCTCTACGAGGCCGGTGACGGCGTGCCGCAGGACAGCGCGCGGGCGCTGGCGCACTATCTCGACGCCGCCAACGCCGGCCACGTGGGCGCGCAGAACAATCTGGCGACGATGTATCTCGACGGAGCCGGCGTGCGGCGCGATCCCGCCGTCGCTGTGCAGTGGCTGCGTCGTGCCGCGGCCACGGGTGACGCCTTCGCGCAATTGAGTCTCGGCATGGTCCTCGAGACCGGCGATCCGCCCGTGAAGCGCGATGCCGCGCAGGCGGCCCGCCTGTATCGCCAGGCCGCGGGTCAGGGGTCGATGGCGGCGCAGTTCCGCCTCGCGCAGGCATACGAGAACGGGGGTGGCGTGCCGCGCGATCTCGATCAGGCGGCCATCTGGTATCGCAAGGCCGCCGATCGGGCGGACCCGGCGGCGCAGCTGCGACTGGGCATCCTGCTCAGCCCAGGCAACGGCGCGCGCACCGACGTCGTGGCCGCGCATATGTGGCTCAACCTGTCGGCGTCGAGGTGGAAAAACGAGGATCTGCGCGTGGAGGCGGCCGCGCGCCGTGATGCGCTCGAGGCCCGCATGACGCCGGCGCAGGTGTCGGCCGCCATCCGCCGTTCGATCGAATGGCAGGATACGGTGGGAATGCAGCTGCGGAAATAGCGGGCGCTCGTTAGGAACTACCAGCCCCCGCGATGCCGGCGACGACGTAGGGCAATTCCTCGAGCAGCGGGCGCTGGCCCGCGAGGATCTTCGTCAACGCGATTTCCAGCGGAAACCAGGCGGCGCGATCGATCTCTGGAAATTCCTTCTGCCGCCCCGACTTGGGCGGCCACTCCATCGTGAACGTCGTGCTGTGCACAGCGGAAGCGTCGAGGTCGCCTTCCACCGCCCACGCGGTCACGACCTTGCCGCCGGCCTGCCGCACCGGCGTCAGCGGCAGGAACGGGCCCTCGGCCGCGAACCCGGTCTCTTCGTGAAACTCACGCAGTGCCGCCTCGATCGGCGTTTCACCCGGTTCGTGACCGCCCTTGGGGATCGACCACGCGCCGATGTCCTTGCGCGACCAGAACGGCCCGCCAGGGTGGACGAGCAGTACTTCCAGGCCGGCCGGCCGTCGTCTGTAAAGCACCAACCCCGAGCTCTGCTGTCGCACTGCTGGTTGCCGTCTCCGCGCTAGCGCATCTCGCTGACGCGCCGGATGAATGCCGTGGCCAGACGCCGGGCCGTCGTCATGCCGTTGCCGTCGAGCTTTTCCGGGACGTCCGTGGGCGTGTGAATCAACCCGAAGATCGCCGGCGCGAACCCCTGCGTGAGACCGGCGCCCTTGGCGTGGAGCAGCAGCCAGAGCTGGTGCGCCTCGGTCGCGGGCAGGAGCGCGATCGACAGCGTCGGGATCTTGCGCGCTCCGAACGAGCGGTCGTCGCCCGGCGGCATGCCGTCGAAGCGGAGACAGTCGATGCCTTCGGCCGCGCACGTTTCGAGCAGGGTGCGTCCGAGCCGCGGGTCGGCGCCGCCGGCGGGGGCGCCGAACAGCACCGTATTGCCGTAGCCGTTGATGTCGTAGTTGAGCATCGCGGCGATGCGGTCGGTGGGATGCGCCTCGAGGTACTTGGCCGATCCAATCAGCCCCGATTCCTCGAAATCGAACCACACGAACGTCACGCGACGGGGGAGCCGCTCGCGCTGGAGCGCCGCCGCCGCATGCACCAGCATCACGCTCGACGCGCCGTTGTCTACCGCCCCGTGGCTCAGCGACTTGTCCATCAGCCACTTGGCGTCGTAGTGGGCGCCCACCACGATCTGGTCGGCGCCCTCGCCGATCGACACCACGACGTTGCGGCCGCGCGTACGTGGATCCGGCGTCTGGTTCGGACCGGCGGCCGGGGGCTTGTCGAGCGTGAACGTCTCGACCGTGAAGGACAGGCCGTGCGCTTTCAGCAGGGCGGTCAGGGCGTCGAAGCGGGCGTCGTTGTCGGTGGCCGCGGACAGCGTCCGCACCTCGGCCACCATGTCGCCGGGTGCCGACGGTGTCGGGGCCGCTTGCGGCAGCCACAACGCCGCGAGCAAGGTCAAAACGCGCATCCGGGGGAGATTATGGCTCAGCCAGCCCGCATCCCGGCATCCCCGAACGCTGTATGTGTGGCCGCGGGTCTTTAGACCCGCCCCATCGTCAGGGCGCCACGCACTTGAAGTTCGCGGCGTCGTCGATGCTGCCCGTCCCCGAGTAGCGCGCCACCTGCGGATAGGCGCACAGCGGCCGCGTGCGGACCACTTTGTTCTCGACCGCCTTGCTCGCGACCATCGATACCGGCGCCTGGCCCTTCTCGACCCAGTTGATCACCGCCGTCACCGCGTCGTGCCGGTCGGGACCGATGCCGCCGCCGCAGTGCGCCATCCCCGGCACCATGAACAGCCGGAAGAACTCGGGCGTGCCGGGGCCGTTCTTCGCGACCGCTGCCTCGTAGTAGTTCACGCCCATCATCGGCTGCAGGATCGTGTCCGCCCAGCCGTAGGTCATAAGCAGCTTGCCGCCGCGCTGCCGGAACTTCGAGAGGTCGGGGTTCTTCGCGTCGGCCTTGGCACTCCAGGCGTCGACCATCCGGATGTCGCGATCGAAGTCGAACGTCGTGTAGTCGTAGTCCGGCTTCGGCGGCGTGTGCACCAGGTATTTCATCGTGTTCTCGGCCAGGTTGAAGTCGGCCGGCTTGGCGCCTGGCTGCGCCGGCGGCAGGATCACGTTCGACCATCCGCTGCCGCTGCCGCCGCCGAAGAGGCCCGGCGTTACCGCCTCGCTGCCGGGCATGAAGCCGGGGAAGAACGGCTTGCCGTTGCTCACCGGGCCGCTGTAGACCTTGGCCACCGCCGACGCCTGCGCCGGCGTGAGACAGTTCACTTCATCGGCGCCGGCGGAGCACGCGGGCACGTCGCGCGCGGGGTCGAAGGTGCACTTGCGCGGGTCGTCAATCAGGCCGTCCTTCAGCCCGTCGATCGCGTCGCACTTGGCCATCACCTTGTCGGCCACCATCGCCATCTTGGCCGGCGTCACCGGGGTCGCCGTGAGCGCGCGCTGGTTCCACATCGCGCCAATCGTGAAGCCGGTCTGATCTACCCAGGGGGCGTTGGCCACGATGCCGTCGAAGTCCTCGGGGAAGCGCTGCGCCTCGATCAGCCCCTGCCGGCCGCCGTTGGAGCACGAGTTCCAGTAGGCCTTCGACGCGGCCCGGCCGTAGTACTCCTTCGTGATGTCCTTCGAGGTGGTGGCCGTGAGGTGCACAGCGCGATAGGCATAGTCCACTGCCTTCTGCGGGTTGCTCATTACGAACGAGCCGCCCGGCTCCTTGCGCGCGTCGTGACCCGTGTTCGTCTGCGCGAAGGCGAATCCGAGCTGCAGGGCCTGGTTGCGCTGGCCGACGCGGCCGGCGTCGTCGAGCGCCTCGCCGGCGTGGCCGCCGTTGCCGATCATGTAGAAGCGGCCGTTCCACTTCATGGGCAGGCTGACTTCGAAAGCGATCTCCGGCGAAAGGACGCCGCTGACGCGGCAGTGCGCCGGCGCCGCGTCGCTCGCGGCGATGGCCGACGCCGTGATCTGCGCGATCTCCTTCGACTTGAACTGGCCCAGCGCCTCGCACGCCTTACGCGGCTCGAGGTCCGACTTGGAGTAGTCCACGAGCGCGCTCTTGAGATCGGCAAAAGCCTGCGCGCGGGCTGGCGGCGCGGTGGCGGCCAGCAGGGCCGCGGCGCCAAGGGCAGCGCCGAGCATCGAGAGCACCGGACGACGGGTCGTGAAAACGGCTGTCATGTCGAGCTCCTTACTTGAAGAGCGCCAGGTCGACCAGGTTGCCCATCGCCGTGTAACCGGCGTCGTTCGGGTGCAGATGATCGCCCGAATCATACGCGGGCAGGAACTTCGTCGGCGCCGCCGGGTCGCGCGTCGCCTTGTCGAAATCGATCACCGCGTCGTAGGCGCCGCTCGTGCGGATCCAGTCGTTGAGCGCCTGGCGCTTGGCCTCGCCCTCCGGGGAAAAGTAGGCCGCGCCCTCGAACGCCGTGAGGGTGCCGCCGTAGATCTTCAGGCCCTGCGCATGCGCGCGCGCGATGAGCTGTTTGTGGGCGGCAATCAGGTCGGCCGCGCTCGGTGACGGATTGCTGCGCGCCTGACCGATGTCGTTGATGCCTTCGAGCACGATCACGTGCGTCGCACCCGTCTGCAGCAGCACGTCCTTGTCGAAGCGTGCCAGCGCGCTGATGCCGGCGCCGTCGCCCAGCACGCGGTTGCCGCTGATGCCGGCGTTCAGGATGGCGACGCCGGGACTCTTGCGTGCGGCCAGCCGCCGCGCGAGCACGTCGGGCCAGCGGTTGTTGGTGTCCGTGGTGGAGCGCGCGCCGTCCGTGATCGAGTCGCCGAACGTCACCAGGCCGATGGTGTTGGCGGGTGCCGTCACCTCGACGCGCGCGATCAGGAACCAGGCGCCGGGCCGCAGCGCGGCCGTCATCGTGGCCTCGCCGGCGTGGTTGCCTACCTCCGAGATGTAGTTCGTCTGCGACGCGCCGTTGTGCGTGGTGACCGGCGACGGGCTGATGCCGAGGTCGCCCGGCACGAACAGGTCGATGGCCAGATCGGAGAGAGGCGCCAAGGTGAGGTCCACCGGATCGCTCACGAGCGTGGCGCCGGCGAGGATCGACGCCGTGGGCGCGCCGCTGAAGGTGAGCTTCTTCGACGAGGCCGCCACGATCGACGCGTCTTTGTCGCGCAGCGCGACGCTGGCGCCGCCAATCGCGACCGGCGCCGTGCCGAAGGCATTGCTCAGCACCACGCGCACGCGGCTGCCGCCGATGCTGGTGTGCACGATCTGCCGCAGCGTCTGGTTGGTGACCGTCGCGGGCGGCACGAATCCGCGCCCGCCGCCGGGAGGCGCGGCCGGAGCGGCCGCAGGCGCCGCGGCTGGAGCCGGGGCTCCGCTTGGGGCCGCGGCCGGTGCGGCCGGGGGTGGTCCGCCCGGACCGCCGGCCCGCGGGCCTGGCAGGGGCCGCGACACCAGGGCCGTGGCCCATGTCGCCACCCATTTCTCGCCTTTCGACTGGGCGACAGCGGACGTGGCGGTCAAAACGACGAGCAGCGCGGCGAGCGGCCGTGCGGCGGCGGCACGGGTGGGCGCGAAAAGAGGCATCGAGGGCTCCAGTCCGGACTAATTCGGGCCGGCAACGGCCGGCGACAGGGATTAAGTCGCAGGCCGTGCGGGGTTGTCAACGGAGGGCTGGCGATTAGCGGCAGGCGCGATCTGCGCATTACCCACTCGCCGAAGGTGCCCAGACAGCCCGATCGGGCATTCGCCCGCTTGATCTCCGGCGGGATCCAGAGTAGATCGATCGATCTCGATTCTTGGGAGGGAGACCTAAATGGAGCCGCGACGCTCTCAGCGCGTCAATATCCCGGGCGACGGGCACGACCAGCCGCCCATCGTCTTGCTCGTGGACGACGAGGCGCCGGTGCGCGACGTCCTGTCATGGGTGATCCAGGGCGCCGGCTTCACGCCCGTCACAGCTGGGGGCGCCGAAGGCTTCACGCTGCTGACGCAGCTGGCCGACCGCGTGGCGCTGGTGCTGCTCGATCTCACCATGCACGACATGGACGGGTTCCGCTTCCGCGAGCTGCAGCGAGCCCAGGCGCGCCTGGCCGAGGTGCCGACCGTGGTGATGAGCGGGCGCCCCGTGCTGCCGGAAGAGCGGGTCGTGCTGCGCGCCAACGAGTACGTGTGGAAACCGTTTCGCATCTCCGAGCTGCGCGCGCTCATCATCGAACACGCGCGGCCGGTCCCCGCGGTCGCCACCGGCCACGTCGCCCAGTCCGCCTGATGTAAAGAGGCTCCTCCTGTGGCCGCGGGTCCTCCCGTGGCCTCGGCTTCCACTGTGGCCGCAGCTTCCACTGTGGCCGCGGGTCTTTAGACCCGCCTCACTCAGTTGGGTGGATCGTTGCCGTTGAGCACCACGATCCTTTCTGGTTTCTTCTTTGGTTTGGCCAGCGCTTGACGCATGGCGCGCACCACTTCCGTGTAGGGCGGTGAACCGATACCGGCGCCGAGCGCCATCAGCGTGGTCAGCTGCGCAGTGTAGGCCGCCGCTTCGTCGGTGCCTTGCCTCAGGTGCGTTTCTTCGTGGATGAGGATGCTGGCGAGCTTGCGCGCGGAGTTGATGTCGCTGCACTTGTCCCGGCCGCGCTGCAGCACCTGGAAGTGATAGCTCGTCGTCACCAGAAATATCCGCTTGTCGTTGACGCGCACGTAGGCCTCGGTCTGCGGCGACGCGTCAGCCGGCAACGTGGTGACGAACTCAATCGGCGGAAACGAGCTGACGCTCCGTCCGAGCAGCGTCAGCGCGCACGCGAGTACCGCTTCGGCGGTCCACACGGCCATCCTCCCCAGGCTGGCCGTGCGGAAGTGCAGTCCAGCCCGCTGTCTGCTTGCGGGTGTTGCGACCAGGGACGGCGGCGCGTTGCCGCGCGCCGTCGTCCCGCCCTTCCCTTACCGGAGGTGCGGCTCCACTCACGTGAGGCCGCGTTTTGTGTTCCGTGTCGGGTTAAATGCTATTGACGCGTCGTAGCCCGATTCGGTTCACACCGCGGGGCATCTTTATCGGGTTACTCCCTTCTAGGTAGCCCGATTGCGCAGGAGCGCCCGCAGAATTCGATCGGCCGTCGCACTTTCGGGACAAGGTTGTTACGTCGGGACGGAATGATCCGGGTCCATGACTCATCCGACCCGCCGTCTGTTGTGCACGCTCACCTGTGTCGCGCTCGTCGTCCCGAATTTGGACACCGTTGTGCGCGGACAGTTCCCGTCCGTTGCCGCTGTGCTCGAGACGCGGCCGTCGTTTGGGGACGACGCCGGCGGGAACGCCGACGCCGACGACCCCGCCATCTGGGTGGACCCGCAGGATCCGGCCCGCAGCCTGGTCGTAGCAACGTTGAAGGAGGGCGGGCTGGACGTCTACGACCTGTCCGGGAGGCTGGTGCAGCACATCGCGCCGGCCGCCGCCGCGCCGGGCCTCTCGCTCAACAGCGCGCGCTACAACAACGTGGACCTGATCTACGGGTTCAAGCTGAAGAACGAGAGGGTGGACCTCGCCGTCGCCACCGATCGCTACAACGACATGATCCGCGTGTTCGCGATCGACCCCGAGGCCGTCCGGACCGGCGCCGAGCCGCTGACCGAGATCACGGCGCCCGGCCAGCCGTGGATCTTCGTGGACACGGCAGAGGAGCTCGACGAGGCCAACACCGCCTACGGCCTGGCCGTGACGCAGACCGATCCCAACGGCAAGCACGCCTTCGCGTTCGTGAGCCGGAGCGCGTTCACGAGCGTCGCCAAGCTGCGGCTGTTCGCCACCGCCGGCGGGCGCGTAGGTTACGAAGTCCTCGAGACGTTCGATCTGCCGGAGGTGTTTCACCTGCCGAGCGGCGGCACGTGGAACGCCTGCCACGACGACGACGGCGAGTTGTCGCAGGTGGAGGGCATGGTGGTGGACGACTACTCCGGCATCCTCTATCTCGGTCAGGAGCAGGTGGGGTGGTGGGCGACGTCGGTGTCGACGCCCGCGACGAATCTCGAACTGGTCGATCGGGTGCGCGAGTTCGGGGTGCCGTACAGCCGCGTGTTCGACGAGGAGGAGGAAGAGTTCGCCTGCGAGTTCGACTTCAGCCAGGACCCTGGACTGGGCTCGGCGTATCTCACCGCAGATGTCGAGGGGCTCACCATCTACGAGTCAGGACCGGGCACCGGATATCTCCTCGTCTCGAGCCAGGGTAGCGACGAGTTCCTCGTCTACGACCGGAAGACGCTCAAGCACATCGGCAACTTCGCGATCGGGGACGGGGTGGTCGATTCGGGGCAGGAATCGGACGGCATGCACGTGGTGAACGTCAACCTCGGGGGCGAGTTCACACAGGGGCTGCTCGTGGCGCAGGATGGCGGGAACACGCCCAAGGTGCTCGACGAGGAAGGGGAGGAGCGCGACAACACGAACTTCAAGTTCGTGCGCTGGGCGGACGTGGCGAGCGCGCTGGGGCTCGCCATCGATACGACGGACCGGGTGCGGAAGCGGAAGCAGTAGCTTCGGTGCCCCTTGTCAACGCGAAGGGCGCTGCCTAGAGTTCAGGGCAGGGGGCAGAACGATGCGCACCACACTGATGAGCCGGCACATGGTGCTCGGACCCGCACTGTTTCTTGTGGCTCAGACGGTTTGCGGCGCTCAGCCCCGACGCGGAGCGTCCGCCCCTGTGGTCCTCCAAATCTCGAGCGTCGCGCCCGACACGAATCAGCGCCTCTCGGCAATCGTCTCCGAAATTCGGAGTCAGGCCGATGCGTTCGTGTTCCTCAGCGGTGGTGCGTCGAGAATGCAGGAGCTCCACCAGCGCCAGCTGGTGGCGATGTTCCAGGGGCTGCGTCTGCTCGTGAACGGCGGGCAGCGGATCGCGGTCGGCGATGGGGGCACTCAGGCGGGCATCATGGAGGCCGCCGGCCAGGCGCGCCGCGACAGTGGCTATGCCTTCCCGCTGATAGGCGTCGCTCCCGCAAACGAAATCCCACCGATCGGCAAGACACCTGTCGATCCGAACCACTCCCATATCGTCGCCGTCGTCAACCCCTCGGCGCCCGCTCAGGACTCGTGGGGTTCCGAAACCGACACGATGTATTGGCTGTTTGCCAAGCTCGCCGAGGGGCGTCCTTCCGTCACCATCGTCGCGAACGGCGGCGGCATTACGCTGGCGGAAGTGGAGGCGAATGTACGCGCCGGCCGCCGGATGATCCTGATCAAAGGCAGCGGGCGCGCAGCCGATGCGCTCGTGTCACTCCTGGAAGGGACGAGGCCATCCGAGCCTGAGGTTCTGAACCTCCGCGAGAGAGCAGAGAAGGCGGCCCTGACACGCAGGCCTGAGTTGTTTGAGATGGTCGCGCTGCAGGCAGGTGCCGAAGGTCTCCGCGACGCCGTGATCTCGGCGCTTTCAGGCGCGAAGCGAGACCGTTAGCGCGAACGCGGCGCCGATCGGCCGGACGGCTCGGTCATGTGCGCTGAGAAGCTGGATCCTCAGTTTCGGCCGCCAGGTGAGGGTGTCGTCACCCGCGAGTCTTGCCGACTGGGTGCACGACGAACTGGCCGGCGCGCGCGAGCAGTACCTGTCGGGCGGGTTCGAGCATGACGCCGATGAGGAGCATCAGCCGGCGCTGCCGTGGAGCGAGATCTGAATGGACCCTCGGAAAGTGGTCGGGGCGACAGGATTCGAACCTGCGACATCCTGCTCCCAAAGCAGGCGCGCTACCAGGCTGCGCTACGCCCCGACTCTGAAATCTCTGAGGATTTTACTCCGCTTGTGAACGAGCGCGCTTGGCTGTCCTGAAACTCTCGCAAAACCTCGACTGTCGCACAACCCACAGCTCGTTCTGACAAAATCCTTGGACAATCGGCCACGGCGGGTCTGCCGAGTGGCGCTCAGAAAGCGGGCTCTCCTGCCTTAAGACATGTTCGTGCGTTTTCCAGCCGCCGCGGACGTCTTTGCGCCACGCCCGCGAGGCCGGTCCCATTTCCATCGTGCCTCCGCGCCGCACCCCCGGCGCTCCACTGGGCGCCACCTGTCGACCCGTGCGATCACTCGCGCCGCGCCGGGTGCGATTCCCACGGGAGCGTAAGCCGCCGCGGGACCGCCTCTCAAATATGTTCACGCGCCGTGTCTCGTCGGCCGCGCCTGTCCGGGGCGCAACCCCTTGTTTTGCGGCGGATACCTGCAGCGCGCGCCTGCGCGGGGCAGCGGTGCGCGATTTGCTTTGTTCGGCGGTATCGCGCGTGGTGGCTCTGCGCGCGTGCACCGACGCAGGCGAAAAAGGAGGCAGGCCGTGGCGCAGCGTCTCTGGTTGTGTGTCGTCATTCTCGTGTGGCTCGCGCGAGGCGCGGCCCTTGCGCAGGACGCCATGCTCAGTGGAACCGTCGTCGACGATTCGAAGTCGGTGCTTCCCGGCGTGACCATTACCGCCACGGAGCAGTCCACCGGCCGGCACTACGAAGGCGTGTCGGACGAGCGGGGCGAGTACCGGATGCCCAGCATCGCGCCGGGCACCTACCGGATTCAGGCCGAGCTGCCAGGCTTCGCCACCGCCGTGGTGCCGAACGTCGAGCTCCTGGTCGGGCAGAAGGCGGTGATTCCGCTCGCACTGATGGTCTCCGGCATCGTGGAGAACGTCACGGTGTCGAGCCAGTCGCCGCTCGTGGATCTCTCGTCGTCGGCCGTGGCGGGCAACGTCGATCGCAAGCAGATGGCCGATCTCCCCCTCCAGGGCCGCAACTGGATGGAGCTGTCGATGATGGTCAAGGGCATCACCGCCAACAACGTCGACAACCAGCCTGGTGTGTCGGCCGACACCAGGTTCCAGCTCAATCTCGACGGGCAGCAGATCACCCAGCGGACGGCCGCCTCGAGCTTTGGACAGCCGAAGTTCAGTCGCGAGTCGATCGCGGAGTTCCAGATCCTCACCAATCTCTTCGACGTCACGCAGGGCCGATCGATCGGCATCCAGGTACAAGCCATCAGCCGCTCCGGCACCAACATCCCGTCGGGCAGCGTCTACGGTTCGTTCCGCGACAGCAAGTTCAGCGCGGCGGATCACGTGGCCGGTCGTGTGTTGCCATTCCAGAACCAGCAGGTCGGCGGGTCCATGGGCGGTCCGCTGGTGAAGGACCGTACCCACTACTTCGCGTCGTACGAGTACGAGCGGCAACCGCAGACGATCTTCCTTCAGCCGGCCCGGCTGCCAGGGCAGTCGTTCTCACAGCCGAGCACGGTGCGCAACAACAGCCTGCTCGGCCGTTTCGATCAGGTGCTCTCGACCAACAGCAACCTGTCGCTGCGCGGCTCGTTCTGGGACTTCGAGGATCCGTTCAACGTCGCCTCCACCGGCCACCCGTCGAACGCGTCGCTGCAGACGAAGCGGTCCTACAGCCTGGTCGGCAACCTGACGCGCGTCATCAGCGCCAACGCGTTCTCGGAGCTGCGCGCGGGCTACAACCACTTCGACTGGGCGAATCTGCTCGCCGTACCCGAAATGGCCGGCACACCCAATTACGTCTTCAGCGGTCTCATCATCGGCGGGCCGCGGAACTTCCCGCAGGAGTTCCGACAGAATCAGCTATCCGCCCGCTACGACCTCAGCCTGCATAGCGGACCGCACGACTTCAAGATTGGCGGCGAGTTCATCGGCTGGCACGATACAGGCGAATGGCGGCTGCTGTCGCGCGGCGAGTTCACCTTCGCGTCGAACCCGCCCGATCTGGCGGCACGATTCCCCGCCTCGGCGTGGAACGACCCCGCGGCGTGGAACCTCACCGGCCTCGACCCGCGCGTGATCCGTTTCGACCAGAACTTCGGCGACTGGACGATCGACATTCCCCGCCCGAGCTGGGGCATGTGGGTGGGCGACAACTGGCGCGTGCACAGCCGTCTGACGCTCAACTACGGTGTGCGCTGGGATGTGGACTGGGGTGCGATGGCGCCCCCCGGCGGCGAGGATCAGCATGTCCTCTGGACGCCGTCGGCCGACTGGTACTCGCCGCAGCCGATCGCCTTGCAGGCGGGCGACGAGCTCTTCAAGCCTGGCATGCGCGACCTGCGCAACGTGGCACCGCGGGCCGGCTTCAACTGGAATGTCACCGACGACAGCAAGCTGTCGATTCGTGGCGGCACCGGGCTGTATCACGGCACCATCGTGTCGAACGACACCTTCGGCCAGCAGTCGTTCAACGGCCAACGCATCCTGGTCAACTCGTTCCCCAACGACAACTTGCCAGGGTTCCTAGACGACCCGACGCGCGGGATCACGCAGGACGACATCATCAACGGCCGCGTGCCGCTGCCGGCGCAGTCGCCGCGCGTGCTGGCGCACGACCTGCGGATGCCGATGGCGTGGCAGAGCTCGATCGGCTTCCAGAAGCAGGTCGGCCAGCTGACCGGCTTCGACATGGACCTCACGCACACACATGAGTACCGGCTGCGGAGCAACCGCGATCCCAACCTGTTCTACGATCCGGTCACCGGCTACAACCGGCCGGTGTCGAGCCGACCGGACCCGAAATTCACCTCCATCCAGTGGATGGAGAGCAAAGGCGAGAACCGGCGGCTCGCACTCTCGAGTTCGCTGACCCGTCGCCTGCAGCGCAACTTCCAGGGCGGCGTCACCTACACGCTGATGCTTTACGACGAGAGCACCCTCGACACGAACAACCCGTTCTACACCTTCGGGCTGCCGTTCGAGCGGACGCTCGACTTTCAGCGCCATACGCTCCGTTTCAACGCGATTTACCGGCTGCCGACGAAGACGCAACTATCCGCGGTGTATTTCTACGGCTCGGGCAATCCAGTGGCGACCAGCGTGGGTGGCGCCAACCCGTTCGGCAAGACGGGGACGAACCGGTTGAACATCGGCGCGCCAATCGTCATCCCGGAGAGCCTCGCCAATCGCTGGACCGGGCCGATGGTGATCGGCACCAACGAGACGGTCGGACGCAATGCGCTGCTGGGGTTGCCGTTGCACAAGGTAGACGTCCGCCTCTCGCAGGACGTGATGTTTGGTGGCGGCGTCACGCTCACCGCCACGGCGGAGGTCTTCAATCTGTTCGACCACGCCAACTACGGCACCTACATCGGATCGGTGGATCTCGCAACGCTGGGCCGGCCGCAGCAGAACCTCGGCAATGCATACCTGGCGCGCGCGGCGCAGTTCGGCTTCCGCCTGGGATTTTGAGGAGGTCAGGATGACACGCAGATCGATTGCGACCGTCGCCGCTCTCGGCGTGATCGTCGCCGCCAGCCCTGGCGCGCAGAGCCCACGTCCAGCTACCGCCAGGCCGGACAGCGAGGCTGTGGTGGACGTGACGGTGAGCGAGGGGACGTCGATGTCGGTGTCCGTCTCACCCGACGGGCGAACGCTCGCGGCCGACCTGCAGGGCAGCATCTGGACGATGCCAGCCCGAGGCGGAGCGATGACCCGGATCACAGGCGTGTTCGACGATGCCCGGCAGCCCGCCTGGTCGCCGGACGGCACCTCGATCGCGTATTTCGCCTACCGCGATGGCGGCTACGACTTGTGGTCGATTGCAGCGGACGGTACGAAGGAGCGGCGTCTCACGACGGGGCCGTTCGACGACCGCGAGCCGGCCTGGTCGCACGACGGCACCCGGCTCGCGTTCTCGTCCGATCGTGGAGGCACCCAGCCGGGTGGCAACTACAACATCTGGATCCTCGACGTGCGCGGCGGGGCGTTGCGCCAGGTGACGTCGCACGCGGCCGAAGACTCCATGCCAAGCTGGTCGCCCGACGACCGAGAGATCGTATTTGCGTCGACACGCGAGAACGGCGCGGGCCTCTGGGCCGCCGACGTCGCCAGCGGTACCGAACGGAAGGTCACTGCCCGGACGGGGCGTCTCGATGCGCCCTCGTGGGGGCCGTCGGGCACGCTGCTCTATCACGACACCGTGCCCGGCGAGAGCCGCTACGAGGTTGACGGCGCGCCGCTGACCGGAAACGAGAACGTCTTCGCGTTCCGGGCGTCGTGGTCCTCTCCAACCGAGTTCTACTACGTGTCGGACGGCAAGATCCGGAAGCGCACGCTCGGCGGCACGGTGCAGACCGTACCGTTCACCGCTACGTTGCAGGTGAAGCCGCCGCAGTACACGCAGCGGCGGCGCGACTTCGATTCCACGGCGCCGCGAAAGGTGATGGGCATCGTCCGCCCCGTCATCTCGCCGGACGGCCTGAAGGTGGCGTTCGCGGCCGTCGGGGACGTCTACGTGATGGACATCGGTGCCAAGCCGGTGAACGTGACGAACGATCGGTTCCTCGACACCGACCCCGCCTGGTCGCCCGATGGCAGCCGGCTCGCCTACTCGTCCGACCGCGGCGGCGATCTGCTTCAGATCTGGATTCGCGACATGAAGACGGGGCAAAGCCGTCAGCTGACGAGAATGAGCAC
>Ga0210380_10000222_pt1 | contig 29079 bp, 20 predicted proteins | sample PLM4_5_coexredo_FD_155476 | JGI IMG/M metagenome (GOLD analysis project Ga0210380, IMG submission 155476) | Groundwater sediment microbial communities from an aquifer in East River, Colorado, USA - PLM4_5_coex redo | ecosystem: Environmental > Terrestrial > Soil > Riparian zone | place: USA... | reverse complement strand
GCCGACGATCGCGTTGACCATGCCGAGCACCAGCACCATCTCGGTGCCGGGCTTGATCGAAACCCACTCGTCGGCGCTCGCGCCGGTGGTCGAGAGGCGCGGCTCGACGGTCACGAACGTGCCGGCGCCGTTCTCGGTCTGCGCCCGGAACGCGGCGAACCCGCGCGCGTTGGCGACCGGCGCCAGCCAGGTGTCGAGGAAATCGGCGCCGAAGCTGATCACCATCTTGGCCGCCGCAAAGTCGCAGTTCGGCACCGCGGCGATGCCGAACGTGCGGCGGTTCGCCTCGCGCAGACTCTCGTGCGCGAACGCCTCGTACTGGAGGTGGGTCCCGCCCGCGCTCTTCGCCCAGTCGTCGGCGAGCGCCTGGAGCGAGCCGCTCTGGTGGCCGGTGAGAACCGCGACCTTGCCGCGCGCCGCGGCGAACTTCTCACCCGCGAGCTTGAACGCGTCGTCCCAGGTGATGTCCTTCCACGAACCGCCTTCGCGGACCCGCGGCTTCGCCAGGCGATCGGGATCGTAGAGGCCCTGGAGCGCGGCCTGTCCACGCGCGCACAACGCGCCCCGGTTCACCGGATGGAGCGGATTGCCCTCGACCTTGATCGCGCGCCCTTCGCGCTGCTTGATGCGCACGCCGCAGCCCGCCGGGCACTCGTTGCAGGTGCTGGCGAACCAGTACGGAACGCCGGGCAGGACGTCGTTCGGCTGCACCAGGAACGGCATCAGCTTGTCGGCGGGAGGCGCGCAGCTGGCCGCTGCGCCGGCCACACCCAGGCCGACCAGCTTCAGGAAGTCGCGGCGTTGGAACAGAGCGGTGTCGGACATGGGCTCAGTGGTGGCAGGTGACGCAGTCCATCGTGGTCGGGAACTTCGGGTCGTTCAGATTCTTGCGATGGCAGTCGAGGCACCAGCCCATCCGGAGTGACACGGCCGGATAGACGACGTCCATCTCCATCACCTTGCCGTGGCAGCTCGTGCACTGCACGCCGGCGGCGACGTGACGCTTGTGGTTGAACTTCACGTGATCGGGGAGGCGATACACCTCGACCCACGGGATCTGCTCGCCGCGCTCCGCATATCCGGCGAGCTTCTGGATCTCGGGGCGGTCGGCGGCCGCGATCTTGTGGCAACCCATGCAGGTCGAGACCGCGGGAATGTTCGCGATCGGAGACTTCGCGGCGCCGGTGTGGCAGTAGAGACAGTTGATGCCGAGCTTCCCGGCGTGGAGCTTGTGGCTGTACTTGATGGGCTGCTCGGGACCTTTGGTCCGACCGAGCTGCACCGGGACCGAGGGGCTGGGTACCGGGGTAATGGTCGCAGCCGCACCGCCAACGGCGGCAAGCACGAGCACGGCGACAAGGGCGCGCGGGACCATACGAGCGCGGCACCTTATAGACTGGTCACGGGGCTGTCAATCGGATCGTGAAATTTAGATCAATCCCCGGCGAAGCATCTTGCTTGCAGGAAGTAAGCCCATTCGGATCGGCCTGCGGAGAGACCCGTACGCGACCGCGAAATCGCCGGAATTCCGGCCGGAATTCAGTAGCGCGCGACCCCGGTGTCCGCCTGCTGGGACCACGCGTCGATGCCGCCCTTGAGGCTCTGGACGCGGGTGTAGCCCTGCCCCTTCAGGTACTCGACCGCCCGCATGCTGCGGCTGCCGTGATGGCAGAACAGGACGATCGGCCGGTCGCGGTCGAGCTCGCCGAGCCGCTCGGGCAGCGTCCGCAGCGGAATCAGCACCGCGCCGTCGATGTGCGCGATCTGATGCTCGTGTGGTTCGCGCACGTCGACCAGCACGGGTTCTTCCCCGCGTTCGCGCAGCGCCTGGTAGTCGCGCACCGACAGTTCGAGCGGCTCGGCCATGGTGGAATCCTCCGTAGGGGCGCCGGCGCACCACGAGTCGTAGTCGATGAGGCCGGTGAGAGTGGGATGTTCGCCGCACAGCGGGCACGCCGGATCCTTGCGCAGGCGCAGCTCGCGAAAGTCCATGCCGAGCGCATCGAACACCAGCAGCCGCCCGATCAGCGGATCGCCGATCCCCAGCAGCAGCTTGAGCGCCTCGATCGCCTGCAACACGCCGATCACCCCCGGCAGCACGCCGAGCACCCCGCCTTCGGCGCACGACGGCACCAGCCCGGGCGGCGGCGGGTCCGGATACAGACAGCGGTAGCACGGCCCGGTGCGCGCGTCGAACACGCTGACCTGGCCTTCGAACCGGAACACGCTCCCGTGCACGTTGGGCCGCGCGAGCAACGCGCACGCGTCGTTGACCAGGTAGCGGGTGGCGAAGTTGTCGGTGCCGTCGAGCACCACGTCGTAGCGCCCGAGCAGATCGAGCGCGTTCTCGCTGGTGAGCCGCGCCTCGTGGGTCTCGAGCGTCACCTCGGGGTTGAGATCGGTCAGGTGATCGCGCGCCGAGTCGAGCTTCGAGCGACCGACGTCGGCGGTGCCGTGCAGGATCTGGCGATGGAGATTGGTCATATCGACGGTGTCGAAGTCGACCAGGCCGATCCGGCCGACCCCCGCGGTCGCGAGGTAGATCGCAGCCGGCGAGCCGAGTCCGCCGGCGCCGACCACCATCACGCTCGACGCTTTGAGCCGCTGCTGGCCTTCGAGGCCCAGTTCCGGCAGCAGCAGATGGCGCCCGTACCGGCGCAGTTCGGACGGCGTCAGCGGAGGCAGTGTGCGGGTGGAATCCATGCCGGGATCATAGCGAGCCCGGCGTTCCCCTGCAGGCGTGTGCAGTTGTAGGATGCGGCCGTGATTCTCGCGGGCGATGTGGGGGGAACCAGCACGCGTCTGGCCTGGTTCGGCGGCGACGACGGACGGCCGGATCGTGAGTGGATCGGCCGCAGCGCCGATCACGAATCACTGACCGCGCTCGTGCGCGCGTTCCTCGGTTCCGGTCCCCCACCCGAGGTCGCGGTGTTCGGGATCGCCGGGCCGGTGGTCGGCAACGCGTGCGACGCGACCAACCTGGCGTGGCAGGTCGACGGCGATGCGCTCGGACGCGCGCTCGGGATTCCGCGCGTCGTGCTCATCAACGACCTGGTGGCGACCGCGCACGGCCTGGCGACCCTCCCGCCCGCCGATCTCGAGGTTCTCCAGGCCGGCACCGCGCACCCCGGCAACCGCGCGTTGATTGCAGCCGGCACCGGGCTCGGCCAGGCGGTGCTGGCGCCGGACGGCTCCGGCTGGCGGCCGCTCGCCACCGAGGGCGGACACACCGACTTCTCGCCCGGCGATCCGGTCGAGGACGAACTGCTGGTGTGGCTGCGCGCGCGCCTCGGACACGTGAGCTGGGAACGCGTGCTGTCGGGCCCGGGGCTCGCGGATCTCTACCGCTTCCACGCAGCGACCGGACGCGGCGAGGAGCCGGCGGGATTTGCGGCGCGCTTCGCCGCGGCGCCCGACCCGGCGGCGCTGGTGTCGGAGTCGGCCCGCGGCGACAACCCGCGGGCCGCCCTGGTGATCGAGCGCTTCGTCAGCCTGTACGGCGCGCAGGCTGGCAATCTCGCGCTGCAGTCGCTGGCGCTCGGCGGCGTCTACATCGGCGGCGGAATCGCTCCGCGGATCCTTCCGTTCCTGCGCGCCGGCGGGTTCCTGGCCGCGTTCCGCGCGAAGGGCCGGTTCGCGCCGCTGCTGGCGACGATTCCGGTCACGGTGATGCTCGACGACCGCGCCGCGCTGTGGGGCGCCGCGGCCGTGGCCCGGTCGCTCGCCGGTCGGACCGCGCGGACCGCGTGACGCCATGAGCACCCCGGCGCACGGAAGCGCGGAGCCGCGGCGACTCGGCACGTGGCTGCTGCTCGAGCCGCTCGGCGAGGGACGGTTCGGAGTCGTGTATCGCGCGCGCGACGAGCGCACCGGACGAATCGTCGCGCTGCGCGTGCTGCCCCCGCGGTTCCTGCCCGACCCCGAGACGCGCCGCCGGTTCCGCAGCGCAGCGCTCACGCTGTTCCGCGTCCACCACCCGTACCTGGTCGACGTTCTCGACGTGTTCCACGAAGGCGAGGTCGACGCGGTCGTGAGCGAATACGTGGAGGGCGAGACGCTCGCCACCATGCTGGCGCGCGGACGGATTCCGGAAGTGGTGGCGGCACGCATCGCCTCGCAGGTCGCCGAAGGCCTCGCGGTCGGACACGAGAACGGTGCCGTTCACCGCCATCTGAATCCGCGCAACGTGATCATCACGAGCGACGGGACCGCGCGCATCGCCGACTTCGGACTCCCCCGCTCGGCGAACGACGCGCCGCCCCCCGCCGACAGTCCGCGACCACCGCTCGACCGGCTCGCGTACGCCGCGCCCGAGCAGGTGTCGGGCCGGCGCGGGGACGGCCGTGCCGATCTCTACGCGCTCGGCGTGATTCTGTACGAGATGCTGACCAGCGAACGCCCGCATCAGTCGTCCGACCTCGAGTCGCTGTCGTTCCAGATCGCGAACACACCGGCGCCGCCCCTCAGCCGTTTCAACCGTCAGATCTCACCGGGCATCGAGGAAATCGTCCTCATGTGCCTCGAGAAGGAACCGGGGCGCCGGTACCTGAGCGGTCTCGATCTGGCGGCCGATCTGCGCCGGCTCGATGCGTCGTTCACCCGGCGCGGGATTCACGAATCGATGCAGCGCGGCGGCCGGTTCTGGGGTGCATCGTGGGTCGCCCTCGGGCTCGCGATCACGACCCTCGTCCTGCTCGGACTCGACGTCGGACGCTCGCGCCAGCGTCTGATCGACGTGGTCATGACCGGCCAGTCCGGCATGCCGCTGAGGGGTGACGTCCGGTCGGTGGCGATGCTGCCGCTGCACGACCTGACCGGCGAACAGGATCAGTCGATCGCGCTCGGCGTCGCCGAGGAGCTCACCCTGCTTCTGCAGTACGTCACCGCGCTGCGGGTCGTGTCGGTGGAGTCCGGACGCCGGGTCCAGTCCCATCCCGACTCGCTGTCGCAGATCGGGCGCGAGCTGCTGGTCGGCGCGGTGATCACCGGCTCGGTGCGACGCGCGGGCGACCGCTTCCGGGTCAGTCTCACCGGCCGGACGTGCGCGGACGGTCGCGTGTTCTGGACCCGCAGCGAGGAGATCGGGGGCACCACCGCCGAGGAGGGACTGCGCCAGCTGGTGAAATCATTCCTGCGCGCGGCGCGCGTGCCGCTCACCGACCCGGAGGACGTCCGGCTCGAGTCTCCCCACGGCGTGCGTTTCGAGCCATGGCTCGACCTGGTGCGGGGCCGCGGCTACTCGCACGGACGCACCGCCACCGATCAGCGCAAGGCGGCCGAGCGCTACCGGCTCGCGATCCAGTCGGATTCGCTGTACACCTCGGCCTACTCGGCACTCGCGATGCTCGACATCGCCGCGCGTCGCGCCGACTGGTCGACGCGCGACCCGCTGGTGTGCCAGCGCGTCCAGTCGAGCGCGCTGCGCGCGATCACGCTCGATGCCCAGAACGGCGAGGGGCACGCCGCATATGCCTGGTCGCTGTGGCAGTGCTCGGGCGACCCGGTCCAGGCGGATCGCCAGTTCGAGGCCGCGCTGAAGCGGCTCCCGAACGATGCGCTCACGCGCTCGGCCTACGCCGCGTTTCTTGGCTCCCGCGATCGCTTCGAGGAACGGCTGGTCCAGACGCGCCGGGCACTCGAATGCGATCCGTTGTCGCCCGAGATCCTGCTCGACCTGGCGCGCTGTCACTTCTATCTCCACGATCTCGACCGGGCGCGCCGCCTGTGCCAGCGCGCGCTCGAGATCGACCCGGGGCTGCCGACCGCATGGTCGACGCTCGCGCGCGTCGACGCGGCCGCACGCCGCTGGCCCGAAGCGCTCCAGGCCCAGCGCACCGCGGACAACCTGGGTCCCAAAAGCGGCACGCGCTGGCTGCGCCTGCGCATGGCGGTCGCGGAGGGGGATCGCGCCGAGGCGGAGCGCCTGTGGCGTCCGCTCCAGGCCCTGATCGACCTGGGCGAAGCGAACTCGTTCGACGCCGCGATCGCACACCTGGTGATGGGCCGCCGCGATCAGTCGGCCAGCTGGTTGGCGCGCGCCTACGCGGACGGCTCGATCACCCTCCAGGACCTGCGCATGGCCCCCGAGCTCGACTCCCTGCGCACCGACGAACGCTTCATCGCACTCATGGCCAAACTGGCGCCCCCACGGTTGTAGCCCAAGAAGACCGGCTCCTACTTCCGCCGATCCGCATCGGGCAAGGCGAGTGCGAGGAGCAGGTCCGATTTGAGGGCATCAACGGCCGCGGCATTTGAGCCATGGATGGCGGGCGCGGCCGTTGGTAGGCGAGGCGCGCTCGGAGCGCGCCGAGCCGTGCCCCAAATCGGACCTGCTCCTCGCACTCGCCCCACGAACGCCACCGACGGAAAACGAGCGAAGGCCCGGGAGCACTCTCCCAGGCCTTCGCTCAGTGATCTAAGAGCTACGCGGAGCCTACGCGCGCACCGCCGCCGCCTGAAGTCTCTGCTCCAGCGCCGCGAGTTCTTCGCGAAGCCCGTCCGGCAGACGATCGCCGAACTGCGCGTAGTGCTCGCGCACCTGCGGCAGTTCGCTCGACCAGCCATCGACGTCCACGCGCAGCAGTTCCTCGAGCTGCGCCGGCGGGATCGACAGCCCCTGGACGTCGAGCGAGCCCGGGGCCGGCAGCCGGCCGATCGGCGTCTCGACCGCCTCGCCGGTGCCCGTCACGCGCTCGAACACCCACTTGAGCACGCGGCTGTTCTCACCGTAGCCGGGCCACAGGAACTTGCCGTCCGCGCCCTTGCGGAACCAGTTCACGTGGTAGATGCGCGGCAGCTTCGCCGTGTCGGTGCGCGTCGTCATCTTCAGCCAGTGCGCGAAGTAGTCGCCCATGTGGTAGCCGCAGAACGGCAGCATCGCAAACGGATCGAACCGCAGCGCGCCGACCTTGCCGGCCGCCGCGGCGGTGGTCTCGCTGCTCATGATCGATCCAAGGAACGTGCCGTGCTGCCACGACAGCGCCTCGTTCACGAGCGGCACCACGCTTCCGCGCCGTCCGCCGAACAGGATCGCCGAGATCGGCACGCCCTGCGGATCCTCCCAGTGCGGCGAGATCGCCGGGCACTGACGGGCGGGTGCGGCGAAGCGCGAGTTCGGATGCGCAGACTTGCGATGGCTCGCCGGGGTCCACGGGCGGCGCAGCCAGTCGGTGAGCTCGGCCGGCGGCGCGTCGGACATCCCCTCCCACCACACGTCACCGTCGGGCGTCAGCGCGACGTTGGTGAAGATCGAGTTCTTCGCCGCGGTCGTCAGCGCGTTCGGATTGGTCTTCATGCTGGTGCCGGGCGCGACGCCGAAGAAGCCAGCCTCGGGATTGATCGCGTACAGCCGCCCGTCGGGACCGATCTTCATCCACGCGATGTCGTCGCCGACCGTCTCGACCTTCCAGCCGGGGATGGTCGGGATCAGCATCGCCAGGTTGGTCTTGCCACACGCCGACGGGAACGCCGCCGCGATGTAGATCTGCTGCCCCTCGGGGTTCGTGATGCCGAGGATCAGCATGTGCTCGGCGAGCCAGCCCTCGTCGCGCGCCTGGACCGACGCGATCCGGAGTGCATGGCACTTCTTGCCGAGCAGCGCGTTGCCGCCATAGCCGGAGCCGTACGACATGATCTCGCGCGTGTCGGGGAAATGGGTGATGAACTTGGTCTTCGCGTTGAACGGCCAGGTCGAATCGGGCGCGTTGTCGGCGAGCGGCGCACCGAGCGAGTGGATGCCCTTCACGAACTCGCCGTCGGTGCCGAGCGCATCGAGCACTTTGGTTCCGACCCGGGTCATGATGTGCATGCTCGCCACCACGTACGGCGAGTCGCTGACCATGACGCCGACCTTCGCGATCGGGGAGCCGATCGGGCCCATGCTGTACGGGATCACGTACAGGCTCCGGCCCTTCATCGCGCCCGCGTACAGGCCCCGCAGCGTCTCCTTCATCTCGGCCGGCGCCTTCCAGTTGTTGGTCGGGCCGGCGTCTTCCTTGCGGTTCGAGCAGATGAAGGTGAACTCCTCGACCCGGGCGACGTCACCGGGATCCGAACGCACGTAAATGCTGTTCGGGCGCTTTTCCTCGTCGAGGCGGATGGCGGTGCCGGCGTCGACCAGCAGGCGCAGCATCCGGTCGTACTCGGCGGAGGTGCCGTCGCACCACACCACCTGGTCGGGTTGGAGCAGGGCGGCGGTTTCCGCCACCCAGGAATTCAATTGGGGATGTCGGGTCATCAGGCTGCCTCGGTCATGGGCCTGTCCAGAGGTTCGGCGGGACGGCCGCAGCATGGGGATCGGGTGTGATCCGCAGGGTGGTGTCAGTTTCCGGGCACGATGGTAGGGCCGCACTCCCCCCTCCGGCAAGCAGTAGCGGTTGCACCCCCGCCCGCTGAAAGAGCATCTTAGGGACTCGAATCCCCCTCAACTCCTGGAGCGACGCCCATGCCGAGCCGTGCCATGCAGCTCCTCCAAGTGGGCCAGAGCGTCTGGCTCGACTTCATCCGCCGGGAACTGCTGGTTTCGGGCGCATTCGACCGGCTGGTCAGCGACCAGGGGGTGGTGGGCGTGACCTCGAATCCGACCATCTTCCAGATGGCGCTCGCCGAGGGCCACGACTACGACGAGTCGCTCACCCGGCTGGTCGGCGCAGGCCTCGAGGGCGAGCCCCTGTTCGAGGCGCTCGCGATCGAGGACATCCAGATGGCGTGCGACCGCCTGCGACCGGTGTGGGAGAAGACCGGAGGGCGCGACGGCCGGGTAAGCCTCGAGGTCAGCCCGCGCCTCGCCGGCGACACGCCGGCGACGATCGCAACCGCGCGACGCTACGCCCCCGCCGTCGACCGCCCGAACGTGATGATCAAGGTGCCGGCGACCGCGGCCGGGCTGCCGGCGATCGAGCAACTGACCGCCGACGGGCTGTCGATCAACGTCACCCTCATCTTCTCGCTCGCCCGCTACGCCCAGGTGATGGAGGCGTATCTCAAGGGACTCGAGCGCCGGGTGGCCGACGGTCTGCCGCTCGAGGGGATCCGGTCGGTGGCATCGTTCTTCGTCTCGCGCGTCGACAGCAAGGTCGACAAGGCGATCGACGAAGCGGCGGGACGGCTGCCGGCCGGCGCACCGGAACGCACCGAGCTCGAAGGCTGGCGCGGCAAGGCGGCGATCGCGAACGCCCGGCTCGCCTACGCGCGCTTCAAGGAGACGTTCGCGAACGCGCGCTGGCAGGCGCTCGCCGCGCGCGGCGCCCACGTGCAGCGTCCGCTGTGGGCCTCCACCAGCACCAAGAATCCCGCGTACCGCGACGTGGTCTACGTCGAGGAGCTGATCGGACACGACACGGTGAACACGATGCCGCCGCAGACCCTCGAGGCGTTCAACGACCACGGGGTGGTGGAGGTGCGGATCGAGAACGACCTGGCCGGCGCCCACCGCCTGTTCGAGCGTCTGCCCGCGCTCGGCGTCCCGGTCGAGCGGCTGATCGACGAGCTGGAGGCCGAGGGCGTCCAGGCATTCGCCAAGTCGTACGACACCCTGCTCGCGGCGCTCGAATCACGGCGGCGGGAGCTGGTCGCATGAAAATCGCGGGAATCGACTGCGCGCTCGGCGCGTACGAAGACGCAATCCGCACGCGCCTGGTCCGCCTGACCCGCGAGCAGGCCGCCGCCCGGCTCGCGCGCCGTGATCCCGGCCTGTGGCCCGGCGATGCGCAGGCGCACGAGGCGATTCGTCACCGGCTCGGCTGGCTCGATGTGCCGGCGGCGATGCGGGCGCGGGTCGCGGAGCTCGAGGAGTTCACGCAGTCGATCACCGACGCCGGCTTCACGCATGCCCTGCTGCTCGGCATGGGCGGCTCGAGCCTGGCGCCCGAGACGATGATGCTGACCTACGGCTCGCGCCCCGGCCGGCTCGAGCTGGCGATCCTCGACAACACCTCGCCGCACGCGGTGCGCTGGGAGCTCCAGCGTCACGACCCGCGGACCACGCTGGTGATCGTGTCGTCCAAGTCGGGCGGGACGATCGAGGTCACGTCGTTCGAGCGCGCCGCGTTCGAGTGGATGGAGAAGGAGCGCGGCGCCGAGGCGGGGTCGGCGTTCGTCGCGATCACCGATCCGGGCACGCAGCTCGAGGACCTCGCCCGCACGCGCAACTACCGCAAGACGTTCCTCAACCCGCCCGACATCGGCGGGCGCTATTCGGCACTCTCCTATTTCGGGCTGGTGCCGGCCGCCCTGATCGGGGTCGATCTCTCGGCGCTGCTCGATCGTGCGGTCGCCGAGCTCGACACCGCGCGGCTCGAAACCGACGCCGCGGCCAATCCCGGAGTCGCCCTCGGCGCGGCGCTCGGAGAGCTGGGGCGGGAAGGTCGCGACAAGCTCACGCTGGTACTGGGCGAGAGCCTCGAAGCGCTCGGCGCGTGGATCGAACAGCTGGTCGCCGAATCGACCGGCAAGCAGGGTCGCGGCATCCTGCCGGTCGACGAAGAGCCGCTGTCGGACCCGTCCGTCTATGCCAACGACCGCGTGTTCGTCGCGGTCTCGGTCGGCGAGCTTCCTCCTCCGACGCGCAACGCACTCTCCGCGCTCGAGGCCGCCGGTCATCCGGTGGTGCGCTGGAACCGCAGCAGCTGTCTCGACCTGGGCGCCGAGTTCGCGCGCTGGGAAGTGGCCACCGCGATCGCCGCGCACGGGATCGATGTCAATCCGTTCGACGAGCCGAACGTCTCCGAGGCCAAGCAGTCGACGCAACAGGTGCTCGCGCGCTACCTGGAGCGCGGGCACTTCGACGAGTGTCCTCCGCTCGCGTCGTTCGGCGGCCTGACCGCGTGCGCACCGGAGGCGATCGCCGAGCGGCTGCGTCCGTTCGTGAAGCTGGGCGAGGATCCGACCTCGTGGGCACGGGCACTGCCCGCGCTGCTCGAGCCCGGCGACTATTTCGCGGTGCTCGCCTACATGACCCGCACGCCCGAGCGCCACGAGCTGCTCCAGCGATTCCGGCTCGCGATCCGCGACCGGCACCGGGTGGCGACCACGCTCGGGTACGGACCGCGCTTCCTTCACTCGACCGGCCAGTTCCACAAGGGCGGTCCCGACACCGGCGTGTTCCTGCAGATCTGCGCGGAGAAGGACGAGTACCCGATCCCCGGCGAGCGCTACGGCTTCAAGGCGCTCCATCGCGCGCAGGCGACCGGCGACTACCAGGTGCTCGAACGCCGGGGCCGCCGCGTGCTGCGGATCGACCTCGGGGTCCGCGATCATGGCGCCGCACTCACGGCGCTCGCGGACGCGATCGCCGGCATCCCCGAGGACGCATGACCCAGCTCGCCCCCGCGCTCGTCCTCAGCATCGGTCTGCTGTTGCCCGCCACGCTCGCGCCCGGACTGGTCGCGGCAGCCGCGAAGCCGGCGAAGGTGAAGAACGATTCCGCTGCCCATAAGCGGCTCGAAACGGTGGCTGCGCGGTTCCGTTCGCTCGGCACCTACGACCTCGCCGGGCGCATGATCTACTCGGTCGACTACCAGGGACAGACCCAGCGGAACGAAACCGAGTTCCGGATCGCCGGCGGTCCGGGCGGCCGGCTGCACGAGTCGATGTCCCAGGGCGAGCAGTCGATGCGCGTGTTCGCCGACGGGACCCGGCTGGTCACCACCTTCGATTCCGCGAAGCAGTGGACCCAGCGCGACCGGCGCCTGCCCCCGGCCGACAGCCTGAACGCCGATCTGCGGGCTGGCACGCCCGGCGCTTGGACGGGCGCGATCCTGTCCGAGCTGCGCGCACTCGCGGACAGCGTCGCGGGCGTCACGACCGCGCCGCGCGAGACCGTCGAGGTGGCGGGCCGGCGGATCCTGTGCGACGTGCTGAACGTCGAGTACCGCTACACGCCGCGCACCGACGCCTCGATGCCGGGCCCGCGGACGTTGTGGCTGGCGCGCGACAACGGCCGGCTGGTCCGCACGGTCACGCGTTACATCCAGCCTCCCGGCCGCGAAGCCGACGTGCGCCAGTCGCACGAGGTCGTGTACGACCGCATGTCACTCGGGGCTCCGGTCGCCGACACGCTGTTCACGTACCAGCCGCCCGCCGACTGGCGCAAGGTCCGCCAGTTCCAGCCCCCCGGTCAGCAGCATCCCGATCTCACCGGGCAGGAGGCGGCCGACTTCACGCTGTCCGATCTGGCCGGCGCGTCCCACACGTTGTCGAAGCTGCGGGGCCAGGTGGTGCTGCTCGACTTCTGGGCGTCGTGGTGCGGTCCGTGCCGGATGACGATGCCGGTGGTCGACAAGCTGGCGAGCGAGTTCCGCGGCAAGGGCCTGGTCGTGTACTCGGTCAACCTGCGCGAGACCCAGGCGGTGGCCGAGGGCTACATCAAGAAGAAGGGGCTCAACCTCCCGGTGCTGCTCGACGAGCGCGGCGAGGTCGCGCAGAAGTACCAGGTCATCAGCATTCCCTCGCTGATCATCGTCGGGCGTGATGGCAAGGTGTCGTCCCACATGGTGGGCGCCCATCCGGAAGAGGATCTGCGCGACGCGCTCTCCGACGCAGGCATCCGCTAGGACGCCGCCGGGCCGCCCTCGCGCCATCGCACCAGCACGACTCCGAACACGATCATCCACAGCGGCAGCAGGTAATTGTTCGCCGCCGCGATCGGCGCGACTGCGGGAGTCAGGTTCCGGAACATCCCGATCAGGCCCGCCACACCGGTCAGCAGACCGAGCGCCGCGACCGCGCGATGGACGGTCCGTCCGCGCAACATGGCCCAGCTCGCGAGCAGGAAGAACGAACTGAAGGCGAGCTCACCCAGGAATTCCCCGAGATAGTTGCCGAGATAGGTGTTGAGGCCGTCGAACACCGCGGCCAGCACCGCGCGCTGCGAGGCGTCTGCGGTGACCCAGGACTCGGCGAGCCGCCAGTGAATGGTCGGCCAGCGCATGAGACCCAGCATCATGCTGATCGCGGCGATCACCGTGACCGGGATCCCCATCAGGACACTCGCGGGATGGGTGCGGCGCAGCGCGAAATAGGCGCCGACTCCGGCGGGAATCCAGATCAGCGGCAGGAACGCATAAAGCGCCCACACCGCGCGTCCGGTGGATCCGGTCGCCAGCAGTCGGGGCAGCACGGTCGCCGCCTGTCCATCGAGGATCTCGGGATAGCCGAAGCGCGCGGCGAGGAAACTGAACACCGCCATGAAGGCGACCGCACCCAGAATCAGCGACCAGCCGCCTGCGCGAACGGTCCGCATGCCCGGCATTCGTTCCTCACTCGGATTTGGGGGAAAACCACTCTCCTGCGCGCGTCACATCGACGTTGCCGCCGGACAGGATCACGCCGACCCGCTGCCCGCGTGCGTCCACGCGCCCGGTGAGGAGCGCCGCGAGTCCCAGCACCGCGGTCGGCTCGACCAGGATCTTCATCCGCTCCCACACCAGTCGCATCGCATCGATCAGCGCGGAATCGGGAACGCTCACGAGTTCGTGCACGTGACGCTGGATGACGGGGAACGTGACGCGGCCGAGGCTCGGCGTGCGCGCGCCGTCGGCGATCGTCGGACCCGCATCGCGCCGCACCAGTTGCCCGGTCCGGAGCGAATCGCAGCCGTCGTTGCCCGCGTCGGGCTCGACCCCGATCACGCGACACGACGGATGCACCGCGTGCACCGCGAGCGCCGAGCCCGCCAGCAGACCGCCGCCGCCGACCGGCGCGAACAGGAGGTCGAGCGGCCCGAAGTCGTCGACCAGCTCGGCCGCCGCGGTCCCCGCCCCGGTCAGGATGTCGGGATGATCGAACGGAGGGATCAGGGCCAACCCGCGCTCCTGTGCGATCCGTTCCGCGAGCGCCTCGCGCGGCTCGCCCAGCAGGTCGTAGTGCACGATCTCGGCGCCATAGCCGCGGGTCGCCTGGAGCTTGGCGGCGGGCGCGAAGCTCGGCATCACGATCACCGCGGGAATGCCATGGAGCCGCGCGACCAGCGACACCGCCTGCGCGTGATTGCCGGACGAGAACGCGATGACGCCGCGCCGCCGCACGTCTTCGGGCAGCCGTGTGATCGTGTGGTAGGCGCCGCGGAACTTGAACGCACCGCCGCGCTGCAGGTTCTCGCACTTGAACCCGATGGTGGCGCCGGTCATTTCGTCGAGCGTGCGCGACGTCAGGACCGGCGTGCGGTGCGCAACGCCCTCCAGCAGCGCGCGTGCCTCCTGCAGGCGTTCCATCAACTCCCCGTCGTTGGGATCGACCGCCGGCTCGGTGTCCGACACCTCGCGCGCGCCGCTCATCCGCCGGCTCCCCCGCCGAAGTCGAGACCCGGCTCGGTCTGGCGCCGCGGATCGAGCGCCTGCTCGATCTCGGCCGGCTTCAGATCGGTCATCTCGCCCGCCAGCTCACGCACCGGACGCCGGGTCGCGAACGATTTCTTCGCAATCTCGGCCGCCTTGTCGTAGCCGATCAGCGGATTGAGTGCGGTCGCCATGCTGGGCGAGATCTCGACGTAGTCGCGGCAGGTATCGGCGTTCGCCACCAGGCCGGCCAGCGCCCGGTCGGCAAACGCGCGCGACGCGGCGGCCAGCAGCCGCACGCTCTCGAGCAGATTGCGCGCGATCATCGGCAGCATGGTGTTGAGGTCGAGCTGCCCCCACTGCGCGCCAACCGTGATCGCGACGTGATTGCCCATCACCTGGGCGCCGACCTGGATCACCGCCTCGCAGATCACCGGGTTCACCTTGCCCGGCATGATGCTCGAGCCGGGCTGGATCGCAGGCAGCGTCACCTCGCCGAGCCCGCAGCGGGGACCGCTGTTCATCAGTCGGATGTCGTTCGCGATCTTCATCAGGCTCGCGGCCACCGTGTTGAGCGCGCCGCTCGTCCAGGCCGGCGCGTCCTGCGCGCCCTGGGCCTCGAAATGATTGGCGGCCTCGGTGAACGAGGTGCCGACCAGCGCGCCGATCTCGACCGCCATTCGCTTTCCGAATTCGGGATGCGTATTGAGGCCGGTGCCGACCGCGGTGCCGCCAATCGCCAGCTCGCGCAGGTCGGGCAGCGTCGCCTGGACGCGCGCGATCCCGTGCCGGACCTGCGAGGCGTAGCCCCCGAACTCCTGGCCGAGCCGGATCGGGGTCGCATCCATGAGATGCGTGCGCCCGGTCTTGATGATGTCGTCGAACTCGCGCGCCTTGCCCTCGAGCACGCCGGCGAGGTGGTCGAGCGCCGGCAGCAGCGCCTGCTCGATCTCGATCACCGCCGAGACGTGGAGCACGGTCGGGATCACGTCGTTGCTGCTCTGTCCGAGGTTGACGTGGTCGTTCGGGTGCACGGCCTTGCCGAGGATCGCCGACGCGCGGTGCGCGATCACCTCGTTCGCATTCATGTTGGTGCTGGTGCCGCTGCCGGTCTGGAACACGTCGATCGGGAACTCCGCGTCCCAGCGGCCCGCCATCACTTCGTTGGCGGCGGTTTCGATCGCGCCGGCGACCTCGGCAGGCAGCAGACCCAGCGCGGCATTGACCCGCGCGGCGGCCATCTTCACGGTGCCGAGCGCATGGATGACGCGCGGCGGCAGCGGCTGACCCGAAATCGGGAAGTTCTCCACTGCGCGCTGGGTCTGGGGTCCGTACAGCGCGGCGGCAGGCACCTTCATCTCGCCCAGACTGTCTTTCTCGGTGCGGAACTCGGACATTGCGTCGCTCCGGGGTGATGCCTCGGCCGACGCGCGTGCGCCGGCGGTTCTCATGCGGGCCGGATCTCGACCCGGGTGGTGATGGGCGCTGCGGGTTCCAGCATCGCGTGCACCGTGCAGTACTTCGTGTCGCTGAGCCGGGCTGCCTCTTCGACCGCGGCGATCGGGATCGCGTGACCCGTCACGCGGTGAAGAAGCTCGAAACTGGTGAAGACGCGTGGGTACTCGTCGCGGCGCTCCGCGGTCACCACCACTTCATAGGCGGTGACGGCAAGGCGCTTCTTGCGCAGGATCCCGATCACGTCCATCGCCGAGCACCCGCCGAGCGCCACGAGCAGCATCTGCACCGGGTTGATGTCGGTCGCCTCGGGCCCGGTGTCGAGCGGAACCGTGATGCGCTCGATCGAGCCGTCGAACTTGAAGCCGTCTTCGATCGAACGGAGCGTAAGCGTGGCTTCGTAGGACATGGGGCGTCTCCGGTAGCGTGCCGAGAATGCACGATAGAACGCGCGCCGGGGGCTGTCGAATCCGCTGGCGGCACCGGCACACGCGCGCGAAAATGGTGCACGCGTCCACCCCCGCCAGCTTCCCTCCTGACCGGAGATCGTCCCGTGCGTGCTCTTCCTGCCTGTTCGGTCGTCTTCGCGCTCGCGCTCGTCGCCCCACCGGCCACCGCCGCTCCGATGACCCGCTTCACCTGGGGTCCGGCCGACGGCCTGATCGTGAACCAGGATTTCGCCGGCCCGCAGACGTATACGCAGTCGCTGTCCGTGATCGGGCTGTCCGGGACCGTGAGCAAATTCACCATGCAGGTCCTGCATGCCTACCCCGGTGCCGGCACTGCGTGGCACGCGATCAGTCCGCCCCTGTTCACACCCGTCAGCCCGCCACAGCCCGATTGTGAAGGCGGACCCGGCTTCTCGATCGGGTCGACCGTGGCCGGAGCAACCACGATCCCTAACGCGGTTCCGACTGCGACTCTGACGTGCACCGAAGGGCTGACCAACCACGCCGTGACGTGCTACCTGACCATCGAGGTCACGATCAGCCCGCCGTTCGTCGCCGACCCGGCAACCCGCTATGGAATCGCGACCCTCGAATACCATCATCAGAATTCGGTCGCCGGCGTCTCTCCCGATGCCTGTGACTACGCCGATCTGCCAATGTGCTTCGCGCAGCAGAATTCGTCAGCCATCGTGAACGGCGTCACGATCACGCTCAGCAACGAGGGCGGCCTGCTCTCGTGGGAAAACGATCCGATGGTGGTCGACTGCTGGCGCGCGATTACCCCGACCCACAGCTCGACCTGGGGCTCGATCAAGACGCTCTATCGCTGATCGACGGGCTGCGCCGGCTCGAACGGCGAGGACGACGGCTCTGCAGCCCCGTCATGCGCACCACCCAGCGACAGGTTGAGCTCCTCGTCGCTCAGCACCGCGCGGCGGTTGAGGATCTGTGACGTGTCGTGGCTGAAAAAGAAGTGGGTCACGTGGTCGATCGCGACCTCGATCTGCTTGCGGAACCCGACCATCTTCACCAGGTAGGCGCCCGCCCACAGCAGCCACGCCAGCTTGCCCGATACCGGGATGCCGAACAGCTCGACCACCGATGAGTGCTTGCCGAGCGAGATGATGTAGCCGGCATCGTGGAACGAGAACGGCGGAGCGCTGGTGTGACGCGCGATCGCATCGAGCTCCCGGCCCACGTGGCCCCCCATCGCGATCGCGGTCTGCGACAGCGCCGGCTGATAAGTTCCGTCGGAACGCTTGCTGGCCGCCGAGTCGCCGATCACGTACACGTCCTCGCGCGCGCTCCCGTCAGGCAGCAATGCGTGCAGATGCGAGTCGACCAGCACGCGCCCGTCCTTGACGTGCGCCAGCGGCAACGAGCGCACCACGTCGGGCGGATGGACGCCCGCCGTCCACAGGATCGTGAACCCTTCAACCCGCGAGCCGTCCGCCAGCTCGACGTGCCGGGGTCCGACGCGGGCCGCGCGTGCGTTCAGCACCACGCGCACCCCCCGGCGCTCGAGGAAACGGAGGACGTAGGTCGAGTGCTCGGGCCGCGCGGTCGGCACCACGTGATCCCCGCCCTCGAGAATGGTGACCGTCACGTCCGAGCGGTGGAGGCTCGGATAGCGCGGGCGCATGGTGTCACGCATCATTTCGATCAGCTCGGCCGCGACTTCGACGCCGGTCACGCCGCCGCCCACGATCACGAACGACAGCAGCCGCCGGCGCTGCTCGTGGGTCTCCGCCTGCTCGGCCATCTCGAACAACTCGACCACCCGTGCGCGCAGCGTCATCGCGTCGACAATCGTCTTGAACGGACGCGTGTGCTCGGCCGCGCCGGGAATGCCGTAGTAGTTGGAGGCGCTGCCGAGCCCGATCACCAGCGCGTCCCAGTTCATGCGCAGGTTGTTGTGGAGCAGGATCTCGCGCCGGTCGAGGTCGATGTGGATGACCTTGTTCTTGTAGAAGCGGATCCCCCGATGACGCGCCATCTCGCGCAGCGGATAGACGATGTGGCGGGTTTCGACGGCGCCGACCGCGACCGCCGGAAGCAGCGGGTTGAACTGGAAGAAGTTCTCCTTGTCGATCAGGACGGTGTCCCAGTACTCGCGGGCGATCCGCGAACGGCTCACCGCGCGCGCGACGTCGAGTCCGCCAAACCCGCCTCCCAGGATCACCAGCCGCCTGCCCGCCATCTCCGCACCCTCCGCGTCCAGTGCCGTGCACAGAACGCTGACACGATACCGTGGCCTTCGAGCCCTCTGCTACTTTCAGACGTAATGCCGCGCCTTTCGGTTCTGCTCCCGGTACGCGACGCCAGGCCGTGGCTGACGTCCTCGCTCGCCTCGTTGTGGCGTCAGAGCTTCCGGGACTTCGAGGTGATCGCGGTCGACGACGGATCGCGCGACGGCTCGGGCGAGATCCTCGACCGGGCCGCAAAGCACGAGCCGCGCCTCCGGGTCCTCCACACGCCGCCTCGCGGGCTGCCGGCTGCCCTCAATCACGCGCTCGCCGCGGCGCGCGGCGGATGGATCGCGCGGCACGATGCGGACGACCTGTCGCACCGCGAGCGCTTCGCGCTCCAGCTCGCCGCGCTCGAGCGCGCACCGGAGGTGGACGTGCTCGGCACCCGCCTCCGCCTGTTCCCGGCCGCGCAGGTCACCGCCGGCATGCGGCGCTGGAGCGAATGGCACAACTCCCTCCTGCACCACGACGACATGGAGCGCGAGTCGCTGATCGACAGCGTGCTCGCGCACGGCACCGCGATGATCCGCCGGTCCGCGCTCGAGTCGGTGGACGGCTGGCAGGAGCGCGGATGGGCCGAGGACATGGATCTGTGGCTGCGGCTGCTCGCCCGCGGTGCCCGGTTCGCGAAGCTCGGCCGCACGCTCTATGCGTGGCGGCAGCATCCCGCCAGTGCCACCCGCCGCGATCCGCGCTACACGCGCGCCCGCATGGATGCGCTGCGCATCCACGCACTCGAAAATCGACCACTCGGCCGCGCGCGTCATGCCACCGTGATCGGCGTCGGCGCGAGTCTCGAACGCTGGACCCGGCTGCTGCGACACCACGGCTGGAGCGTGACGGCGGTGACGCGCCCGCGGCCCGATCGCGCGCCGGCCACGTTCCACCTTCCGCTGCTGCTCGTGTTCGGCGCGGCGCCGGCGCGTACGCGCTGGCGCGATGCGCTGCTCCATTCCGGTCTCGCCGAAGGACGCAACTTTGTATTCATCGCATGAGATTCATATCTGGGAATTGTAAACATCGTACAGATCCACACTTGTGATCACGCAATGCGTTGACTTGCATGCACCACCTCTCTACCGTGCGAAACGTTCACGCGAAAACGTTTTACGAAGGAGGTGCGGATGGCTCGCAAGAAGCGAACGCGGTATTCCGAAGCACAGCGCCGGCAGATCCTCGAGGCGGCGGTGCGCGGACGGCTGACCGCCGCGGACGTGAAGAAGCAATACGGTGTGACGCCGGTGACCTACTACTCGTGGCGCAAGAAGTATGGAGTCGGCAACAAGCAGGGTGGTGGAGCGCGTGTTCCGCGCGTGGCAGCGGCGGCCCTGTCGTTGAACGGGGGCGCGATCACCCAGCAGGTACGTTCGGCGGTCCAGTCGAAGGTGCGTGCGCTGGTCCAGGACGTGGTTCGCGCCGAGGTCGACAGCTACCTCGCCTCGTTGTTCGGCGGAGGTGGAGGCGTGCGCAAACGGCGCGTGCGGCGTCGGCGTCGCCGGGCCAAAGCCTCGGCCTGATCCGATTCGTCGCGAGCGGCCCGGGACCTCCCGGGCCGTTTCGCTTTCACATCACGCCGGGATCGGCTCGACCGGAATCTCGGCCGGGGCGTAACGCTTCAGATCGGGCAGCACGAGCGAACACACGAGACCGACCGCGAGGAATCCCGACAGACCGAGCAGGGCGTTGTGGAGTCCGTACCGGTCCGCGATCGCTCCCACCGGTCCGACGATCAGCGCGCCCAGCCCCCACGCCGCGCCCATCAGCAGACTCGAGATGGTCGACGAATGCCGCGGCGACAGCTCCTGTCCGAGCACCACGTTGACCGGGAGCGAGGACTGGAGGATGAAGCTGCCCGCCAGCAGCGAGACGAGCCCGGGGCCGGTCGAGAGGAACAGGAACCCGAGATAGAGCGGGATCGCGCCGAGGAACGAGAGCTGCACGACCCGGCGTCCGCCCCACCGGTCCGCAAGCCAGCCGCCGAGGAATCCGCCGAACGCCCCGAGCGCGAGATAGAGCGTCACCATCGCGCCCGCGCGCGTGAGCGAGTATCCGTTCGCAGTCAGGTACAGCGAGAGGAAGATCATGAAGCCGTACGAGACGGCGGAACGCGAGACCACGATCGCGTAGAGGAACGCGAGCGGCCGGGCGACCGGACGCAGCGCAGACAGCGGCGCACGCGGCGGCCGCACGCGGGTGTGCGTCTTCGTGTTCAGGAACGCCGGGATCAGGATCGCGGAGGTCAGCACGCCCGGGATGACCGCGACCCAGGTTCGCTCGAGGCCGAACCGGCCGGCCACCGACACCGCGAGCAGCGGACCGAGCGAGAATCCCAGGGTGCCGCCGGTGACGAAGATCGACATCGCCAGACCGCGCTTGGTGGCGCCTTCGCTCGCCAGCGCGGCCGCCTGCGGGTGGAACGCCGCGACGCCGACCCCGGCCAGCAGCAGCAGCGTCGCCAGGGTGGCGTAGTTGTGGGCGAGCCCGATCGCGCTCATGAACACCGCCGCCACGATCGGACCGAACGCCACGAACCACGGGCGGTGCAGGCGGTCCGACACCAGTCCGAACAACGGCTGGCCGAACGAGCTGGTGATCGAGGCGAGCGCGACCAGACCGCCGACCATGGTGAGACTCAGGCCGAGCTTGGCGACCAGCAGCGGCAGCAGCGGCGAGAAGAAGCTCGAGTACGCGTCGATCGCGAGGTGTGCGAATGCGAGCATACCGAGGCGTGAAGTGAACGCGGAGCGCATGGGGCCGGCGACGATAGCACAGCCCCAGACGGCAAACGCGCCCCCGCCGCCCCGGTCAGGGCGTGGAAGCGCGGCCGGTACGACGGATCAGGCGGCGCGTGACTCGGGCTCGCGCAGCAGTGCTTCCACCTGCTGCACTTCGCTCTCCGCGCGGTCCATCTTGAAGCGCAGCGGCTCGAGACGCTGCTGCTGCGCGAGCCGCTCCATGTGCTCGAACACCTCGGCGCAACGAAGCGCGCCGAGCGTCCCGCACATGCCCTTGAGCGCGTGGGCCTCGAACCCGACCACCTCGGCATCGCCGAGCAGGACTCCCTCCCGCAGGCGCTGGAGCCGCGGATGCACCTGGGTCAGGAACGACTGGACGAGCATCTTCTGCAGTTCGGGATTGCCCATGCTCGACTGATCGAGCCGCACAGGATCGAGGATCGGAGTCACGACCATCGACGCATCACGCGCCTCTTCCCATGTCTTCGGCTTGAGCGACAGGTCGGACCCGGTCGCCGGCGGCTCGGCCGCTGCAGGCGGGACCAGCGAAACCGGCTCCGCGCGGAACGCATCGAAGTCGCTGACCGACGAGGCAGAGAACTGCGGGGTTTCGGTGATCGGTGCCGGCTCGGAAACCTCTGCGACCGGCGCCGGCTCCGACGGGGACACCTCCGCGACCGGTGCCGGCTCGGAGACCTCCCGTTCGGACTGCTCGAGGCGAGCGGCCCACGCCGACGTATCGACTTCGACCACTTCAGGTGCGACCGACGCGACCGGCTCAGGATCGAATACCGACGACTCGTGCGTCGGAGCGACCGGCACAGGATCGAATGCCGCCGACTCGTGGGATTGCGTGACCGGCTCCGGAGCGCTCGCGTGCGCAGTCGCGTCGTCGACGTTCCAGAACTCGACCGCCGGCTCGGCAGCGGGCGTGACTTCGCGCTCGCGCGACTGCTCGTCGCGCGCCTGATCCCACGTCGACTCGAACGCGGCCGCCGGCGGAGCCGATTCCGGCGCCACCGGTTCGGGGCCGACGAACTGGAGCGGTTCGGACGGCGCCGACTCGTACGACGTCGCCGGATCGACCAGTTCGGGCTCGAACCGATTGAAGGCCGGCTCGATTGAAGCGGGCGCAATCGGGGCGGGCGCGATCGGAGCGGGCTCGAACGAACGCGGGGCTTCAGGCGCCACCGGCAACGCGGCCGGGACGTCGAGCGCCGGAGCCGGCGCGCTCGCAGCCGGCGTCGCGACCTCGGGCCGTGATCCGATCGCCTGCTCGTTGGTGATCCGCGCCACGTCCCATGACGACGTGACATTCACCCGGTCCTCGGGAGCATGGACCGGGATCTCGTTCTCGGGCGCGCGACGCGTCCACAGCTCGACCAGCGTGCACATGCGCTCGAGGTCGACCGGCTTGGGCAGGAAGTCGTCCATGCCCGCCTCGAGACAGCGGCGCTGCTCGTCGTCGGACACCTTGGCCGTCACCGCCACGATCGGCGTGTGGCGGACCCGGGCTTCGTGCTTGCGGATCGCCATCGCGGCTTCGGTCCCGCTCACCGCGCCCGGCAGCATCAGGTCCATGAACACCATGTCGAACGGTTCGTCGGCGGCGGCCTTGATCGCCTGCTCGCCGGTGGTCGCGACCACCGGGTCGTAACCGACCCGGCGCAGCGCCGCGACTGCGACCAGCTGATTGACCGGGTTGTCCTCGACCAGCAGCACCCGCACGCGCCGGCGCGCCTGCTCGGCCACGCTGTGGCGGGTGACGATCCGCTGCGCGCCCGCGGCCGCGCCCGGCACCAGTTCACGACGAAGCACTTCGAGCAACGCCGCGTGGAACTGCGACGGCTCGATCGGCTTCATCAGGTAGGCGGAGTAGCCCGACTCCTCGGCGCGCGCGGCATCGCCGCGGCGGCCGACGTTCGCGAGCAGCATGAGCCGGGTGTGACGCAGCCGCTCCTCCTCGCGGGTCGCAGCCGCGAGCGAGTTCGCGTCGAGCACCGGCAGATCCATGTCGATCAGCGCAACCGCGTACGGGTTTCCCTGCTCGGCCGCGGTGCGCATGCGCTCGAGCGCCATCAGGCCGTCTTCGCACTCCTCGACCGAATAGCCCCAGCCTTCGAGCATCTCGCGCAGCATCGAGCGGATCGTGCGGGTTCCGTCGGCGACCAGCACGCGCAGCCCCGCCATGTCGAAGTCGGGCAGCGGCACCGGTGCCGGCTGCTCGGCCTGCTTGGCGAGCGGCAGCATGAACCACAGCGTGGTGCCGGCGCCGAGATCGGTGCGCACACCGGCCTCGCCCCCCATCAGGTGGATGAGCTGGCGGGCGAGCATCAGGGTCAGCCCCGGGCCGCCGAACCGGCGCGCCAGGTCGGTTTCGCCGCGGGTAAAGGCGTCGAGCAGCTCGCCGCGACGCTCCTCGCTGCTGTGGAGGCCGAGATCGGTGATCGCGAACCGCACCACCACCTGGTGCGCGGTTTCCTCGGCCAGCTCGACCGACACGTTGACGGGTCCCTGCTCGGACGAGCGGATCGCCCAGGTCGCGACGTTGGTGAGCACCTGGCGCACGCGCCCGGGATCGCCGCGCAGGTGCGACGGCACCCGGTGATGGACCTTGCAGGTAAAGTGGCGTCCGCGGCCGTTCGCGCGCGGCGCGAGCAGCGACGCGACATTGTCGACCGCCACCCGCAGGTCGAAGTCGATCGACTCGACCTCGAGCCGTCCGCCCTCGATCCGCGAGTAGTCGAGCATGTCGTTGACCAGCTCGAGCAGCGCCATCCCCGAACCGTTGATGATCTGCGCGTACATCTCCTGCTCGCGATCGAGCTTCGAATCGAGCAGCAGGCGGCTCATTCCGATCACGCCGTTCATCGGCGTGCGGATCTCGTGGCTCATGGTGGCGAGGAATTCGCTCTTCAGCTGCATCGCGGCGCTCGCCTCTTCGGCACGCGCCTCGACCGCGCGCACGCGGCGGCGCAGGGTCTCGAGCTCCTCGTGGATCGCCTGCAGGTCGTGGACCGAGGCGACGTACCCCATCTTGCCGTTGACCGCGCGAATCCGGCGGACCTGGATGCCGACCCAGTGCGCAGGTCCGAGCCCGCGCGTGATCGGCGCCTCGACGTAGAAGTCGATCGCGCCGCGCCGGTGGTAGCGCATCAGGCGGCGCACGAAGCGCTGCCGGTCCTCGAACGGGAACAGGGTGGCAAAGCTCTGCTGCAGGAGCTCGGCGGCCGGGCGGTTGGTCAGATGCTCGGCGGCGCTGTTCATCCAGATCAGGCGACCTTCGGGGTCGCAGCAGAACAGCGGCTCCGGAACCAGATCGCGGGGATCGAACGATGGGGAGGACGCCGAGGCGTCGGATCCCGTGGGTCGATGTGCATCGTGTGGCGAGTGCGCGTCCATGATCCCTCGCTGAAACGTCGTCCATCCCAGGAACGGGGCGCAGTGCGCCCGGAGCGATTCCGAGGGGGTATCGGCCCCGGCGAGTACAGGCTTGAGGGAATCGGGGCGGGATGCCGTCAGCGCTGCCGGCGACGTCTCCGTCCGGCCGGGGCCGCAGCCCGGACCACCGGGGCCGGGGCCACGGCCGGAGCCGACGCCGACACCGGCGCCGGGGCCTCGGCGGGCGCCTCGGACCGCCCGCGCCGGGAACGACGGGCACCGCCGGCGCTCACCACCAGGTAGGTGCCGCTGCGCTCGTCGCGACGCAGGGTGATGACCCCCGCGTCCTGCGCGTCCTCGAGCAACTCCTGGAACGATCCGTAGCCGAGCGACGACTCGCTGAAGGCGGGGCGCTTGCGCTTGATCGTGTCCTTCACCAGCGACGCCTGGATCACGTCGAACCCTTCACGCTCGAGCGCCCGGACGGTTTCCGCCACCAGCGCGAAGCCGTTGTCGCGGGCCGGCGGGCGCTCGCCGTTGGACGCCGGCGCCGGCGGGCGCGCGAGGTCCTCGTAGTAGATGAACTCGTCACAACCGTTCGCCAGCAGCGGCGAGGTCGAATCCCGCATCCCGAGGCCGATCACCCGTTTGCCGTTCTCCTTCAGCTTGGCGACCAGTGGCGAGAAATCGCTGTCCCCCGACACGATCACGAACGTCTCGATGTGCTCCTTGCTCCAACACAGGTCCATCGCATCGACCACCAGCCGGATGTCGGCGGAGTTCTTCCCGGTGCTCTGGCGGCGCGGGATCTCGATCAGCTCGATGCCGTTCTCGTGAAGCGGTCCGGTGTACTCCCGGAACCGGCTCCAGTCGGCGTAGGCGACCTTGACGATCACCCGGCCCTTCTCGAGCAGGCGGTCGAGCAGAATGCGGACGTCGAACACCTGCTTGCCCTTCAGGCCGAGCGCGATGTTCTCGAAGTCGACGAACATCGCCAGGCGAAGCTGGGTGCCGGAAGGCGGAAGCGAGCTGGGCATGAAGATCTCCGGGAGGAACGTGGGGTGCAGTCGGACGCCGGCAGGATAGAACCTTCTCGTATTCCGTGCCCGCTCCCGCTAGTCTCCCCCTGAACCGGCCCTGGCACCCAGGGCCTCCCGCCTGCATCTGTCCGGAGGATTGCGTTGAAGGACATTCGAGCCTGGACCACCAACGATTCGGCCGCGCTGTACAACGTCAATGGCTGGTCGAGCGGATATTTCCGCATCAACGAAGGGGGCCGGGTCGAGGTCACGCCCAATGGTCCGGACGGCAAGGGCATCGACCTCTATGAATTGGTGCTCGACCTCGAACGCCGGGGGCTCGGGCTGCCGATCCTCATGCGCTTCTCGGATGTCCTCCACTCCCGCGTCCAGGCGCTGTTCGGCTGCTTCAACACCGCGATCAAGGAATACGGCTACCAGGCTCGCTACCGCGGCGTCTATCCGATCAAGGTCAACCAGCAGCACCAGGTGGTCGAGGAGCTGGTCCGGTTCGGCAAGCCGCTCGGCCTCGGTCTCGAAGCCGGCTCGAAGCCGGAGCTGCTGGTCGGGCTCGCACTGCTCGACAACCCGGAGTCGCTGTTCATCCTGAACGGCTACAAGGACGTCGAGTACATCGAGACCGCGCTGCTGTCGCAGAAGCTCGGCCGCTACCCGATCGTCGTGATCGATCGCTACCGCGAGCTCGAGCTGGTGCTCGACGTGGCGCGCCGGCTGGGTGTGCGTCCCCACATCGGCGTGCGCGCGAAGCTCACCACCCGCGGCGCCGGCAAGTGGATGGAATCGACCGGCGACCGTTCGAAGTTCGGGCTCACCGCGGCCGAGATCGTGATGCTGGTCGACAAGCTGCGTGACGCGCAGATGCTCGACTGCCTCGAGCTGCTCCATTTCCACATCGGCTCGCAGATCTCGGCGGTGCGCGCGATCAAGGACGCGATGACCGAGGCGTGCCGCGTCTACGTCGAGCTGGCCAAGTCCGGCTGCGGACTCAAGTTCATCGACGCGGGCGGCGGGCTCGGCGTCGACTACGACGGCTCGTCGACCAGCTGGCAGTCGTCGACCAACTACACCATGCAGGAATACGCGAACGACGTGGTCGCGACCATCCAGGACGCCTGCGAACAGGCGGGCGTGCCGCACCCCGACATCATCACCGAGTCGGGCCGCGCGCTGGTCGCCCACCACTCGGTGCTGGTGTTCAACATCCTCGACGTGAACGAAGTGCTGACCGGCCAGGCGCCGCCCAAGGTCGACAAGAAGGATCCGCCGGTGATCCGGTCGCTGACCGAGACCTGGCGCTCGATCTCGCGCAAGAACTTCCAGGAGGCGTACCACGACGCGCTGCAGCTCAAGGAGGAGGCGACCAACCTGTTCAACGTCGGTCTCCTCGACCTGCGCGGCCGCGCCCGCGTCGAGCAGCTGTTCTGGGGCTGCTGCGAGGCGATCCTCCGCATCATCCGCGAGATGGACTACGTGCCCGACGAGCTCGAGGGGCTCGAGAAGAGCCTCGCCGACACCTTCTACGGCAACTTCTCGGTGTTCCAGTCGGTGCCCGACCACTGGGCGGTCAAGCAGTTGTTCCCGATCATGCCGCTCCACCGTCTGACCGAGCGTCCCACGCGGCGCGGGATCATCGCCGACCTGACCTGCGACTCGGACGGAAAGATGGATCAGTTCATCGAGCTGCGGGACGTGAAGAACTCGCTCGAGCTCCATCCGTTCGACGGCAAGCCCTACTACCTGGGCGTGTTCCTGGTCGGCGCCTACCAGGAGATCCTCGGCGATCTCCACAACCTGTTCGGCGACACCAACGCCGTCCACATCGCGCTCGACGACGGCGCCTATCGGATCGACCACGTGGTCGAGGGCGACTCGGTGACCGAGGTGCTGGGCTACGTCCAGTACCACCGGCCCGACCTGGTGCGGCGGATGCGCCAGGCGAACGAGGATGCGCTGAAGCGCGGGCTGCTGAGCTTCGAGGAATCGGCGCTGCTGATGCGCCGATACGACGAGGGCCTCTCCGGCTACACGTACCTCGAAGAGGAACCGGCTCCGCGCGACCTCTTCGAGTCGGGCGACCGCGGCGTCGCGATGGCGGCTCCGGAACGCGACCCGGGTGCGAAGGGCAAGTAGCACTTCCTGAATCGGACACGAATCTCGGCCGGCGCCCGCACGGGACGCCGGCCGATTCTCATGAAGGCCGGGCCGCGACCGGGGCCTGGCGATCCCACCACGCACTCGCATCGGCCGCCAACCAGGGCGGCTCGTCGATGCTGGCGAGGAGATCGTTCCGCAGACAGTCGGCGTCGCGCGGGCGCTGGCCGGACTCCTTGGCGAGGCATGCCATCACCAGTGCCTCGAGCCGCGGCGGAATCGCGAGCTTCGATCGCTCCCGGAGCGACGGGACCGGCGACTGGGCATGCATGCGGAGCAGCACGCCGGGTTCGTCGGACTCGAACGGAGTCGTGGAGGTGAGCAGCCAGTACGCGACGCAGCCGAGCGCGTAGAGATCGGTGGACGGGCCGACCGGTGCTCCGTAGATCTGTTCGGGCGCCATGTAGCCGGGCGTTCCCAGCACCGCCCCCTCGCGCGTCACACGCTCGCCCGGATCCGCCGCGGGCCGGGAGAGCCCGAAGTCGAGCACCTTGACCACGTCGCGATCGCGACCGAGCGTGCAGAGAAACACGTTCGACGGCTTGATGTCGCGATGGATCAGCCCACACGCGTGGGCCTCCCCCAGCGAATGACACATCTGCGCGAGCACGTGCACCGCCCGCCGGGGTTCGAGCGCTCCATACTGGTAGACGAAGTGCTGGAGGTTGAGGCCGTCGAGCAGCTCCATGACGTAGTAGAGCGACTGCTCGTCACCGACTCCGAAGTCGTAGAGCCGTACCGTGTGCGGTGAGGTCAGCTCGGCCGTCACCTGGGCTTCCCGCGTGAAGCGGGCCAGCGCCTTGTCCCGCGCCTCGAGGGGGCCCTGCAACGTCTCGGGCAGGATGAGTTTGACCGCCGCCGGTCGCGCGAGCAGCACGTGACGCCCCCGCCACACCTCGCCCCCACCGCCGCGGCCGATCAATTCCTCGAGCTCGTAGCTGCCAACCCGGCGGGCCGCGGCGATCTGCTCGCCCGCCCCGTACACGGCACGCGCCGCCACCGACGCGATGCCGACCGCGACCCCGCCGGCAACGAGAGCCGCCGCGTAGTCGCCGATCCCCACCGTCACCTGGCCGAGCGAGGACAGCACCAGGAGACCCGCCGGCATGGTGGCCGCGCACAGAGCCGAGACCAGCAGGGTGGTGCGGGGCCGCGCGGGCACCAGCAACGGGAACAGGATGACGATCGGAACCACCCAGGTGAGCCCCGGCACGTCGCCCGTGTGAAGGAACGACGCCCACGGATCGGCAATCGAGATCAGCGCGGTGATCAGCACCTCGACCACCAGTGCACACGTCAGGACCCGGCGGTCCGTCAGAGTGGACCAGACCGCGACCCCGAGCAGC
>Ga0210380_10000221_pt1 | contig 29237 bp, 20 predicted proteins | sample PLM4_5_coexredo_FD_155476 | JGI IMG/M metagenome (GOLD analysis project Ga0210380, IMG submission 155476) | Groundwater sediment microbial communities from an aquifer in East River, Colorado, USA - PLM4_5_coex redo | ecosystem: Environmental > Terrestrial > Soil > Riparian zone | place: USA... | reverse complement strand
CCGAAGCGCATGCCGCGTGTCGCTGGGTGTTCGCCCGGCTGGCGGCACCGCTCGGCGTGCTGGTCGTGAGCGGCAGCCCGGCGGTCGATCGCGAGGCCACCATCGACGCCATGCTGGCAGGACTCCCGATGCGCTGGCTGCGGGACGAAACCGTGCGGATCCCGCACGGCGACGGCGCGTTCGACGTGATCGGACTGTCGTGCACCCACAAGCCGTTCGTCGACGGACCGCGACTGCTCGAGGTACTGGGGGCGCGCGATCACGGGCTCACGCCGTTCACGATCCTGCTCTACCACTCCCCCGACCTCGCGCCCGAGGCCGCCGAGTCCGGCATCGATCTGATGCTGTCGGGCCACACGCACGGCGGCCAGGTCCGGCTGCCGGGGTTCGGCGCGCTGGTGACGTCGTCGCTCTATGGAAAACGCTTCGAGGTCGGACGGATCGCGGTGGGAGCGACGACCCTGTACGTGTCACGCGGGATGGGACTCGAAGGCACCGGCGCGCCGCACGTGCGATTCCTGTGCGCGCCCGAGGTGGTGCTATGGGAAATCGAAGCGGTGGCTACTCCCCGTCGATCGCCTGGAGCATCTCCGGCACCGAGGTGACCTTCCAGCGCGGCCGCCCCACCGCCTTGCCCTTTTCGAGCTCGTGCGCGTCGAGCCGCTGCCAGCCGGCGTACGTCACCACCTTCGACTGGCGCTCACGCACCAGCGCCTCGAATGCAGACGCGTCCGGCTGCGCGGCGGACGGCAGCGCATCGGCTGCGAGATCGGCGAGCAGCGTGTTCACGGTCTCGACCGAGTCGGCCTTGTTGTTGCCGATCACGCCGGTCGGCCCGCGCTTGATCCAGCCCGACGCGTAGATCCCGGGCGTCTCCTTCACGCGACCCTTCTCGTTCGGCAGGGTGCCCTTGCGCTCGTCGAACGGCAGACCCGGCAGGGCGGTGCCGCGATATCCAACCGAGCGGAACACGAGTCCGACCGGCAGGATCTCGGTCTCGCCGGTCGACTCGGCGACCGACGCGCCATCGGCGTTGCGCGCCAGGCGATTGCGCACGATCTTCAATCCGCCGACCTTGCCGGTGCCGTCGTCGATCACTTCGACCGGCGAGACCAGGAAGCGCACATGGAGCTTGCGCGGCTTGTTCTCGAGCGGCTTCGACGCGAACCCGGTCATGAGATCGACCTTCTGCTGCATCGCGGGACGGCCGGAAGCCTTGAGCTCCTCGTGGCTGATGTCGTCGAGCGCCACGTCGTCCGGACGCACGACGATGTCCGCATGCTTCATCTCCCCCAGTTCACGCACCTCGTTGGTGGTGAACGAGGACTGCACGACGCCGCGCCGGCCGAGGATCCAGACCTCGCGGATCCGGCTGGTGGCGAGCGCCTCGCACGCATGGTGCGCCATGTCGGTCTCGTCGAACTCGTCGGGGCCCAGGCACAGGATGCGCGCGACGTCGATCGCGACGTTGCCGGCGCCCACCACCGCGACGCGCTCCTGGGTGAGATCGAACGAGTGGGTGCGAAAGTCGGGATGGCCGTTGTACCAGGCCACGAACTCGGTCGCCGAGTGGCTGCCGGCCAGGTCCTCGCCCGGGATTCCCATGCGCCGGTCGGTCGGAGCGCCGGTCGCGAACAGGATCGCGTCGAAGTGGGCCCGCAGCTCGTCGAGTGTCAGGTGCTTCCCGTACTCGACGTTGCCGAAGAAGCGGAAGCCGGGCAGCGCCGCGGTCTTCTCGTACATCGCGATCACCGACTTGATCTTCAGATGATCGGGCGCGACCCCGCCGCGCACCAGCCCGTACGGGGTCGGCAGGCGCTCGATCATGTCGACCTGCGCCGTCAGCTCCTTCTGGCGCAGGATCTGGTCGGCCGCGTAGAAGGCGGCCGGGCCGGAGCCGATGATCGCAACCCGCAACGGGCGTTCAGGGGTGCCGGGGCGCATGAGCGGCGCAGCATAGGCAAGGGTGCTGCGGGTCGCAATCGGACGACGACGGGATTTCTCCTGCCCATCCGGGCGCCGGAGTACGGCCCCGCGCCTGTCGTTCTGCCCGCAAAAAGTGCCCGAAGCAGCCCAATTCCCATGGGAATGACACCTCAAACCGACTACTGTCCGGCGCTGGCGATCCCTCGCCAGACCCAATGCGTACCACTTCATCATCGGAGGGCCCGCACCATGAAGCGTACGGTAACCACGTTGTGTCTCGCCGCTGCAGTGCTGACGTTCAGTTCCGCGTTCGCGCTCGATATGGCGACCAAGAATCTGAGCCCCGAAAACCGCCAGCCGGTGTCCCTGAACAGCGCTCAGGCCATCCTGGGCTGTGACGACGGAGTTGCCTTCAACGCCTTCTTCCAGCTCACGGACGCTCGCTACGGCAACCTCTTCGATTTCGGCTCGGGGGCGGTGCTGAGCGAGGTCGCGTTCGCCCACTTCGGCTTCGGCTTCTCGGGTCCCTACAATTACGATCTCGAGATCTGGGATCCGGCCAGCTGCACGTTCGTGGTGGCGAAGAACGGCCTGGTGGCCGGCGACGCCGCCAACGCCTTCGCAACCGAAGACATTCTGCTGTGCCCCGACAACATTTTCGTCGCCGGTGAGATGGTGGTCACCATCGATCCGAACTCCTGCCTGGCGCCGAACGACTGCTATCCGGACCTGCTGTTCGACGATCAGATCAACGTTGCGTGCCCTGTGATCGTCAACAACGCGAGCACCTCGCCGGTCTGCATCGACATCTCCAGCCAGAGCGGTCCGTTCCTGCTCCGGGTCGCGACCGACGAGTGCCCGACTCCGACCAAGTCCCACTCCTGGGGCCAGATCAAGTCGATCTACCGGTAGCCAGTTTGCTTCGGACGTTTGGTTGGCATTGCAGCGGCTCCGCAAGGGGCCGCTGCAGCGTTTTGGTCCTGATCGCGATGTCGATCGCGTGGACGGCGTTCGCGGGGGCGCCACAACGGATGGTGCTCGTCAGTGTCGATGGCCTGCCCCTGGCGGGCGAGCGCCCCGGATTCGTGATGCCGGCGCTCGCGACGGCGGGTGAGGCGCAGGCGGCGGGCGCAGAGCCGTTCCCCGCGTGGGTCGAACTGCTGAGTGGCTGCGAACCCGCGCGCACGGGTGTATGGGATGAGACGGCGGTGGTTCCGTCCGCCGTGGGCGGCCGCTGGCCGTCGTTGGCGGCCGCGCTCACGGCGGCCGGTTACCACACGCTCGCGCTGCCCGCCGATCCGCTCGCGCATGCCCGCACGCCACTCGCCTCGGGGTTCGAGCGCTACGACGTGGCGGCGCCCGCGCTCGCCGACAGCGCGCGCGTCGACTCGGCGCTCGCGTGGCTCGGTCAGTCGGGTCGGCGCTTCGCGTGGCTTGCGCTCTCGATGGGCGCGCCACCCGAGCCGTGGCGGCGCACCGACGGCATCGGCCCCCGGGACCCCGCGGAACTCGCGACCCGCCGCGCGACCGTCGACACCGCCTTCGCGCGGCTGTCTGCGGGACTCGCGGCGCTCGATCGGGAGGGCGTGACGGTGGTGGTGATCGCGGGGACCGGCGCCTCTGACGGCACCGCTGTGCGCGTGCCCCTGGCGTTCTCCGGCTCTCCGACCCGCGCACTGAACCCTGGCGACGATGTCCGCCTCGCCGACGTCGCGCCGACCATGGTCGGGATCGCCGGCGGCCGGCCGCCCCGATTCGACGGCGTCGACCTGGGTACCCGCCGCACCGCGGCGCGGGCGACGCGGCGCGAGGCGCCGGCGGACACGCTCGCGCTTCCGGTCGCGGCGCGCGCCGCGTTCGAGGAACTGACCGCCGCAAACGGCCGGCCCGACAGCGTGAGCCTGGTTGCGTGGGATTCGTTGTGCGCACGGTTTCCGGCGAGCGCCCGGCTCGCACTCGAGCGCGCGGTCGCGCAGTCGCGCGGCGGCCACGAAGTGCTCGCAGCCCAGACGCTCAAGGCGATGACCACCGCGATGCCGGGCGATCCGCGCCCGGCGCTCGCGTACGCCGATCACCTGATGCGCTACCGGCGCGGAGCGATCGCCGCCGACGTGCTCGACGCGATCGATCCGGACTCGCCGTTCGCCGCGCTCGCTGCGTGGCGCCGCGCGCTCGCCCACGCGAGTCTCGAGGACTTCCTCGCCGCCGAGGGGGATGCCCGCCGCGCCGCGAAGCTGATGGTGCCGAATGCCGCGGCCGCGGAGATGCCGGAGCGGCTTCATGTGCTGGCGGCTCTCCACGACTCGTGCGGGCGCGCACCCCGCGACGGCGCGACCCGACTCCGCTACGGGCGCGCGCTCGGCGAGTTCGGTCTGTCTGCGATCGCCTACAGCCAGTTCCACTCGGCCCGTGCGCTGCTGCCGGGCAGCGCCGAGCCCGACTACTGGCTCGCCTTCTACCTCCTGCGTGAGAACCGGCCCCAGCACGCCCAACCCACGCTCGAGCGCGCGCTCGCGAGCGACTCGACCTACGCGCCGGCGCGCCACGCGCTCGCCGAAGCGCTGCTCGAGCAGGGCAAACGGGTCGCGGGCCGCCGACAGCTCGAGCGCCTCGCCGCCACCGGCGACCTCGACGCCCGCGAGTGGTACAACCTCGCCTGCCTGAGGTCCGGTGACGGCGCGACCGACGCGGCGCTCGAAGCATTGCAGCGCGCGATTGCCGCCGGCTACTCCGACTGGGCCGCGCTCGCTTCCGACCCCGACCTCGCAGCCCTGCGCACCGATCCCCGCTTCCCGAAGCCGCCGGCGCGCTGAGGTTCGGCGACCCCGCGAACCGGTGCGCATCCGCCGTTCCCACCACCGGTTCGCGCGTTGACACTCCGCCGCGACCTGCCTACGGTCGAACGATCCGCTCCGCCCGTGCGCTGCGACGACATCCTCCGAGGGTCGAATTCATGAGCCACGCCCTGAAGACCGAGACCGACGCGCCCGGCTTCACCCCCTACATCGCGCCCGAGACCCGGCTCGCCGAGTTCACTCCGCGCGCGCTGATCCTGGGCACGGTGCTGGGTGCCATCTTCGGCGCCTCGTCCCTGTACCTGGTGCTCAAGGTCGGGCTGACGGTCAGCGCGTCGATCCCGGTGGCGGTCATCTCGGTGATCCTGTTCCGCCTCGCCTCGCGGTTCGGGGTCAAGGACGCGACCATCCTCGAGAACAACATCTCCCAGACCGCCGGTTCGGCCGGCGAGTCGATCGCGTTCGGGGTCGGCGTGACGATGCCCGCGATCATGATCCTCGGCTTCGACCTCGAACTGACGCGGGTCGCGCTGGTGGCGGTGCTGGGCGGCGTGCTCGGGATCCTGATGATGATCCCGCTGCGGCGGGCACTGATCGTCCAGCAGCACGGCATCCTCAAGTATCCGGAGGGCACCGCGTGTGCCGAGGTGCTCAAAGCCGGCGCATCGCCCGAATCGCGCGCGGCGGCCTCGCCGGCGGCCAAGCTCGCCGAACAGGCGAGCCTGAGCGGCGGCATCTCGGCCCGCACGATCTTCACCGGATTCGGGCTCGGTCTCGTCTACAAGACGGCGATGCAGGCGTTCAAAGGCTGGAAGGACGTCCCGGAAAAGGTGTTCGGTGCGCCGCTCAGATCGGGTTCGGTGGCCGCCGAGATCTCGCCCGAGCTGCTCGGCGTCGGCTACATCATCGGCCCGACCATCTCCGCCACCATGTGCGCGGGCGGCGTGCTCGCCTACCTGGTCCTGATCCCGCTCATCAAGTTCTTCGGCGACGCGATCCCGGGCGCGCTCGCGCCCGGCAACATCCCGATCTCGCAGATGGGACCGGGCGAGATCCGCAGCGCCTACGTGCTCTACATCGGCGCCGGCGCAGTCGCGGCCGGTGGCATCATCAGTCTCGCCCGCTCGCTCCCGACCATCGTGCACGGACTCCGCGAGGGCCTGCGCGACTTCAACGCCGCCCGCGGCGCCGCCTCGCGCGACCGCACCGACCAGGACCTGTCGATGAAGTTCGTCGCGATCGGGATCCTGGTGCTCATGACCACGATCGTGCTCGCGCGTCCGCTCCACATGAACCTGCTGGGCGCGATCCTGATCGTGGTGTTCGGGTTCCTGTTCGTGACCGTATCGTCGCGGCTGACCGGCGAGATCGGCTCGTCCTCGAATCCGATCTCCGGCATGACGGTCGCCACCCTGCTCCTCACCTGCCTGATCTTCCTGGTGGTCGGCTGGACCGGCGGCGCGTTCTACGTGACCGCGCTGTCGGTGGGCGGCATCGTGTGCATCGCCGCCTCGAACGGCGGCACCACCTCGCAGGATCTGAAGACCGGCTTCCTGGTCGGCGGCACTCCGAAGTACCAGCAGATGGCGATCGTGATCGGCGCGCTGGTGTCGGCGGTGCTGCTGGGACCGATCCTGCTCAAGCTGAACGATGCCTCGACTGTGTATGTGCCGATCGCCCAGGTCGCCCCGAACGGCCTGTCGGCGGATCCCGCGCGGCTCGGCGCCGCGCGCGAGGGACTCAAGGGCTCGCAGGCGGACGCCGACCACGGGACCTATCGCGTGTGGCACAAGACCGACGAGGCGGGCGGGCCGTCGGGCAAGTACCTTGTGAACGAGCAGGCCCGGGCGGTGTGGCTGGTCGATCCGGGCATCAACGGGCACTTCACCAAGCGCACCGATGGCGTCGAGGTGCGGAAGTTCGACGCGCCCAAGGCGACGCTGATGTCCTACATCATCAAGGGCATCCTCGACCGCCAGCTGCCGTGGGCGCTGGTGCTGTTCGGCGTGATGATCGCGGTGGTGCTCGAGATGGCCGGCATTCCATCGCTCGCGTTCGCGGTCGGCGTGTATCTGCCGATCTCGTCGTCGACGCCGATCCTGATCGGCGGCGCGGTGCGCTGGCTGGTGGACCGCGGACGACGGCGCGAGCTGGCGGCCCACCGGCTCAGCGAGGAGCAGCTCGCGGCCGACGCCGACAAGAGTCCGGGCGTCCTGCTCGCGTCCGGCTATATCGCGGGCGGCGCGATCGCGGGGATCGTGATCGCGTTCATGGCCGGCCTGCTCGACCGGTTCGACGCGTCGCTCACCACCTGGTCACGCGCGCACAATCCGTTCTTCGCCGGTCCGAGCTCCGACCTGCTCGCGATGGTGCCATTCGTCGCGATCGTGCTGCTGCTGTGGGCGGTGGGACGCGGAAAGGTGATGGCGACCAAGGACGCGTAAGCCTTTGGCCTCTCAGCCGGGCATCTGACACGAAAACGCAAACATCGCGGGCGTTGCTTCCCGGCGTGACGCGCACCGCGTAGAGTCTGGCCGCCCCCGATTCCGGCAGCGTGCCCCACGCCGCCTTCGAAGTGACTCCCCCCAGGGATGGTGTTCCTCGATGCCGGCATGCGCATTCCGCTTTCCGCCGCCCGCCTGGGTCCGGCTCGCCCGGGCCCTGTCCGTTCCCGTCATGTTCTGGAGCCTGGCGACCCTGGCAGGCATCTCCTCGTGTGGCGGCCCGAGCGCCGCGCAGGTCAGCGACAGCCTGCGCACCCGCGTTCGCGCGCTCGACGACCACCCGATCGTGGTCGAACGGGAACTCCTCGAGCCCGCGGCGGTTCGCGCGTACTACGCGAAGCATCCGTCCCGCGCGTGGCCGGGCGCTCGCGTTGCCCAGGTGGTGGAGGCGATCCGCGGCGTCGAGCAGGACGGCCTGACGCCGTCGGACTATCACCTCGAGGCGATCCAGTCACTGGCCGATCGGAAGGAGCGCTCCGCGGGAGCGGATGCGGACCTCGACCTGCTGCTCACCGACGCGGTGGCCGGCATGATCGATCACCTTCGCTACGGACGGGTACGTCCGGTCACTCTCAATCCCGAATGGAACATGGATCCGCGCGACGGCGCGCCGCCGCTCGATTCGCTGCTCGGCGTGGTCGCCGCCGATCGCTCACCGGGCACCGCGCTCGCGCGCATGCGGCCGCAGCACTTCATCTACCAGGGCCTGGTGACCGAGCTCGAGCGGCTCCGCGGGATCGAGCGGGGTGGCGGGTGGTCCCGCGTGTCCGACGGTCCTGCCCTGCGTCCGGGTGCCCGGAATCCCCGGGCCGTGGAGCTGCGCCGCCGGCTGACCGCATCCGGCGAGCTCGCCCAGGTGTCGGCGCCCGACTCCACCCACTACGACACCACGCTGGTCGGTGCGGTGCGCAGGTTCCAGCGCAGTCACCGGCTGAACGACGACGGCGTGGTCGATGCTGGGACCCTGGCCGCGCTCAACGTCCCGATCGGTCAGCAGATCGCGCAGGTGCGCGTCAACCTCGAGCGTGCGCGCTGGGTGCTCGGCGAACTCTCGGACCAGGACGAGTTCCTGCTCGTCAACCTGCCGGCGTTCAAGACCTACCTGATCCGCGGCGGATCGGTCGCGTGGGAGTCACGGGTCCAGATCGGACAGGAGGCACGGCAGACGCCCACGTTCCACGCCCGGCTTCGCACCATCGTCTTCAATCCGTCGTGGACCGTCCCGCCCACCATCCTTGCCGAGGACGTGCTCAAGGGGATCCGCGAAGGCAAGGACATGATCGCCGAGAAAAAGCTCCAGGTGTTCGACGCCGAGGGCAAGGAAGTCGATCCGGGCTCGGTCGACTGGAACTCCGCCGATCCGGCGAACTTCCCCTACACACTCCGCCAGCCGCCCGGCCCCGGTGCGGCGCTCGGCCGGGTGAAGTTCGAGTTCCCGAATCTCTACTCGATCTATCTGCACGACACGCCGAACCGGAACCTGTTCGATTCCGAGAACCGCACCTTCAGCTCGGGATGCATCCGGGTCGAGAACCCCGTCCAGCTCGCGGAGCTGCTGCTCGCAGGCCAGGACGGATGGACGCCCGCGAAGATCCAGCAGACGATCGACAAGGGCGAGACGCAGCACGTGCCACTCGAGCGGCGTCCGCCGGTCTTGATCGTGTACTGGACGGTGACCGTCGGAGCGTCGGGGGTTCGCTACGGCGCCGACGTCTACTCGCTCGATCCGCCGCTCGCGGCGGCTCTCGGGGAGCCGCCGGCTGCGGTCACCGCCGGTCGGCAGGACGCCAGTTCACGACCGTAGTGATGGGCGTTCCCGAATCGCCGGCCGGCAGCAGGAACAGGAATCGCTTGCCGTCCGGCGCGACCTCGTAGACGTTGCGGCGCGTCCCGCCCTCGGTCTGCACCCGGAACAGCGGCTGCGGCGTCCCCGGCGCGAGCGTTTCGCCCGGTGTGATCGAAACCGACATCAGCCGCTGATCGCGCGCGAGGTAGAACAACTCGCGGCCATCGGGACTCCAGTCGGGATCGCTGCCGCCGTCGGCCGAGATCTGCCACTTCCCGGCCGTGCCCTGGAACGATGCGACGTACACCTCGGGCCGCCCGGACTCGTCGGACTGATACGCGATCCAGCGGCCATCCGGGGAGAATCGGGCGCGCGCCTCGTTGAACGGGGTCTGCAGGACCACCTGCGGCGTGTGCTCGCCGGTCATCGGCAGGGACCACAGATCGACTCCGGTGCGCGGATCCACCACCGTGTAGAGGAGCCATTTGCCGTCCCGGGACCAGTCGAGCGGCGCAGCGAATGGTCCGGGCTTGGCGATCTGCTGCTCCTGCCCGAGGCCACCCGCTGATTTGAGCCAGATCCCGTCGGCGCCGCCGCGGGTCGATGCCCACGCGATCTGCGAACCATCCGGCGACCACACCGGCGAGGAGTCGGTGGCCGGATCGAACGTGAAGCGCGACGTCGTACCGCGCGCCGGGTCGATCATCCACACATCGGCGTTCGCGGCATCCGAATCGCGCCGGCGCACCACCACCCGCCGGCCGTCGGGCGAAAGCGACGGCGCCCGATAGTCCGCGGTGGCCGCCACCTGTCCGGTCTCGTGACCCGCGCGGTCGAGCCACACCATGCGGCTCAGCACCGACCCGGTCGCGCGATAGACCAGCACGCCATTGTCGGACACGGTGAAGTTTGCCTGCCCGCTGGTCGACACCGGCAGGTCCTCGGCGACCGGGAACGGCTCACCGACCAGCTTCCTCCTGCCGAGATCGAAGCGCTGAGCGAGCAGCGTGCGCTCGCGCGCGAACAGCAGGTAGCCATCGGGCGAGTACTCGACCCGCGACCCGGTGATCCCGAGCGGCTCGCCGCCCGGTTTGCCGAGGGTGCCCATCATGATCTCGGGCGGACCGACCACCGGCAGCTTGGTGAAGAAGAAGTGCTTGCCGTCGGGCAGGAACGCGGGCCAGCCCACCGCAAACGTGCTGTCACCCGGGAGGGCCAGCGCGGGGACTCCACCCGCGGCGTTTACGCGCATGATGGGATCGGTCGTGCCGCCGTCGTACAGGATGACGCCGGTCCGGCCCCAAGAGCCGTCGTACCCGTTGGGCGCGTCGCAGATCACCACCGGGGGCCCGCCGCTGATCGCGACCTTCTTGATCTTGCCGTCGGCGACGAACGCGAGATGACGGCTGTCGGGCGACCAGAACGGACGCCCCGAGCGTTCGGTTCCCGGCAGCGGGTTCACGGCCAGCGAATTCATCGGGCGTACCCAGACCATCGTGCGCCCGGCGGAGTCCTGGGCAGCAAACGCCATCATGCGGCCGTCGGGCGAGATCCGGGGCAGTTCGACGCCCGTCATCTTCTCCGGCAGCGGTACGATGAATCGGATCTGCGGGGAGACGTCGGCCGGCCGGCCGCCGCGCAGGCCGAGCGCGGCGAGCAACACCACCGCGATCCCCGCGACTCCCCACGCGATCGCCTCGCGGCCAAGCCCGCGTTTCGGCGCCACCGGCGCCGGCACGGTCCCGGCCGACGACCCGGACTGCGCGATCCAGCCGAGCTGGAGCTTCACATCGTGCGCGGTCTGGACCCGCTCCTCGGGATCCTTCGCCAGGCACGACCGGATCAGGCTGTCGAGCGCGGGTGGCGCGAACGCCATCACGGTGCTGACGGGCGGCGGCTCGGTGTTCATGATCGCGCCGATCAGGCTCGCCTGCGATTTGCCCTCGAACGCGCGTTTGCCGGTCGCCATCTCGTACAGCACGCAGCCGAGCGCCCAGATGTCGCTGCGCGCGTCCGCTTCGCGGCCTTCGAGCTGCTCCGGCGCCATGTAGAGGAAGGTGCCGATCAGCGCGCCCTCGACCGTCAGCGGCGAGACCACGGTCGGCGACTGCGAGAGCTGCGCGACGGTGACGCCGCTGCCGCCACTCGGCGCCACCACTCCGGTCGATCGCGCGAGGCCGAAGTCGGTGAGCTTGACCCCGGATTTCGCGAGCATCACGTTGCCCGGCTTGAAGTCGCGGTGAACGATGCCGGCGCGGTGCGCGCGGTCCAGCGCGTCGGCGATCTGGACGCCGAGCCGCAGCACTTCGGGGATCGGCAGCGGGCCACGCTCGATCCGCTGCGCGAGCGTCTCGCCTTCGATCAGCTCCATCACCAGGAACGGAACACCGTCCTCGGTGCCGACGTCGTAGAGCGCGCAGATGTGCGGGTGGTTGAGACTCGAGACCGTCTTCGCTTCGCGCTCGAATCGCGCGTGGATATCGGGATTGGCGCTCAGGTGCTCGGGCAGCACCTTGATCGCGACGTCGCGGCCGAGGCGCGTGTCGCGGGCGCGATACACCTCGCCCATGCCGCCCGCGCCGAGCGGAGCGATCACTTCATAGGGGCCGAGACGCGTACCGGGGGAAAGACGCATGGCCAAGCAATGTACGCGAATCCCTGATGACACGCGAAACGGCCGGCGTCGCACGACGCCGGCCGTTTCCTTGTGCGGGGAGCGGTTGCTAGGCGACCACCGGCTCGGGCGCGGGTGGCTTGGTGCCCTCGGCGGGTCGATCGTGCGCGGCGAGCACCCGGTTGAGGGGGCGGTTCACGATCACCATCAGCACACCCGCCAGCAGGCCGAGCCCGGTGAGCATTCCGAAGTACGCCTGCTTCGGCATCTTCTCGTAGAACGTGCCGAGGAAGCCGTTCATGTAGTTGCCGAAGAAACTCGACAGGAACCACGCTCCCATCATCATCGACACCATGCGCGCCGGCGCCACCTTGGTGACCAGCGACAGGCCGATCGGCGACAGATAGAGCTCGCCGATCGTGAGCACGAACGTGGTGCCGACCAGCCACAGCACGCTGCGGTCCACGATGGCCCCGGCGGCCGCGACCATCATGATGATGTACGACAGTCCCAGCAGGAAGCAGCCGATCGCCATCTTGGTGACGCTGCTCGGCTCCTTGCGGTTCTTCGCCTGTCCCGCCCAGAAAATGGTGAGGACCGGCGCGAACGCGAAGATCATGAGCGGATTGAACGCCTGGAACCACGAGGACGGAATCTGGAAGGTGCCGATCAACGGCCAGTGCGTGCTCTGTTCCGCCCACACCTGCATGGTGTTGCCCTGCTGTTCGTAGACGCCCCAGAAGATGATGTTGAGCGCGCACAGGACCAGCAGCGCGATGATGCGCGTCCATTCGTCCTTGGTGATCGGCTCCTTCACCTTCGCCTTGGCGGTCCCCGCTGCGGTCTGCATCTTGAGATCGGGCGCCAGGTGCTTCTGGCCCCAGATGTAGAGCAGCAGGCCCAGGATCATGCCGACGCCAGCGGCGAAGAAGCCCCACTTCCAGCCCACCCGCTGCCCGAGCGTGCCGCACACCAGCGGCGCCAGGAACGCGCCGAGATTGATGCCCATGTAGAAGATGGTGAACGCGCCGTCGCGCCGCGGGTCACCCTGCTTGTAGAGATTGCCGACCTGGGTGGAGATGTTCGGCTTGAACAGTCCGTTGCCGAGGATCAGCAGGAACAGGCCGAGGAAGAACATTCTCGGGCTCATCAGCGTGAACTCGCCGATCGCCATCACGATCGCACCCAGCACCACCGCACGCCGCTGGCCGGTGATCTTGTCCGCGATCATGCCGCCGAAGATCGGGGTCAGGTAGACGAACGCGGTATAGAGGCCGTAGATCTGCGACGACAGCCCCTGGTTCGTGAGCGGCCCGAACGCCGCCTCGAGCGTGCCCTTGACCATCGCAAAGCCGGGAATGTTGCCGTTCAGCTGGAGCGGGTCGAACAGGTACTGGAGCATGTACAGCACGAGCAGCGAGCGCATCCCGTAGTACGAGAAGCGCTCCCACATCTCGGTCAGGAACAGGATGAACAGCCCCTTCGGGTGACCGAAGAAGCCGGTGTCGCCGGAGTCGGACGACCCCGCGGCAGTGGCGGTGGACATGGAGCGATCCTCCAGGTGGGCGACCGGGGAAGCTGGAAAGGGTGGAGCCTAAGCGCCGGTCCGGGAAGCGGCAACCCTTTCCCGGACCGGCGCGGCGCGCGTGCCGGTCAGCGGGCCGCGTCGCCCCCGAGGATGATGGGCAGGCCGGACTTGGAATTGCCCACCACCACGATCTTGGTGTTCTGCGACAGCGCGAGCTTCTCGGTCGCCTCGATGCCCTTCCATTCGAGCAGCTGCTGGCTGATGCCCGACGCGACGATCCGCTGGAAGTCGGAGATGCCCTGGGCTTCGATCCGCTTGCGCTCGGCCTCCTGCTGCTCCTTCTGCAGAACGAACTTCATCTGCTCGGCCTCCTGCTCGCGACGCAACTTCTCCTGGATCGCGTTGGCGACCACTTCGGGCAGACCGATCTTTCGCAGCAGCACCGCCTCGGCGATGATGCCGCGCTCACGGGTGAGGGTCGTGAAGTGCGCCATGATTTCGTGCGCGAGCCGGTCGCGCTGCGACGAGTACAGCGCCTTGGCGTCGTACGATGCGGTCACTTCGCGGATCGCGGAGCGCATCTGCGGATCGACCACGATCAACGCGTAATCCCGTCCGACTGTCTTGTAGATGCGCGGCGCCGCCTCGGGCTCGATCCGGTACAGGAGCGAGGCCTCGAGGCTCATGATCAGTCCCTCCTGCGAGGGAACGTCGGCGGTCTCCTTCATCTCCAGGGTCTGGACCGACATCTTGATCACGCGGGTCATCGGGAACACCAGATGAACGCCCGGACCCAGGACACGGTCCGACACCATGCCGAACAGGTCCCGCACGCCGACATGGCCGGCCGGGACCACCACCAGCGGATTGAAGAAGCCGAGGAAGACGAAGATCCCGATCACGACCAGCAGCAGGCGCAGGAAGCGCCCGGCGGATCCAGACGGATGAACCTCGAACACCTTGGTGGTCATGACGCCTCCTTGCGTACGGGACCGTGGGTGCGAAGCAGCGGCCAGTCTAGCAGGCGCAACCCGGTTGGCGCGGCGCCCCGCGACCTGCCACGATACCGGCCATGATCGCTCTCTCGCTGCCCCTGGTGGGAGCCGCCGCGGCGGTCGCGGTGGCGCACACCGCACTCGGACCCGACCACTACGTGCCGTTCGTGATGCTCGCGCGCGCCCGGCGCTGGAGCCGGCCACGAACGCTGCTGGTGACGGTGGTGTGCGGAACCGCTCACGTGCTGTCGAGCGTGGCCCTCGGCATGGTGGGACTCGCGATCGGCGCCGGTCTCGGCTGGGTCCAGCGCGCCGAGGGCATGCGCGGCGACTGGGCGGCCTGGATCCTGGTGGGTCTCGGAACCGGCTACGCGCTGTGGGGCGTCCGCACCGCGCTGCGCCGCAAGTCCGGGCTCGAACCGCACGAGCACGGCGGACACGTTCACGTCCACCCGGGCGGCACGCACCACCATCACCACGCCGGCGCGACCCCTCGCGATCCGTCCACCTTCTGGGCGCTGTTCATCGTGTTTGCGCTCGGCCCGTGCGAGCCGCTGTTCCCGCTGTTCCTGGTGCCGGCGAGCCGCGGCGACTGGATGCTGGCCGGTGTGACCGCGGTCGTGTTCGGACTCGTCACGCTCGTCACCATGTCGATCCTGGTGCTCGCCGCGCACGCCGGATTCGAACGCTTCTCGCTCGGACCGCTCGAGCGCTGGTCGCACGCGGCGGCCGGCACGGTGATCGCCGCGAGCGGCCTCGCGATCCTCTTCCTGGGACTCTGATCATGAACGCATCGCTGCGCCGTCGGGTTCGTGTTGCGCTCACGCTGCTGATCCTCCTCGCGGGGGCCGCGACGGCATCCGCCGCCGATCCGCCGAACGGGAATCCACCCGGACGCGGGGTGCGCACGATCATCCTGGTGCGCCACGGTCTCTACGATCCCGACGACGCGGCGGATCCGGACGTCGGGCTCGGGCTCAACCAGGAAGGGCGCGCGCAGGCGCAGGCGACCGCACAGCGCTTCGCGAGCTATCCCCTGCACGTCGACGCGATCCACACCAGCACCATGACCCGTGCCCGTCAGACGGCGGACCTCATCGCCCCGGCGCTCAAGCTGACCGCGCAGCGTTCGCGGCTGATCCGCGAGTGCACGCCACCGACCGAGCGCGCCGACATCATGGCGCGCGAGAAGCCGGGCGAGCCCGAGGCGTGCCGCGACACGCTCGAGCTGGCGTGGAAGCGGTTCTTCCGTCCGTCGCCGGAGCGCGACAGCACCGAGGTGCTGGTGTGCCATGGCAATGTGATCCGCTGGTTCACCGCGCGTGCGATCGGGCTCGAGGACGCGAAGTGGCTGCGCATGGGACTCGGCAACTGCAGCCTGACCACGATCCGCGTGCGCCCCGACGGCACCACCCAGCTGCTGCAGTACGCCGACGTCGGCCACCTGTCGGCGAAGCTCCAGGAACGACTGTGGTTCCCGCCGCCCCCCGCGCCGGCGCGACCCGACACCACCGCGCGGCGGTGACCGCGCGGCGTTTCCATCAGCCGCTCTCCGAACGCCCCGATTTCACGACCGCCGCGTGCCCCGCGGCCTCCGCGCCGAGCCACGGCACGCGGCCCGGCAGCAGCGCGGTGAGGCCGATCGCCGCCAGCACGATCAGGTAGGGCTCGACCGGCACCCGGTAGCGCGCCTGCGTGATGAAGAACGCATAGATGAATGCGGTGGAAAGCGTCGGCACCAGCAGCAGCGACCGCGCATGCGCACGCGCCGGACCGCGCACCAGGCCGATCGCCCCCAGCACCAGGATCGGCAGCAGGTACACGATGCCGAGCAGGCGGACTCCGGGCCGGGTGTAGGAGTTCACGCTGGTGATGCGGTCGGGCCACGGGCTGAAGAAGTGCATGAACTCCCGGGACCAGTCGTGGAGGTAATCGACCGGCCGCGTGCGGAGCAGCTGCAGCTCACGTCCGACCACACCACCCATCGAGGTCGGCCGGAACGGTCCGGTGTCCCGGATCCGGCGGCCCTGGTTGTACGTCGAATCGTTGCGAGCGATGTGCATGACGTACTGCGCCTTGTCGAGGCTCACACCGCTTCCGCCGAACCGGGAATCGCTGAACTTCACCCACGCCACCACCGCAAGCAGGGTCACACCACACGCGAGCCCGACCCGAAGCCGGGCACGCGCTCCGCCGTTCCAGGCGCTCCACACCAGCCAGGCGAGCAGGGCCGCGGCCGGCACCATGGCGATCGGATCCGCCAGCCAGACGAGCGCGAGCAACAGCCCGATCGCGACCGCAGGCAGGACGCGCGGCCGGGACGCCATCTCCCACGTCAGCAAAACGGCGGTGATCAGGAGGCAGGCGTAGAGCGTGGTGGGATACAACAGACCGGTGGCGAACACCAGCATCGGCGACAACGCCGACGCCACCAGCGCGATGCGGCCCGCACGAGCCCCGGCCATCCGATACGCAAGCATCCCGCACAACGCGACCAGGGCAACGCCGAGCGGAAGCTGGAGCCAGCGCACCGCGCGAAAGTTTCCTTCGCCGCCCCAGGTGTACGCGAATGCCATGAACGCGGGATAGAGCGCGGCGCGCGGGACGCTGTAATCGGGGCCACTCCCGTGCAGGATGCTGCGCGCCGAAAGATCGTACTGCAGGGTGTCCTTGAAATGGTGCTGATCGCCCATGTTGAGGATCAACCCGATGCGCAGGACCAACGACAACACGAGCACGGTCAGCAGGTACGCCCGCCCCACACCATCGTGCATGTCCCGCATGCTCGAGGGTGCCTGGGCGTCACGAACGGCGCGCTCGGCCGATGCGTGCGCCAGGCGGATGCGATCGGAATGGTTGCGCACGTTGGGGAATCGATCAGCGAGTGGAGGGGAACGGAGGAATTCGAAAATGCCACACTTCTGCAACAAATACGGGGCCTTCGCGTTGACCGGGTGATGATAGCGCATGCTAGCATCGCCCTCGTGGGAACGCAGGAACACATCTCGACCGGCCCTCCACGCGTTCCTCGCAGCCGTGCCTGGCTCGCGCACGCATTGCGATGGAGCTGCGCTCTGCTGGCACTGATCGGGGTCGCGCAACTGAGCGCGTACCGCGCCGATCGCGTGCTGGTCGCCCGCACCGCCCGTCAGGTCCTGGGCGGCCCGGAGACCACCGAGGAACAACGGCTCCTGCGCGCGATCGCGTTCACGAGCGGACATCTCCGCGAAACGCGCCTCGAGACGCTCGAGCCCTGGAATGTGCGTCTCTATTATCGCCTCAATCCGCTCCACCCCGGCCCCGGGGACGTGTTGAGGCACGGACGCGACTATCGCGGCGGCTGTGGATCGAGTACGCGAGTCGCAGTGGGCCTGCTCGAAGCCGACCACGTGAAGGCCCGCCCGCTGCTGCTGCTCGATGCGAAGGGCCGGTCCGAGCACACCGTGATCCAGGCCTGGGTCGACGGACGCTGGGTGATCGCCGATCCGCTGTTCGGTTTCGCGTATCGTCGCCGTGATGGCCGGCTCGCGACCGTCGAGGACCTGCGCGCCGACCGCGGGCAGTACTTCAACGCGGTTGCGGGAATGCCCTACTACATGAGCGGTCGCTTCGGGTTCGAGCACGTCACGCTGCTCAACTGGCAGAAGATCCCGGTCGTCCTTCCGGCGGTCCGCGCGGTGTTGGCGGCCGTGATCGGCGACGACGCGGTGGACCATCTGGTGCGTCCCCGGATCTGGATGTGGCCGCAGATGTTCTATGCGCTGGCAAGCGTGGGGCTGTCGGTGCTCGCGCTGCTCGGGTCGATGGCCGCGAGCGGCGAGTTCCAGGTCGGCGTTCCGGCTGGCAGCACGTCGGAGCATCCGGCATCCGCTCGCCGCGCTTCCGGATCCTGACTCCGCGCGACGCCTCTCACCGCAGCCGGAGATCGCGCTCCACGCGGTGCACGCCGTCGGATCCGATCACCACCGGGCGCGTCTCCTCGGTATGCAGGCCATGATTCGGCGCTTTCCACCCGCGCAGCAGTGAATCGGGCAGCACCGGGAACTTCTCCTTCGCCTCCGGTTCGCGCTTCCGCACATCGTCCGCGAACAGGAGCTGGAAGGACTGCCGGGCGGATCCGCGCGTCACGACGTAATGCACGTGCGCCGCATAGCCGTAGGAGCCGGGACGGATCGTGCGGACCTCGTAGACGCCGCGGGGGCCGGTGGTGAGTGTGCCGTCGTAGCGGCCGTACTCGCCGTGAAGATCGGCGTGGTAGACCCGCATCGAAACCCCGGGCAGCGGGTTTCCACTCCCATCGACCAGTCGCCCGCGGATCACGAGTGGGATGCCGCTGTCGCCCGGCTTCATGAGCTGGAGCACGGATGGAACCGGCGGGGCCGCGTGCGCCGGCGCGGCGGGGCTCACGAGCAGTGCGGCCGCAACCGGGGCAAACGACCAGCGGCTCGCGAACACCTTCGCACTCGCGCGGCGGCTACTTCGCCGCCGGCTGGTAGTACTTCATCGCCTCGGGCATCAGCTCGTGGAGCTTCTGGATCCGCGTCGCATCCGAGGGGTGCGTGCTCATGAACTCGGGCGGAGCGCCCTCCTTGCCCGCCGACATCCGCTGCCAGAACTCCGGCGCGGTGTGCGGATCGTAGCCCGCCATCGCCATGAAGATCAGCCCCAGCCGATCCGCCTCGCTCTCCTGCAGGCGGCTCATCGGCAGCAGCGCGCCGTACTGCGCACCCGCGCCGAACACGGTCATCCACAGCTGCTGGGTCTCTGCCGGCTTGGTGTGGAGCGCCTCGGACAACGCGATCCCGCCCATCTGGGCGACCATCTGGTGGCTCATGCGCTCGCTGCCGTGCTCGGCGACCGCATGCGCGATCTCGTGGCCCATCACCACCGCCAGCCCCGCGTCGTCCCGGGTCACCGGGAGGATGCCGGAGTACACGACCACCTTGCCGCCCGGCATGCACCAGGCGTTCACTTCCTTGTTGTCGACGAGATTGAATTCCCACTTGTAGTTCGCAAGCTGCGAGCCGAGGTTGTTCTGCTGCATGTAGGTCTCGACCGCGCGCTGGATCCGGGTCCCGACCCGACGCACCTGCGCGGTGCCGGTCGCGTCCGCGCTCGGCGGGTTCTTCTGCAGGAACTCACCGTACTGCTGGGCACTCATCGCCATCATCTCGGACGACGGAATCAGATGGAGCTGGGAGCGGCCGGTCACGGGGACCTTGGCGCAGCCGGCCATCAGCGCAAGCAGGCAGGCCACCGACCCTGCGCGGACGGCAGCGGAACGAATCGAGATCAGAGACATTGTCACTCCTGGGCTACCCGGAGGGTGTCCGGCAAGCAGGTTCGGGAAGGGCCGCGACCGTAACGATCCGCCGGCGGACGGGTCAAGCCCGTCCGCCGGCGGAGTTCAGCGTGGTCGTCCCGCGCGTCAGCGCATGGTCGCGATCTTGATGCTCACGGTCCCGGCGTCCGATACCAGCCGGGCGAAGTACAGGCCCGCCGGGAGTCCAGCGCCCAGCTCGACCTGACGCTCGCCGGCCTCGATCCTGCCGAGGTCGACTCGATCGAGGCGGCGGCCGGTGACATCCACCAACTCGACGCTCGCACGCCCGGAGCGTGGCAACGCGCACATGACGCCGATGGTTCCCGGCCGGGAAACCGCGGCCCGGATCGAGAGCGCCACGGGAGTCTTGGGCACACCGGTTGCGCTCTGCAGCGTGAGCCACACCGGGGTCGACGTCATGGTGGTTCCGGCGATGGTCGAGCGGACCCGCCACGCCCGGGTCTGTCCTGCGGAAATGCCGCTGTCGGTGAACCGCATGGTCCCGTTCGCCGACGGAAGCACCGCGCCGACCACCGACCAGGTCACGCCGTCGACGCTGCGCTCGACGCGCGTGACGTTCCGATACGGAGCCGGCGTCGACCATCCGAGATGTGCCGCGCCATCCTCGATGGTCGCCGACTCGGTCGCGATCGTGTGCGACGGAGGCGTGTACCACTGCAGGAACCACAGATCCTGCTGGTAGGTCGTCGACCATCCGCCGTAGAGCCACATGCCGTCGCGTGTCGGATCGTAGATCGTCTTCATGCCCCAGCGCGCGGAGGGAGCGATCCCGTCGGGTCCCAGCGTCGACCACGAGGCGGGCGATCCGCCCTGCGCCCACAGGTCACCGTAGTTCTGGATGTTCTGGTTGTAGCCACCGAACACCACCAGGCGATCGCGCTGCGAGTCGTGGACGAGCCCGTTCTCCTCGCGGATCCCGGGAATCGGGTTGCTGACCGACTCCAGCGACCACTGCGGCGTCCCATCGAGATTCAGCCGCCAGGTGTCGTTACGGAACGACGGATCGGTACCGCCGAACACCACCATCGCGTGATGGATGGGATCGTAGGTCGCCGACGCGCTGGAACGCGCGCTCGGACCCGGACCGGTGTCGAGCTGGGTCCAGTGCGGGGATCCGGACAGCGACAGCTCCCACGTGTCACCGATCCGGTTGGCCGGCGGTGAGACGCCGTCGTAGCCACCGAACACGATCATCCGCGCACCCTCGGGATCATAGATCGCGACATGGCCACCGCGCGGCGAAGGACCGCCGCCGGTCGCCACCAGCGGACTCCAGATCGGGGTGCCCGAGAACGAGAGCTGCCACAGGTCGCCGAGCAGGTGGTCGTCGTAGCCGCCAAACACGACCAGCCGGTCGCCGACCGGATCGTAGATCCCGGAGTGCAGACGCCGCGCCGGCGGCAGCGGGCCATTCAGAATCATCGGGTCCCAGCCCCGTCCGCTCACCATCGAGTGCGACCAGGTGTCGTTCTTGTAGGCCCCGTCGGTGCCGCCGAACGAGATCAGCCGGTCGCGTTGCGTGTCGAGAACCATCGCCTCCTGGAGCCGTTTCGGCAGCAGCATCTCCCACGTCGTCCACGACGTCGCGCTGGCAGTCGACACCGACCAGACGTCAGCCAGGATCCGCCCATACAGATCGGCCCCGCCGTAGAGATAGAGCTGCCCGCCGGCCACCGTCGCACCCGAGCCCCAGCGGCCGGGGATCGTGGGCGTCGGGTGCGCGATGTTCCACACCGGAGGATTGACCGACAGGTCGAGGAACCACAGATCGTCGAACACGTCCGTGAAGCCGTACCCGCCGGACACGAACAACCGGCGGCTGGCAGGATCGAACGACGTTGCCTGCTCGATGCGACCGGGCGGCGGCGCGCCAACCGGCGTCAGCTGCGTCCAGGTCGGAGTGGCATCCAGGGAGAGCCGCCAGGTCTCGGTGCTCAGCACGTTCAGGTCGTAGCCGCCATGGAGCACCAGAGCAGGCCCCGCCGGATCGTAGGCCGCGCTCGGAGCGAAACGCGCGGTGGGGCCGGCGCCCGCGGGCGACAGCTGAGTCCACTCGGGAGTTCCGGACAACGACAGAGCCCACACCTCGTCGGACAGTTCGATTTCCCACTCGTGTTCGGCGTACGCACCGCCGAACACGATCATCCGCTGTCCGGCGGCATCGTAGATCGCGCCACAGCCGGCGCGCGGCGACGGACCAGGTCCGGCATCGATCGACGACCAGGTCGGCGTGGCACCGAGGGTCAGCTGCCACACGTCGTTCCGCAGGCCATCCCCCGAGCCTCCGAACACGATCATCCGGTTGCCGACCGGGTCGTACACCGCGCTCTGGAGCCGCCGCCCGGGTGGCGGCGTTCCGGCGGTGGACAGCGTGCTCCATGTGCCACCGGGCAGCTGAAACGCGGCGACGTCGTTCTGATAGCTGTACCCGTGCGCAATCCCGCCGTAGACGATCAGGCGATTGCCGCCCGGATGGTAGATGACCGAAGGACCCAGACTGCCGACACCGAGCGGTGGAGCGATGCGCATCCAGGTGCCCTGCTCGGGCCCGACGGTCGTACTCTGCAGCGGGAATTGCGGCGACGGACTCGGCGCGGGACCGGACAGGTCCATCAGCGCAGGCGCCTCGCTGGCCGGCACGATCGGGCGCGTGCCCTCCCAGTCGGTGGGACCCGACTGCGCGATACCGTCGACGAACAGCGCAGCGATCAGCAGCGGCGCGGCCAGCAGGTGACGACGAAGTTCGGGACGCATGGTGCTCCTCCCACAGGGCGACACGGAGGCACCGGCAAGCCAGCCGCCGGGCGCCTGAACCGATTCAGCCTACACCCGGGTTGCTCCAGGAACCCAAAGAGAAACGCCCCCGGGCTGGGCCGGGGGCGCGAAGGGCACGAACGGTCAGCCGCGCTGATCGATCGGAACGTACGGACGCTGGGGAGCTCCGGTGTAGACCTGGCGGGGACGGCTGATGCGGAAATCGGGATCGTGCCGGCTCTCGAGCCACTGCGCGATCCAGCCCGGCATGCGCCCGATCGTGAACATGACGGTGAACATGTTGACCGGGATGCCGAGCGCCTTGTAGATCACGCCCGAATAGAAGTCGACGTTCGGATACAGCTTGCGGCTCACGAAGTAGTCGTCCTTGAGCGCGATCTCCTCGAGCTGCATCGCGATCTCGAGCAGCTTGCTCGACATGCCGACCCGGCGAATCACCTCGTGGCAGTGCTTCTTGAGGATCGCGGCGCGCGGGTCGTAGTTCTTGTACACGCGGTGACCGAAACCCATCAGGCGCGCGGTGTCGTTCTTGTCCTTCGCCTTGGCCACGAACCGCTCGGCATTGCCCTCCTCGGCGAGGATCCGCTCGAGCATCTCGATCACTTCCTGGTTGGCGCCGCCGTGGAGCGGACCCCACAGCGCGCTGATGCCGGCCGAGATGCTGGCGTACAGGTTGGCGCGCGAGCTGCCCACCATCCGCACCGTGCTGGTCGAACAGTTCTGCTCGTGGTCGGCATGCAGGATCAGCAGCATGTCGAGCGTGCGCGCGAGCACCGGGTCGACCGTGTAGTTCTCGCTCGGATTGCCGAACATCATGTAGAGGAAGTTGCCGGCGTAGCCGAGATCGTTCTTCGGGTACATGAACGGATGGCCGATCGAGTGCTTGTACGCGTAGGACGCGATGGTCGGCATCTTCGCGATCAGGCGCACCACCGAGTCGTGGACGCTCTCCTCGGTCTCCGGCACCTGGTAGAAGGTGGTGAGCGCCGCGATCGACGCCGCGCACACCGGCATCGGGTGCGCGTTGTTCGGGAACGCCTCGAAGAAGCGCTTGAAGTTCTCGTGCAGCAGCGTGTGACGGGTGATCTGCTGGGTGAACTTCTCGAGCTCGGTGCGACTCGGCAGCTCGCCGTACAGGAGCAGCCACGCGACCTCGAGGAACGACGCGTTCTCCGCCAGCTCGTCGATCGGATAGCCGCGGTAGCGCAGGATCCCCTTCTCGCCGTCGATGAAGGTGATCGCGCTCCGGCACGCGCCGGTGTTGCCGTATCCGGGATCGAGCGTGATGAGCCCGGTCTTGTTGCGCAGGGCCTGGATGTCGACGGCGGTTTCGCCTTCGGAGCCGGTATGGACCGGGAGCGAAAGAGTCTTGCCGTCGTACTCGAGCGTGGCACTCGTGGTCGGCGGCTGCGCGGTGGTCGGGGTCATGCGAGTTCTCCTGGAGACGCCTGGGTCGGATCGAGGCTCAGGCTCGCGCACGAGACGCCCCGTCGAGGGGACACCGGCGCGCCATGGCCGGAGCGGTCGAACCCGGCGGGCACGGCAGTGCCCGGGTGGTCCGCCGATCGGGCTCGATCAGTTGGTTTTCCGGTGCGCCATGCTACCTCACTTCCCGCCGGGGGGCTCAATTGCTGGCCACCGCCGGGCCGGGGGGCGGGCAGCTTCGAGTCGGTCGCCATCGTCCCGGTTTCGCACCGGTGGCCCATCCGCGTGTCATTGCGTCGCCTCCGGACCGGACGATCCGCGCGCAGGCGGGCGGCATGGATTCTGCCCTTCATGCCCCCCGTCCGGCTCCCATGGACGGGAGGCGGTTCGACTCAAGGAAGCCGACATGACCATTCGTCTGCACATCCGGCCCCTGGCCGGTCGCTCGACCCCGGCGCCCCCCGCGCCGGAACCCTCGCTGCGGGTCGTCCTGGTGGGACCGCGCCGCGACGTCTCGCGCATGCGATCGATGCTCGCGACCACCGGCATCTCGGTCGCCAGTTGTGTCGAGGTCATCCGGATCGCCGATGCATGGCCTGCGCTCGGCGACGGCGACGCGGACGTCGCAGTGGTCGCGCTACCCTCCGATCACGCCGACGGCATGCTCGCCTTCACCCGTCTTCAGGCCGCCACCCCCGGCGTCCCGTTCGTGGTGGTGGTCGAACAGGCATGCGAGCGCGACGGGCTCGAGGCACTGCGGTTCGGCGCCCAGGAATACGTGATCCGCGAGCGGCTCGAGCCGGCCACGCTCGCGCGCAGCCTGCGCTGCGCGGTCGCGCGTCATCGCCATCTCTCGCTGCTGCGCGACCTGTCGTTCACCGATCCGCTGACCGGGCTCCACAACCGCCGCGGCTTCCACATGCTGGCCGAGGCGCACCTGCAGCTCGCGCGCCGCAACGGCCGCACCGCCACCCTGCTGTACGCCGACGTGGACGGGCTCAAGGTGATCAACGACGTCTACGGTCACGCGGAGGGCGACCGCGCACTGGTGCGCGTGGCGCGTGCGCTGCGGGGCACGCTGCGCCGTTCGGACCTGGTCGCACGCATCGGCGGCGACGAATTCGTCGCACTGCTGCTGGAGGGCGGCGCGAAGAGCATCGATGCGACGCTCCAGCGGGTGCGCGAGGCGCTCCAGCGCGATCTGGCGCCCGGCCCCCTGCAGGGACTGGCGCTGAGCATCGGGCACGCCGTGCTCGCGCCGGGTGCGGAGATCGAGCTCGAGGAACTGCTCTCCCGCGCCGACCGGCAGCTCTACCGCTCGCGCCGCCGGCGCGGGAACCGGCCGGACTCGTCGTCCGGCCGCCGTGCGACTACTCCATCCGGACGATCCTCTGCGTGATGCTCGCGCCGCCGGCCTTGAGGCGCGTGAGATAGACACCCGGCGGAAGCGAGTGGCCCTCGCCGTCGGTGCCGTCCCACGGGACGATTGTCTGGCCGGCCGGCATCCAGGAACGGACCAGATTTCTCACCGAGCGTCCGCCGATGTCGAGCACCGTCAGCTCCACCAGGCCCGCCGCCGGAAGGTTGATCCGCAGACTGGTGGCGCCCCGGAACGGGTTCGGCGCGCCGCGCAGCGCGATCGCCGGGCCCGCGGGCGGCGGTACGCTGGTGTTGCCATTCACCCAGCCGAGGTCCTGGAACGCGTAGCGCGTCAGGTCGACGTCGTCGGTCAGGTCGCCGCTGATCGCCGGCTCCATCAGCGCATTGGGCTGCAGCGAAGTGTCGAAGTGCGAGACGCTCGATCCCGGCTGGACCGGATTGGGGGCATACATCACCACCTTGCCCGCGTTCGTGCCGGGGTGAACGGTGGGATCGAGTCCGACCGTCGCGTTCACACCGCCTCCGAGCTGCCCTTTGATCACGTTGCCGTCGCCCTGCTGGATCATGATGATCGGGATCGTGACGCCCGGAGCACTGCCGGTCATCTCCAACAGGCCGGCCTGGTTGTTCGCGATCACCAAGGCGGATGCGCCGGCGGCGAACGCGTTGATCGCCTTCTGTGAAAACGGGCAGTTGCCCCGGTCGACCAGCGCGATGTTGCCGGCGATCGCGCCTGCGTTGGTGAAGGCTTCGCATCCGTCGTTAGTCGCCATACCCGCACCGTCGGTCACCAGCACCAGGCTCCCGCTGACCCCGCCGCTCGTCAGTTTGGTTCCGAAATCCGCGGTGCTGGCCGGATAGCTGGCGGCAATCACCGGCGGCGAGTTGACCAGCAGTCGCGGTTGCTGGAGAAACGTGGGCGCCTTGGAGGTGGTCACCGGGCCGTCCCACACCAGATTGTTGGTGTTGATCGCGGACGCCACGCGCTGGGCGTTCGACATCTGGTCCCAGTGCAGACCGGCGGTGATGTCGAACAGGAACTTGTCGAACACACTGGGAAGTTGATTGGGAGCCGTTCCCAGGAAGATACCGTTCGAGGCACTGGTGGTGGTGCTGAAGCCGAGCCCGTGACCCAGCTCGTGGAGCACGACCGCCAGCAGGTCGAGCCCGGTTCCCTGCGCGTGATCGAAGCCGTAGTACCAGGGGGCAGTGTCGAGACAGCCGGGGGTTCCGACGCTCGAGTTGAAGGTCGCCTGGATGTCGTTGTTGATCGAGTTGTCGACGCCACTCAGCTTGTTCGCCAGCGCCTGGTGATACCAGTGGGCGGCGACCGGCTGGTTCGCGAAGCCGGAATGCACGGTGCGCGGTCCGGCACTGCCGAGTACGCCGCTGGACGAGCTGCAGGTGAGCGGGTTGAACTGGGCCTCGACCACGATCGTCACGGTACTCGGCAGCAGGTCGCCCCAGATCGCGGCGGCCCGGTTGAACACGTTGAGGCGCTGCTGCCCGACCGTGGCGCCGTTGTTCCCGCCAACCGGTGCGGCCGCAGTCGGATCGTTGAACCCCTCGCCCGCAGCATCGAGGTTCACGATCGTGATGGTGGTCGCGTGAGCCGCGAGCGGCGCGAGGGCCAGCAGGCAGAACAGAGCCGCGGCATGCAGACCGATCCGTTTCGTCTTCATGGCGTCACTCACTCACTTTCGCGCGTGCCGGTACGGCGGTGAGAGTGAGCCAGCGCGCGTATTCCTGCGGATCGACTCCGAATTCGGCGCAGCCAAGGGTCGGTTTCCCGTCCCAGCCGATCGAGGCGACCGCATTCGTGAGGAAGATCCCGGTCAGGTCGACCATCAGCGAGCCATCCTCGAGCCGGACAACCGGCAGCGGAGTGCTCGGCAGACGGCCGATCGACCACAGCGGCGGGAGCCCGGTGGCGTCCGCGGCGGGCATGGTGAACCGCCCGGTGACCGGGTCGATCGCGACGCGCATCGCTGCCGTGGCCGGCGCCTCTGCGACGGTCGGCGGGTTCGCCGTCGCCGGACGGGGCGCCTCGCCTGCCATGGCATTGCACGATGCAAGGATGAGAAAGACGAAGGTGGTCAACACCCGCGCGCGGAACGAATCCCCGCGAGGCGTCGCCGACCTCGAAGTCCGTGTCATGACGTCCTCGGGAAGAAGGGTGAATGGAATTCGGCCGTTGGGGAGAGAATACGCCCCGCCGCTCACCGTGGGGAGAGCGGGTTCCGTGCCAACGTTCAGTCCTGGGGCTGGTGCTCGGGGCGCAGCAGGTCGAGGACGGTTTTCACCGGGGTGAACACGGAGCCCGGCACCTCGACGAACACGGTCAGCCACTTCGCCATCGAGCCGTTCCAGAGCCCGGGTCGCTCGAGCGCGATGCGCTCGCGACCGTGTGCCGCCTTGCGGGTGATGATCGCGGCGTCGGGATCCACGAACTGCGCGAGGTCGAACGGCGCGCCGCGCGAATCCCGCAGCACACAGGCAAGGAACACCGGGTTGAAGTGCGTGCCGGCGAGGAACACGATTCGCTGCTGTGGCGAACCTGCATCGACCTGTGCAGATTCGACAATCTGCCGGCTGATCGTGCCGCCGGAATTGCGCACCCAGAACGGCCCCCCACCCGGCTCGCCGGTATTGGGCACCATCCCGCACACGCGCAGCGGGCGCTCGAGCAGCAGGGCCGCGCGCTCGCGCTCACTGCCCGCGGCGACCTCCGGCTCGATCCCGAAGCGCTCGCGCACGAACGCGATCGCATCCGGGACCGCTGCGGCATCGGCCGCGTCGTCGAGCCGGGCACGAAGGGTCGCGATCGCGCCGGCGAGTTCCTCGGCAAGGCCGGCGAGCACGCGCGCCCACCAGCGTCCGGACGGTTTGGCCGCGTCGATCGCGACGTTGTCGATGTTCTTCACGAACACGCGGTCGGCGCCCGATTCCTGGAGATTGTGGAGCAGCGCTCCGTGCCCGGAGGGACGGAACAGCAGCCGCCCCGCCGCATCACGCGCGGGACTGCCATCCGACTCTCCGGCCAGCGTGTCGGTCGCGGGCGCCTGGTGCGAGAACCGGACGTCGAGCCGGGCGCCACCCGCTTCGAGTCGCGGCCGGATCCGGTCCAGCGCGGTGGCGAAACCGGCCTCGTGCTCGGGGGCGACCGTGAAATGAAAGCGCGCGCGATGGTCGTCACCGGTCACCAGCGGCAGCGCTTCGACCAGCTGCTCGTCGAATGCAGTGCGCGGTCCGTCGTCGGCCTGGTGAAAGGCGACCAGCGCCTTGGGCAGCGTTGCGTAGCCGAGCGCTTCGGGCTCGAGCAGCGCGGCGAGGATCGGGCGCAGCGAGCCACGCGCCGTCAGCTCCGCGAGCGACTCCCCTCGCTGCTCGAGCACTCCGGCGAGCGCCGGCTGGAACGCGAAGCGGGGCAGACCGGCGACGAACGCTTCGACGCCGCGGCGATCGGCAGCCGGGATCGCACTCCACTCGTCACCGGACGACCGAACCGGCAGGGCGGCGAGCGCCGCCACCAGATCCTGGAACATGCGGGATGCCGCGCCCGAGGCGGGAATGAACCGCATCCAGCGTCCCTCCACGCGGCACCGGTCCGCGAGTTCGGCGAGCCGTTGCTGCTCGGCCATCGAAATCCGCTCGATCCCGTCCCCCACCGTGCACGCGCGTTCGAGATGGAGAGGCGCGGGAGGACGACGCAGTTGCTCGAGCTGCCGCTCGGCTTCCGCGACCGGAATGCCGCGGTGCGCGAGATCCTCGCGATCGCGTGTGTCGAACCGTTCGGTGCCGGCCAATCGTCCTCCTTCCCGTCCGAAAACATGGACGGCCGCACGGTACGGGTGCGGGGCCGGCGAGGTCCAGACGCACACCGGTCGCAACGCCGTCACCGCCGCCCCTGTGCTAGGGTCCGCGCCGCGAAACCCCCAGCAACCATCGGAGGCGGTCATGAAGCACGAACGCAAGGCGAATGCGGAATGGAAGGGCAACCTCAAGGATGGCCACGGCTCGGTGTCGACCGAGAGCGGCATCCACAAGGACACGGCGTACGACGCCGCGTCCCGCTTCGCAAGCGGTCCGAAGACCAATCCCGAGGAGCTGATCGCGGCCGCACATGCCTCGTGCTTCTCGATGGCATTGGCCCACGCCCTCGCGG
>Ga0210380_10000220_pt1 | contig 29290 bp, 29 predicted proteins | sample PLM4_5_coexredo_FD_155476 | JGI IMG/M metagenome (GOLD analysis project Ga0210380, IMG submission 155476) | Groundwater sediment microbial communities from an aquifer in East River, Colorado, USA - PLM4_5_coex redo | ecosystem: Environmental > Terrestrial > Soil > Riparian zone | place: USA... | reverse complement strand
AACCGAGTTCCAACGTGGCGGCACGATTCTCATGGGCCCGGTCGTCGGCGCATACGTGTGGCGGTTCGCATGCGCTCATCCAGTGGCCAGCGTCCTCGCTTCGTACGCGCGATACTGAATCGCCTCCGCCAGTCGCAGCGCGCTGACCCGCTCCTCGCCGGCGAGGTCCGCAATCGTGCGCGCGACCCGCAGCGCGCGATGGACCGCGCGCGCCGACATGCCGCCGCGGTCCATCGCGTCGGCGACCAGCCGGCGTCCGGCCTCGTCGAGTCCGCAGCTCGCGCGCAGCGCGGACCCCGGAAGCTGGGCGTTGAGCGTGCCGCGGACGCGCTGACGCTCACGCGCCTCGGCCACCCGCGTGCGCACCACTGCACTCGCCTCGCCGGGCTCGGCGTGCAACAGCTCCTCGGAGGTCAGCGCCACCACCTCGACCTGGAGATCGAGGCGGTCGAGCACCGGACCCGACACGCGCGCCGCGTGCTGCGCGAGTTGGACCGGTGTGCAGCGACATCCACGCTTCGGATGCCCGAGCCATCCGCACGGGCACGGGTTCATCGCCGCGACCAGCAGCGCGCGGGCCGGAAAGCGCGCGGTGCCGGCAGCCCGTGCGATCCACACCGCACCGCTCTCGAGCGGCTCGCGCAACGCATCGGCGACGTGCCGCGGGTACTGCGCGAACTCGTCGAGGAACAGCACGCCGTGGTGGGCGAGGGACAGCTCGCCGGGCCGCGGCGGGCTGCCGCCGCCCACCAGGCCGGCGCGGGACAGCGAATGGTGGGGGGCACGAAATGGCCGCTGGCGCAGCAGGCCGAGTCCGGGCGTGCGCACGCCGGCCGACGAGTGGAGGCGCGTGACCACCAGCGCCTCGTCGTCGCCGAGTGGCGGCAGGATGCCGGGCAGGCGGCGGGCGAGCATCGACTTGCCCGAGCCGGGCGGACCGACCAGCAGCAGGTGATGACCGCCGGCCGCAGCGATCTCGAGTGCGCGTCGCGCCATCATCTGCCCGCGTACTTCCGACAGATCGTTCGGATCGTCGCTGACCGCTTCCGGCGGCGCCGGCGCCTGACGCGGCAGATCGCCGCCGCGCAGCCACTCGACCGCGCTCGCCAGGTCGCGCGCCGCATGCACGATGAGGTCGGCGACCAGCGCAGCCTCGGGCGCGGCGCCGGACGAGCACAGCAGGGTCGACGCCCCGGCGCGCCACGCCGCCTCGGCGAGCGCGAGCGTTCCGCGCAGCGGACGCAGTGTCCCGTCGAGTGCCACTTCGCCCACCGCGGCGACACGCTGCAGACGCTCGAGCGGAACCTGCTCGGTCGCGGCCAGCACGCCGATCGCGATCGCCAGATCGACCGACGCGCCTTCCTTGCGGCGGCCCGCGGGTGCCAGGTTCACGGTCACCTTGCGATCCGGCGGCTTGAAGCCGGTGTTGCGCAGCGCCGGCCAGACGCGGTCGCGGACCTCGCGGACCGACGAATCGGGCGAGCCGACCAGCACGAACCCCGGCAGGCCGGGGCCCACGTCCACTTCGCAATCGACGGGGAATGCCTCGAGTCCCCACAGCGCGGCGGTCCGTACACGGGCGAGCACGGTCGCTCCGCGGGGGCGGGCTGCGTCCGAACTTCGCAGGTTCCATGCCCTCCAAGTCGGCACAACCTTGCTCAAGGGGGGTGTGCGCGGGGCCGATAACCGGCTGGTACTCATGCCCACACGGAGGTGACCGGTGCATTCGCATCCGCCCCCCGAGCGCCGGCGTGCCGCGACGTCGTCCGGCGCTGCCGATCGGGAGGCAGCCGAACAGCTTGCCGCACTGGTGCACGCGATCCGGATTCCGGTCGCGCAGGTCGACGAGCGCTTCCGGATCCAGTGGGTGAACCTCGCGTTCTGCGCCGTGGCGGGCGAGCCCGCTCCGTCCCTGGTGGGACGGCCGTTCAGCGATCTGCTGGACGACGCGTCGGGGGACTGGCTCGCGCACCGGATCGGTCGCGGCGATCATTTCCGTGACGGGAGCGCGATCGGACGCGTGCAGCTGCGCGCGAGCCCCGGCGAAGCCTTCCTGATGAGTCCGGTCCCCGCCACCCGGGACGGGCGCCTGATCGGATGGCTGGTGTCGTTGCGCCCCTCGGGTGCGGGAACGCTGGTCGATCCCACGCTCGGTGACGTGCTCGCGCACGAGACGCACCAGAAGCAGAAGCTCGAGGCGCTGCTCACGGTCAGCCAGATGGTGACCAGCTCGATCGAGCACGAGGTGGTGCTCAATACGATTGCGCGCGAGGTGCGCCGGGTCGTGCAGGTCGACGAGTGCACGGTGTTCCTGCTCGACGAACGGGAGCAGCTGCTGCGTCCGGTCGCGTGCGACGTGATGGACTACCACGACGAGGTGATGGCGGTTCGCCTGATCCCCGGTCAGGGCATCACCGGCAGCGTGTTCGTGTCGGGGGTGGGCGAGATCGTCGAGGACAGCGAGAACGATCCGCGCGCGATGACGGTGCCGGGCACGCCGGCCGAGGAGTCGTCGCTCCTGTGTGTGCCGCTGGTGGCGCGCCGGCGCGTGATGGGGGTCATCACGCTGGCGCGGATCGGCGCCCAGCGCCGGCCGTTCGTGCAGGAGGACCTCGAGATCGCGTCCCTGTTCGCGGGCCAGTGCAGCGCCGCGATCCAGAACGCGCGCATCTACGAGCAGCTCAAGAAGGCGTTCGACGAGCTGCGCCACACGCAGACCCAGCTGGTGCAGTCGGCGAAGCTGAACGCGCTCGGGGAAATGGCAGGCGGGGTCGCGCACGACTTCAACAACATCCTGGCTGCGATCCTCGGACGGACCCAGCTGCTGCTGCGGACGCTCGAGGACTCGAGCATCCGCCGCCAGCTCCAGGTGATCGAGCAGGCGGCGCTCGACGGCGCGCACACGGTGCGCCGGGTGCAGGAATTCACGCGGGTGCGGATCGACGAGCGGTTCGAGCCGCTCGATCTCAACGGCGTGATCGAGAGCGTGCTCGAGCTGACCCGGCCGGCCTGGATGACGAACGCCAAGAAGCGCGGGATCGCGATTCACGTGCACAGCCGGCTGAGTGCCCGCCAGCTGGTCGAGGGCAACGCGTCGGAGCTGCGCGAGGTGTTCACCAACCTGGTGCTCAACGCGGTCGACGCGCTGCCGTGGGGCGGCAGCCTGTTCGTCATCACCGAGGACGCCGGCGACGCGGTGGTCGCGCGCTTCCGCGACACCGGCGTCGGGATGGAGGAGGACACGCGGCTGCGCGTGTTCGATCCGTTCTTCACCACCAAGTCGGTCCAGGGCACCGGGCTCGGCCTGTCGGTCGCGTACGGGATCGTCACCCGCCACCGCGGCACCATCGAGGTCGAGAGCCAGCGCGGCGTCGGCACCGAGTTCACGGTCATGCTGCCGGCGACCCGCGCGGGCGGCAACCACGAGGAAGCGCTGCTGCCCGCCGGACCGCTGCAGGCGCGGAGCGTGCTGGTGGTCGACGACGAGCCCGCGGTCCTCGACGTGCTCGCCGACATGCTGCGGACGCTCGGCCAGGACGTCTCGGTCGCGGTCGGCGGCGAAGCCGGCTGCATCGCGTTCGATCAGCAGCCGGCGCAGATCGTGTTCACCGATCTCGGCATGCCGGAGGTCAACGGCTGGGACCTCGCCGATCACATCCGCCAGCGTTCCCCCGACGTGGGCGTGGTGCTCGTCACCGGCTGGGGCTTCCAACTCGAGGAGGATCTCGCGCTCGCACGCGGCGTCGACCTGATCCTCACCAAGCCATTCACGCTCGAGGATGTCGAGCGCGCATTCGCGCGCGTGTCGTCACTGGTCGAGAGCCGCCGCGCCGCCTGAGCGCGCGCGCGCCGGGCGTTTCGCAAGCGCGATCGTCCCGACATCGAACGGTTGTTGCGTTTCGCGATGCGCGTGCGCACGCACGTTCGTAAATCATCGCTTCCGATCGGCTCCGCGCCTCAACCTGCGCACGTCCGCGGCCGATAACCGCGGCATTCCCCGACGAGCCGTTGGATCGACTCCCCAGGACTCGGAGGTTGTTTCATGCCGTTCGCCACCATCATCGCCCTGTTCACCGCGCTGTTGTCCGCCGCGGTCGAGCCGGGCTCGGTTCCCAATTCCATTACTGAAAGCGGCCGCCCCGCGATCGCTCCGCTCCAGAGCGGAGGACCCGAACCGCCGACCTCGGAAGTCCGGGTCGGCGACCTTGCACCGGATTTCTCGTTCGAAGGATTCGACGGGCGCTGGCGGAACCTCCACGACCTCCGCGTGCAGGGACCGGTGCTGCTCGTGATCGCACCCGATTCGGATCCACTGCTGTCGCTCGAGCGCGAGCGTGCGTCGCTGGTCGGGCGCGGCATCGTGCCGGTCGCAGTGATCGACGCTCCGCCGCGCGCGGTGGCGTCCTGGACCCGCAAGCTGAATCTCCACTACACCGTGATCCCGGATCCGCGCCGCGTGATCGCGGAGCAGTTCAACGCAATCCAGAGCCGCACGCATGCAGCGGTGCCGGCGTGGTTCGTGATCGATCGGTCGGGCCGGGTGCGGGCACTGGCACGCGGCAGCTTCCCGGCCGACGGGTTTCTGCCGGTCGCCGCCCAGGCGCTCGGACTTCCGGTGCCGGGTGTCGCGGTGCCGACCCGGCGCTGATTCGTTCTCCGTCACACGAAGGCCCCGGTCGATATCGACCGGGGCCTCGTCGTTCCGGCGCCCGCGATTCAGGAAGTTTCGACGGTCAGCCGGGTGAGTTCGAGCATCTGCCGGGCGGGGACCTGCTGGCCCGAAACCACCAGCTTCACCACGCCCAGACGGTCGAGAACCACGAACCCGGGCACGCACGTCCGGTGGAGTGCGTCGTAGAGCCCGTAGATCGACGAGATCTCACCGGTCGGGTCCGCGAGCATCTCGAACGGGATGTTGAGCTTCTGCGCCGTGGTCCGCAACGACTGCGGATTGTCACGGCACATGCCGAAGATGCGGACGCCGATCGCGCCGCAGTCCTCGTAGATCGCGCTCACTTCCCGGAAGTCATCGCGATCCGAAGCGAACACCATCAGCAGCCAGTCACCCTTCTGGTGTGACAGCGTCACCTTGCGGTCGCGCGAACTCGGCAGCTCGAAATCCGGCGCCGTATCTCCGACGTAGAGCCGCCCCGCGATCCGCATCTGACCGCCCGGACCACTGGTGCCGGTCCCGCTGCTGGTGCGGGTCGAGGGCGGGGACTTGGGTTCCGGTGTCGCACCGGCGGACGCTGCCAGCCACACCACTGCAACCGCGATCCCGATGACTCTTCTCATGGCCACCTCCTCCGCTCGAGTGGAGGGCCCACACACGGACTGCGTTGCGGTCGATCAACCCGGTGTCAGGCGCGTGGCGTCGACCGCGGCACGCAGCGCCCGGAGATTCGAAGCAGGGGTGACAGGGGGAATCGAGCATCCGGGAGCGGCGAGCCAGCGCCGCCCGCCGGTGGTCTCGAAGGCGCGCCGCCATTCGGCGAGCGCGGCGTCGGGTTCCGGTTGCTGGAGCGCGTCCTCGTGCGAGATCCCACCCATGATCGCACCGGGCAGGTTCGCGAGCGCCTCGCGCATCGAGGGATTGGTCGGATCGAGTGCGTCGTACGAGAACGCGGCGACCGGATAGTCGGCGAACTCGAGCAGCAGATTGTGGCCTTTGCACACATGCAGCACGTGGAAGCGGGCCGGACCGGCGGCGGCCAGGATGCGAAGATCGTAAGGCCGCGCCCACGCACGGTAGTCGTCGGCGGTCATCAAATCGCGCGACGCCCAGTCGACGGTCGCGAGGTAGATGCCGTCGATGCCCACGGCCATCAGCCGGCGCACGTGCTCCTCGAACGTGACCGTCACCGCCTCGAGTGCCGCGCGCACCAGATCCGGATGCGTGCGCATGTGCGCGCGCAGGTCTTCGGGTTCCTCGGTCATCTCGCCCAGCACCGCGAGCGGCGTGAACACGGTCTGGATGAGCGGCACGTCGTCCGGCAGGCCGGCGCGCATCCGCCGGACCGCGTCGAGCTGCTCGCCGAGTGCGCCCGCGTCGGCGGGCCGGGTCGTGATCGCCGACCAGTCGGCCGGCGCGTGGATCGGCCAGCTCTCGAGCTCCGGTTTCTCACCCGGACGCCCCGAGTAGCGGTAGCGGACGCCCCAGTCCTCGCAGTGATAGTGTTTGCGCGGATTGAGCTTCACCCAGTCCCAGTCATAGGTGCGCTGGAACTCGAGCGTCGCCTCGGCGAGATCCCGGGCGGTCGACTCGCGGTGATAGAAGTGACCCCAGAACGAGATCGGCGGGCGATCGATCGCCTCGCCGCGGAGCGCCGCATGGACCCGCTCCCGATGGTTCATCGGCAGCCTCCTGCAGAGACGCGCGGGCGCAGATCCATGATCGTTCCTCCAACTCCGACTCTAGTCCCTCCACCGGGGGTCGACAAGACGCGACCGGGCCGGTCGAAGCGGTGGCTCGCCGCCCTCCTGGCGTGTGCGTTGGTCCCGGCCCTGACCGGGTGTGGACGGGGTCGACCGGCCGACCCGGGCCCCGAGACGGTCCGGCTGCCGGTCGATGTCTTCGCCGACACCGCGCGCGATGTGCGCCTCGCCGACAGCACGCTCGGGTTCGCACCCGAGCCGCCCGAAACCACCGCCGCGCCCCGTGCATCGGTGTGGCTCGCCCGGGTCAGCCCGACCGCGCCCGGGCCGATCGATCCAGCGCTCGCGGACGCCGAGCCCCAGGCGGGCGGGTGGCCCGAGCCGCCGACCCTCGAAGTCGAGGAGGGATTGAAGCCGCCGATTCCGCGCGGCTCCTCGCGGCTGATCGTGCCGCGCGGCGCGGATCCCGGCTGGGTCGAACTCGACGTGCGGGTCGACGAGACCGGCGCGGTGTCGGACGTCGAGTGGGGGGGCGGCGCGATCGACTCGGCCCGGGTCGAGGCCGCGACCGCGTGCGCGTTCGCGATGCGCTACTTCCCGGCGCTCCAGGACGGCCGCGCGATCGCGGTGTGGTGCCGCCAGCGGTTCGACTTCGGTCGCTGAGCGCGACGAACCCCGGGAGCACCGCCCCCGGGGTTCGCGCACGCGGGACACCGCTACCGGTAGAGCGTCTTGAGCCTGCCCCAGCTGTTGTTCCTGGTGGGGGTCGGAATGTCCCGCTTGATCGACGGCACGAACAGCCACTCCTGCGGGTACTGGTAGACGTAGTACAACGAGGAAGCGAACTGATCGAACACCGGCGGGTAGAAATTCTCCGAGATCGGATTGATCGCGTACACGGCGAAGTGCGTATTCGGATCGATGATCGGGAACTGGTCGCCGTTGTGCTCCTTCAGGCACGGATTGCAGATGTAGCGAAGGTCGTACACCGGCTGCTGGTCGAACCGCCATTCGTCGCGGAACGTCCGCACGCCGTTGAACGTCGCCGGGGCCTGGGCCCGATAGCAGAGATAGTGATTCCAGTTCGGCTGGACCGGCTGCTGCTGGTTCTTCCAGGCCGGCACGAGCAGGAAGTCGAGGGCCTCGATGCCGACGTTGACCTTGCCGAACTGGTTCTCGATCTCGACGAACCGCGAGACCGGAATCTTCGGCTGCACGTCCCACCACACGAAGTGGCGGAGCGTGTCGGGAACCGGCGAATTGTCCTTCGACACCCAGTTGAGCAGCTTCACGCTCCGCATCACCTGCAGCGGCGACATCGGGATGAACTGATCGCCCGCGTTGATCGAGAACGGGCCGTTGCCGGGAGTCAGGATCGTGTACGTCCAGTAGTGCGTGGGGTCGTACGCTCCCGCCTGCGCACGAACCTCTGGATGCGCGAGCGCGAGCCCGGCGGCTACCGCGAAGGTCAGGAACAACGATCTGGTCGCAGTTCTCATCACAAGCCTCCACATGGGGAATTGCATTCGGGAGGTTGGCGGAGCAGTTCCGTCTGCGACGAGCCCGTCCGTGGGCAGGCGGGAGCCGGCGGCGCCGGGGGGGAGGCCGCGCATCGGGAACGGGAGTTCGCGAGCGCACGTGGACCTCTTCGTCCGCGGGGGCTGCTGGCGGGACGGCCGCGCACGAGCCGACGAATTGGGGGCGCGCGCATCAGCAGACCGGACGGACCGCGCAGTTCTCCCACCCGCTCCCGGCATGGTCAAGACGAATCTCGGGTAACCGTGCACCGGGTTGCTGGACGCGGCTGCCGGGGCACGCACTGACAACGAGTTGCTGCCGGTTCAGTCCCACCACACTCGGACCAGCGCGCGTTGCCCTCGCGAAACCCCGGTGCTAGCGTGCCGCGCCGATGAATCCCCAGCCCGTTCCGACCCCCGAGCCTCCGGCGGCGTCCGCCGACCCGGCCCGCCTTCACGGGCAGGTCGCACGCTTCGCGGGTCGCCGCCTGCTGGTGCTCGGCGACCTGATGCTCGATCGCTACCTGTGGGGCCGTGTCGACCGGATCTCGCCCGAGGCGCCGGTTCCGGTGGTCGACGTCGAGCGCGAGAGCTGGTCGCTGGGTGGCGCCGGCAACGTCGCGGCGAATCTGTGCGCGCTCGGCGCCGAGGCGATGCTGGCGGGCGTGGTCGGGGACGATGCCGATGGCCTCACCATGCTGCGCGCACTCGACGAACGCGGGGTCGACACGCGCCTGGTGGTGCGTGATCGCGACCGGCCGACCACCGTGAAGACGCGCGTGATCGCGCATGCCCAGCAGGTGGTGCGCTACGACCGCGAAGTGCGCAGCGATCTCGAAGGCGAGCCGCTGCGCGAGCTGCGCGCCGGCATCGAACGCGAGCTGCGGTGGTGCGAGGGGATGGTGGTGAGCGACTACGGCAAGGGCGTGATCCAGCCCGCGCTGCTCGAGCCGATTCTGCAGGCCGCGCACCAGCGCGGCATCCACGTCAGCGTCGATCCCAAGGAGAGTCACATCGACTCGTACCGCGGCGTGAGCATCCTGACGCCGAACCAGATCGAAGCCGGCGGCATCATGGGCCGGCGGGTGCGTGACGACGAGAGCCTGATGGAAGTCGGCTGGGGCCTGCGCGAACGGGTCGATGCCGCTGCGGTGCTGGTGACGCGCGGGCCGCAGGGGATGAGCCTGTTCGAGCGCGGCGGCCGCTACACCCACATTCCGACCGCGGCGCGCGAGGTCTACGACGTGACCGGCGCCGGCGACACGGTGGTGAGCGTGGTCGCGCTCGCGCTGGCCGCGGGCGCCGATTTTCCCGACGCGTGCCTGCTCGCCAACCACGCGGCCGGGGTCGTGATCCGCGAGGTCGGCACCGCGACCTGTTCGCCGGCGGCGCTTCAGGCATCGCTCGACGGCACGCTCTGATCCGCGGACCGCAGTCGTGAGCGAATCGTTCGATCTGCCGCCCGATGCGCGCGCCCGGCTCGCCGCGTGGCGCGAGCGCGGCGAGACGGTGGTGTTCACGAACGGCGTGTTCGATCTCCTTCACCGCGGCCACGTCGAGTACCTCGAGGAGGCGGCGGCGCTCGCCGATCGTCTGGTAGTGGGAATCAACGACGATGCGTCGGTGCGGCGGCTCAAGGGTCCCGAACGCCCGATCCTGCCCGAGCAGGAGCGCCGCGAGCTGGTGGCCGCGCTGCGCTGCGTGGACCTCGCGGTGCTGTTCGGCGAGGACACGCCGGCACGGATCATCGAACAGGTCGCTCCCGACGTGCTGGTCAAGGGCGGGGACTGGGCGATCGACAAGATCGTGGGCCGCGAGTTCGTCGAAGGGCGGGGCGGGCGCGTGCAGACGATCCGGGTGCGCGAAGGTCACAGCACCACCCACCTGGTCGAGCGGATCCGGGCCGGGCGCAGCGCGCTCGATCCGTGAGTCGCCGGGGCTTGCCAGTCGCGGCCACACCCCTCTAGTCTCACCGGTTCTCGCGGCAGCTGCGGGCGCAATCCCGCGCAGCGACCTCGTCTTTTTCCTCCCGAACATCCGCGCCGTTGCGGCGCCGGCGGAGTGTCCCCATGGAACGTTTCCAGAACTACATCGGCGGGAAGTGGATGCCGGCGAAGTCGGGTCGCACCTTCCAGAACTTCAATCCCGCGACCGGAGAAATCGTCGGCGAGTTCCCGGCGTCGGACGCGTCCGATCTCGATGATGCGGTCGACGCCGCGGTCCGCGCCTATCCGGCGTGGCGGCTGACGCCGGCGCCCAAGCGCGCGGAGATCCTGTACCGGGCGGGCGAGATCATCCGCGAGCGCAAGGAGGACCTGGCGCGCGCGATGACGCGCGAGATGGGCAAGGTCCTGGCCGAGGCGCGCGGCGACGTGCAGGAAGGCATCGACATGGCGTACCTGGCAGCCGGTGAGGGCCGCCGCATGTACGGCGTCACCACGCCGAGCGAGATGCCCAACAAGTGGGCGATGTCGGTGCGCGGCCCGGTCGGCGTGGTCGGCGCGATCACCCCGTGGAACTTTCCGTTCGCGATTCCATCGTGGAAGCTGATGCCGGCACTGGTCGCCGGCAACACCGCCGTGTTCAAGCCGGCCGGCGATACGCCGGAGATGGCGTGGCACTTCACCAAGATCTTCGAGGAGGCCGGGCTTCCGGCCGGCGTGCTGAACCTGGTGTTCGGCTCGGGTTCGGCGGTCGGCGATCCGATGGTCGCGCACCCGAAGGTGAACGTAATCTCGTTCACCGGCTCGACCGAGGTCGGACTCGGCATCGCCGGCAAGGCCGGAGCGCTCGGCAAGCGGATCTCGCTCGAGATGGGCGGCAAGAACGCGATCGTCGTGATGGATGACGCGGATCTCGGTCTCGCGACCGACGCGGTGGTGTGGGCGGCATTCGGAACCACCGGCCAGCGTTGCACTGCGACCAGCCGCGTGCTGGTGCACGAGCGCGTGCACGACGAGCTGGCGCAGCGGGTCGCGGCGCGCGCCAAGGACCTGAAGCTCGGCGACGGCCTCCAGGCCGGCACCGAGGTCGGGCCGCTCATCAACGCCCGCCAGGTCGAGACCGTCGATTCGTACGTGAAGGTCGGGCGTGGCGAGGGCGCGCTGATGGCGGGTGGCGAGCCGGCCCGCGAGGGTGCGCTGGCGAAGGGCAGCTTCTACCAGCCGACCGTGTTCGCCGACGTGAAGGAGAACGCGCGCGTGGCGGTCGAGGAGATCTTCGGTCCGGTGGTCGCGATGGTGAAGGTCAAGGACCTCGCCGACGCGGTGCGGATCAACAACGCCTCGGCCTACGGACTGTCGTCGTCGATCTTCACCCGCGACGTGAACGCGGCGTTCGCTGCGATGCGCGACCTCGATACCGGGATCGTGTACGTGAACCACGGCACCACCGGCGCCGAGACCCATCTGCCGTTCGGTGGCACGCGCGGCACGGGCAACGGTCATCGCGAGGCGGGCCACACGATGCTCGACCCGTTCACCGAGTGGAAGTCGATCTACGTCGACTTCAGCGGCCGGCTCCAGCGCGCGCAGATCGACAACAACTGATGGCGTAACCGCGCACTGCGGGCAGTCGTGTCGATTCGGGCACGTCCCGGGGCGGGAATCGAGCCCGGGAAAGGCGGCCAATTCTTCCGTTTTCCGGGGGCGCCCCGGAACGCCCCGCCCTTGCTCTTGCCGCCATGATTCCCGTAGGGTTTCCCGCCTCCATCACCACCATCATCTTCGGGAGCGCCGCGCCCCCGCCGCGCTCCCCTCTTTCGAGCGGAGTCCCCATGAATCTCCACGAATATCAGGGCAAGGAGTTGTTCGCCCGATTCGGCATCCCGGTCCTGCCCGGCCAGGTCGCCGCGACCCCCGAGGAGGCACGCGACGTCGCGGCCTCGATCGGCGGCACGGTGGTGGTCAAGGCGCAGGTCCAGGTCGGCGGACGCGGCAAGGCGGGTGGCGTCAAGCTGGCGAACGATCCGGACGAGGCCGCCGAGCACGCGCGCGCGATCCTCGCGCTCACGATCAAGGGCCATCCGGTGCGCCGGGTGCTGGTCACGCAGGCGGCTGACATCGCCCGCGAGCTGTACCTGGCGATCGTGATGGACCGGCAGAAGAAACTGCCGCTGGTGATGGCGTCGGCCGAGGGCGGCGTCGAGATCGAGGAGGTCGCCCGCACCAACCCGCAGGCGATCGTGCGCTGGTCCGTGCCGCTCGAGGGGATCCGCAGCTACCAGGCGCGCGCACTGATGAAGCCGCTGTTCCAGGATCCGCGCCAGGTGCAGCAGGCGTCCGACATCCTGATCCGTCTCCACCGTGCGTTCCTCGACGGCGACTGCTCGCTGGCCGAGATCAACCCGCTCGCCGTCACCACCGACGGCCGCGTGATCGCGCTCGACGCCAAGGTGTCGCTCGACGACAACGCCGAGTACCGCCACCGCGAATGGGACTCGTGGCGCGATCCCGAGGACGAGACGGCCGGCGCGCGGCTCGCGCGCGAGAAGGGCCTGTCGTACGTGAAGCTCGACGGCGACATCGGCTGCGTGGTCAACGGGGCCGGGCTCGCGATGGCGACCATGGACCTGATCAAGCACTACGGCGGCGAACCCGCGAACTTCCTCGACATCGGCGGCTCGTCGAACCCCGAGAAGGTGGTCGCGGCGTTCCGCATCATCACCGGCGACTCGCACGTGCGCGCGATCCTGTTCAACATCTTCGGCGGCATCACGCGCTGCGACGACGTCGCGAACGGCATCGTGTCGGCGCTTGCCCAGAACCCGATCTCGGTGCCGCTGGTGATCCGCCTGACCGGCACCAACGAGGAGCTGGCGCGCAAGATCCTGTCGGATGCCGGCATGTCGGCGACCACCAGCATGGACGAGGGCGTCCGCACCGTGATCGCGCAGGCGCAGGAGGTGATGGCGTGAGTATCCTGATCGACCGCAACACCCGCCTGATCGTGCAGGGCATCACCGGCCGCGACGGCGCGTTCCATACCGACCAGATGATCCAGTACGGCACCAAGGTGGTGGGCGGCGTGACCCCCGGCAAGGGCGGAACCGTCGTGCACGGTGTGCCGGTGTTCGACAGCGTGGTCGAGGCGGTCGCGGCGACCAAGGCCAACGCCTCGGTCATCTACGTTCCGGCCCCGTTCGCCGCCGACGCGGTGCTCGAAGCGGCCGACGCGGGGATCGCGTTGATCGTGTGCATCACCGAAGGCATCCCTGTCCGCGACACCATGCAGGCCTTCCACCACGTGCTGCGCAAGCGCGGCGAGGACAATCCGCTCGGGCGCCCGCGCCTGGTCGGACCGAACTGCCCAGGGCTCATCACGCCCGGCCAGGCCAAGGTCGGCATCCTGCCCGGCCACATCGTGACGCCGGGACCGATCGGCGTGGTGTCGCGCAGCGGCACCCTTACCTATGAAGTGGTGAAGCAGCTCACCGACCAGGGCCTCGGCCAGACCACCTGCCTCGGCATCGGCGGCGATCCGGTGATCGGCACCAGCTTCACCGACGCGCTCGCGCTGTTCGAGGCGGATCCGAAGACCGAAGCGATCGTGCTGATGGGCGAAATCGGCGGCAGCGACGAGGAGGAGGCGGCGCAGTTCATCCGCCGCCACGTCAGCAAGCCGGTGGTCGCGTTCATCGCCGGCCAGACCGCACCGCCCGGCAAGCGCATGGGTCATGCGGGCGCGATCATCTCGGGCGGCACTGGGACTGCGGCCGAGAAGATGGCGGCGTTCCAGGAGGTCGGCGTTCCGGTCGCGCGCATTCCCAGCGAGATTCCGTCGCTCCTGCGCGATCAGCTCGGCCGGCGTCGCGCACGCAAGAAGACGGCGAAGCGGCCAAGCACGAATGGCGCACCCGCACGCAGCGCCGCGCGGACCAAGACGCGCGCCGCGCGTCCCAGTCGCACCAATCACAAGTCCCGCCCGGCGGCTCGCGGCGGGGTCACCAAGTCGCGCGGTCGCGCCAAGGCCAAGGCCAAGGTCGGCGCCGGTCGTCGCAGTCGTTGATTCTGCGCGGCCCGCGCCGCGCTGACATTTTCACCGGTGCGCCGAGCGGCGAGCCGGTTCATTTCCGGGCCCCGCCCGGGTCGGGAGGACCATGTCGATCCAGCGCACGTTGTTCATCGTGAAACCGGATGCCGTCCAGCGGAACCTGATCGGAAAGATTCTCGCGCACGTCGAGGGCGAGGGGTTCCGGATCGCGGAGGCCCGCCTGGCGACCATCACCCGTGCGGACGCCGAGGAGTTCTACGGCGAGCACCGGGGCAAGGGCTTCTTCAACGACCTGCTCGACTACATGACCTCGGGCCCGGTGATGCTGACCTGTCTCGAGAAGGAGAACGGGGTCGCCCGGCTGCGTGAGGTGGTGGGGGCGACCGATCCGGCGCAGGCGGAAGAGGGGACGGTCCGCAAACTGTTCGGCGAGAGCAAGCAGGCGAACTCTGTGCACGCCTCCGACAGCCCGGCCAGCGCCGAACGGGAGATCAAGATCTTCTTCGGCGTCGCGGCGCTGACCCGCTGACCCCGGCTTCCCCGCCAGGGCCCCCGGGCTGGACCGCACCCGGACCCTGTGCTAGGGTGCGGCGCTCTTTATTCACAGCGGTCGGATCGAATATGTCTGGATTCCATATCAACTTAGCGACGTTGCCCAAGGGGGGAAGCCGCCTCGAAGCCGAGGCGGAAGGTCCCGAACTTGGGTTCGTTGCTGGGGAATGGGCCGGCCCGATTCACGCCCAGCTGTCGCTCGACAAGGCGAATGAGCAGGTGACCGTGCGCGGCAAGCTGAGCGCGCGGGCGCAACTCGAATGCGTCCGGTGCCTTCGGGCGTTCGAGCAGCCGATCGTAACCGAGCTGCTCGTCTACGCCGATCGCTCCAGGACGTCGGAACGCGCCGAGGAAAACGAGCTCGAGCGCGACCAGTACATGAAGTTCCATGATGGACGACAACTCGACCTGGGTGACGAGGTTCGCGAGGCACTGCTGCTCGAGCTTCCGATCACACCGCACTGTCGCGAAGAGTGCCCGGGGTTGTGTCCGAAGTGTGGCGCAGATCTGAACGACGGACCGTGCGAGCACGTGGCGGCCGGCTGAGGCCGGCGCAGACGTGCTGACGGAGCGAAGACCGGCGGACGCAGGCGGGGCTCGACGCCCGGCGAGCGCGCGCCGGTCGGTGATCAACAGGAGGACGAGATGGCGGTTCCCAAGCGGCGACATTCTGCGACCCGCGGCCGCAAGCGCCGCACCCACTGGAAGCTGCGCAAGCCGGGCGTGAACGCCTGCGGCCATTGCAGCAGCCCCAAGTTGCCGCATCGAATCTGCCCGAACTGCGGCTGGTACGACGGCGAAGAAGTCACCCTTCCCCCGACCGAATAACCCGGACGACCGCCGACATGGCCACGGTCCCACGCATCGGGATCGACGCGATGGGTGGCGATCACGGCCCCTCCGTCGTCGTCGACGGGTCCGTGCTGGCGCTCCGCGAGATGCCGGGGCGCTTCTCCATCGTGCTGATCGGTGACGAAGCCGAGATCCGACGCTCCCTGCATCGGGGCGGCGCGGACGGGCTTCCGATCGAAGTCGTGCACGCCCCCGAGCGCATCGACATGGCGGAAAAGGCGGCGCTCGCGGTGCGCCGCAAGACCGCGTCGTCGCTCGGCGTGATGACCCGCCTCCACAAGGAAGGCCATCTGGACGCGATCTTCAGCGCCGGCAACACCGGCGCAGTGGTGACCGCCGCACTGCTCGGCCTCGGCCGGCTCGAGGGCGTGTCGCGGCCCGCGCTGGCGGCGTTCTTCCCCAATGCCGGCGGCGGTACGGTGGTGCTCGACGTCGGCGCCAACGCCGAGGTCAAGGCGCCGTGGCTGGTGCAGTTCGCCCACATGGGATCGGCGTTCGCGCGCTACCTTCTGGGGCGTGAGAATCCGCGGGTCGGCCTGCTGTCGATCGGCGAGGAGGACACCAAGGGCAGTCCGCTGGTGCGCGAGGCGGTGCCGCTGCTGCGCCGCGCGAGCCACCTCAATTTCATCGGCAACGTCGAGGGCGGCGACCTGTTCGAGGGGACCTGCGACGTGGTGGTGACCGATGGGTTCACCGGCAACGTGGTGCTCAAGAGCGCCGAGAGTGTGGCGAGCATGATCACGCACCTGGTGCGCGACGAAGTGAAGCGCGATCCGCTCGCGGGGGTCGGCGCGGCACTCATGACCCCGGCGATGCGGCGGATCAAGAAGCGTCTCGACTGGGAGGAGTTCGGCGCGGCGCCCCTGCTGGGCGTGAGCGGCGTATGCTTCATCGGCCACGGTAAGAGTCAGGCGCGGGCCATCAAGGGCGCCATCCGGACAGTCGCGGCGTTCGTGGAGAAAAATGTGAACGAGCACATCCACGACGAGATCGCGGCGGATCCGAGCGCGGCCTGAACATGCGCGGCGCGACCATCATCGGCACCGGGCGCTACGTCCCCGAGAAGGTGCTCTCCAACCACGACCTCGAGCAGATGGTCGACACGTCGGACGAGTGGATCCTCGAGCGTACCGGAATCCGTGAGCGGCGGATCGCCGCGCCCGAACAGGCGGCGTCCGATCTCGCGTTCATGGCGGCGCAGCGCGCGCTCGCGATGGCGGGCATCGAAGCGACCACGATCGACCACATCATCGTCGCCACCACCTCGCCGGACCGCCTCCTGCCGTCGTGTGCCTGCACGCTCCAGCACAAGCTCGGCGCGTCGGGTTCCGCGGCCTACGACGTGTTCGCCGCCTGCAGCGGCTTCGTGTTCGGCCTCGGGATCGCCAACGGTCTGGTGGCGGGCGGGGTCGCGAACCACGTGCTGGTGGTGGGCGTCGAGGTGCTGAGCCGGATCACCGACTACGCCGATCGCAATACCGCCGTGCTGTTCGGCGATGCGGCCGGCGCGGCAGTCGTGAAGTCGTGCGAGCCGGGTCGCGGGATCCTCGCGGTCGACATGCACAGTGACGGCGAGCTGGGCGCGGTGCTCGAGATCCCGGCCGGCATCTCGCGCAACCCCGCCAGCGAAGAGACGGTGCGCGGGCGCCAGCATTTCATCCGCATGCAGGGGAAGAAGCTGTTCCCGTTCGCGGTGCGCTCGATGGAAGACAGCGTGCGCAAGGTGGTGGCCGCGTCCGGCTGGAGCCCCGGCGAGATCGACCTGTGCATCCCTCACCAGGCGAATCTGCGCATCATCGACGCGGTGCGCGAGCGGCTCGCGGTGCCCGAGGAACGGATGGTCGTGAACATCGACCGCTACGGCAACACCTCGTCGGCCTCGATCGGAGTCGCGCTCGACGAGTGCGTGCGCGCCGGACGCCTCGGGCCCGGCGACAAGCTCGCGATGTGCGCGTTCGGCGGCGGCGCCACGTGGGGCGCGGTCGCGGTGTCGTGGACCCGGGAGCGCCTCGCGCCCGAGCCCCACGATGTGACCGGCGGCACGATCAGCGCCACCGCGGCACCGGTGGCGGAGTGAACGCGATGAAGCTCGCCTTCCTGTTTCCCGGCCAGGGCGCCCAGAAGGTCGGCATGGGCCAGGCGCTCGCCGATGCGCATCCGCTCGCGCGTGAGACCTTCGCGACCGCCGACCGGGTGCTTGGGACGTCGCTCTCGCGCCTGTGCTGGGAAGGGCCGGCCGACGAGCTCAAGAAATCGGTGAACACGCAGCCGGCGCTGCTCACCCACAGCGTCGCGGCGTGGCGGCTGCTCGATGCCGCGGGCCTGACTCCGTCGTTCACCGCCGGGCACAGCCTCGGCGAGTACTCGGCGGCGGTCGCCGCCGGTGCGCTGCGCTTCGAGGACGCGCTGGTGCTGGTGCGCGAGCGCGGCCGCCTGATGTACGAGGCCGGACTCGCACGGCCCGGCACGATGGCGGCGGTGCTGGGACTCGACCTCGCGCAGGTCGAGGCGGCATGCGCCGCGGCGGCCGATGCCGGCGTGGTGGTGCCCGCCAATCTGAACGCGCCCGGACAGATCGTCGTCTCGGGCGAGATTCCGGCGGTCGATCGTGCGTGCGAAGAGGCGAAGGCGCGCGGCGCGCGGCGTGCGATCAAGCTCGAGGTGAGCGGCGCGTTCCACTCGCCGCTGATGGCGTCGGCGGCCGACGGACTCGCACAGGCGCTGGCCAAGGTGTCGTTCGCCGAGCCAGCTTGCCCTGTGTTCGCGAACGTGTCGGCGGCGCCGCAGGCGAGCGCGGCCGGCATCCACGACAGTCTGACGGCGCAGCTGCTCGGGGCCGTTCGGTGGGAGGACTCGATGCGCCGGCTCGCCGGCGAGGGCGTCACGTTCGTCGAGCTCGGCACCGGCACGGTGCTCAAGGGGCTGCTGCGGACCATCGCGCCGGACGCCGCGTGTCTGAACGTCGACGATCCCGCCAGCCTGCAGGCCACGCTCGCGGCGCTCGGCGCCGTCGCCCCCGCAGGCGAAGGAGGGGGCGCGTGACCACCACCCAGTCCTCATCGGCGGCAATGCTCGACCGGGAGCTGGCCGGCCAGGTCGCATTCGTGACCGGCGGCGCGACCGGGATCGGGCTCGCGATCGCGGCCGCGCTCGGCGCACGCGGCGCCACGGTCGCGATCTTCAACCGCAACGCCGAGCGGGCCGCGGCAGCGGTCGAGGGGCTCAAGGCCCAGGGCATCACCGCGGTCGCCTATGCGGCGGACATCGCGAACTCCGATTCGGTCGAGCAGGCGTTCGGCGCCGCGCTGGCGGCGCATGGCCGGGTCGACGTGCTGGTCAACAACGCCGGACTCACGCGCGATGGACTGTTCATGCGCATGAGCGACGAGCAGTGGAGCCAGGTGCTCGACACCAACCTGGGTGGCGCGTTCCGCTGCTGCCGGGCGGTCGCGCGCACCATGATGAAGGCGCGCTACGGGCGGATCGTGAACGTGTCGTCGGTGGTCGGCCTGATGGGCAACGCCGGACAGGCGAACTACGCGGCGTCCAAGGCCGGGCTGCTGGGGCTCACCAAGTCGCTCGCCCGCGAACTGGCGGCGCGCAACGTGACAGTCAACGCGGTGTGTCCGGGCTTCATCGAGACCGACATGACGTCGTCGCTGCCGGCCGACGTGCAGGCCGGGCTGCTCGGACGGGTGCCGCTCGGGCGATTCGGAGCGCCGGCCGAGGTGGCCGACGTGATCGCGTTCCTCGCCTCGCCGCGGGCTTCGTACGTGACCGGCCAGGTGTGGACAGTCGATGGTGGAATGGTGATGTGAAACGATCCGGCGGCGAACGTCCGCCGGAAGAAGGATGCGCGTGGCGCCGGGCTCTGCCCGACGCACGCACGCAGCGCCGGGGTGACCCGGCACAACCAGGAGGTGGAGAACGTGGGAGCTTTCAGCGAGGACCGCGCGCGAGAGATCATCGCCAAGGAGCTGGAGGTCGATGCCAAGCAGGTCACTCCCGAGGCCAAGTTCATCGAGGATCTCGGTGCTGACTCGCTCGACATCGTCGAGCTGGTGATGGCGCTCGAGGAGGAGTTCGGCCTCGACATCCCCGACGAGGACGCGGACAAGATGAAGACGGTTGGTGACGCCATGTCGTACCTCAAGCAGCACGCGACGGCGTCCTGAACGACGTCGCGCAGAGTTCCGGGACGCCGCACGCCCCGCTGCATGGCGGGTGCGGGATTGCGTCCCACAGGGAGAGGGCAGGAATCCCGTGAGCACCGATCGACAACGCGTGGTCGTGACCGGGCTGGGCGTCGTGTCCCCGCTCGGAAACACGACGGAACGCTTCTGGGAAGCGCTGATCTCCGGTTGTTCCGGCGCCGGTCCGATCACGCGCTTCGATACGTCGGCCCATGACGTCAAGTTCGCGTGTGAGGTCAAGGACTTCACCGTGGAGGGCGTGCTCGAGCGCAAGGAGGCGAAGCGGATGGACCGCTTCGTCCAGTACGCGATGGTCGCTTCGCACCAGGCGATCCACCACGCGGGCCTGCTCGGCGACGGAATCGACAAGGAGCGCGTCGGCGTTGTCATCGGCTCCGGCATCGGCGGCATGGAGACCTTCGAGGATCAGCACCGTGCGCTGGTCGAGAAGGGACCCGGACGCGTCAGTCCGTTCTTCATTCCGATGATGATCATCGACATGGCGGCCGGTCAGGTCTCGATCCAGTACGGACTCAAGGGACCCAACTTCGGCACCGTCTCCGCCTGCGCATCGGGCGCGCACGCCATCGGCGAAGCGCTGCGCCTGATTCGTTCCGGCGACGCGGACGTGATGGTGACCGGCGGCAGCGAGGCGACGATCACTCCGATGGCAGTTGCGGGCTTCACCAATGCCCGCGCCCTCTCGACACGCAACGACGACCCCAAGCGAGCCAGCCGTCCGTTCGACCAGGACCGGGACGGCTTCGTGATCGGCGAAGGCGCCGCCATCCTGGTCCTCGAGTCCGAGGACCATGCCAGGCGGCGTGGCGCCCGACCCATATGCGAGCTCGCCGGATACGGCGCAAGCGGGGATGCGTATCACATGACCGCACCCTGCGTGGACGGCGAGGGAGCGGCGCGCGCCATGGCGCGCGCGCTTCAGGACGCCGGCATGCGCCCCGAGGACGTGACCTACGTGAACGCCCACGGCACCTCCACCCCGGCCGGAGATCCGGCGGAGGTGGCGGCCGTGAAGCGCGTCTTCAAGGATCACGCCTCCCGGCTCATGATGGGCTCGACCAAATCCATGACCGGCCACCTGCTGGGTGCTGCCGGCGGGATCGAGGCGATCGCGGTCGCGCTCACAATCTCGCGGGGAACCGTCCCACCTACGATCAACCTGGACACACCGGATCCTCAATGCGACCTCGACTTCGTACCCAACCAGGCACGCTCACAACGCGTGCAGGCAGCAATCTCGAATTCGTTCGGTTTCGGGGGTCACAACGTGACCCTGGCGTTCCGGAGCGTGGACTGAAAGCCCGCGGGCGCCGGCGCGGCGGACGCGGACGCAACCGCGGACGCGCACCGAGTCGGGCCCCCCACGCGCCGGCGGTTCGCAAGTTCTCGCTGTGGCTGTGGCTGCGCGGTCTGTTCACGCCGCCGCCACGGCGGCCGGCTGCGCCCGCGCCGCCCCGCGTGCGCTCGGCGGAGGGGTTTGCCGAGCACGAAACCCGCGTGCTCGCGGAATTCGAGAAGACCTACGGCATCACGTTCGACAACCAGGGTCTGCTCAAGCTCGCGCTCACGCACCGCTCGTACCTCCACGTCACCGGCGCGGGGCCGCGGGATTCGAACGAGCGGCTCGAGTTCCTCGGGGACTCGGTGCTCGGGCTCGTCACCAGCGAGCACCTGTACAAGCGCAACCCCGGTGAGCACGAAGGCCAGCTGACCAAGACCAAGTCGCTGCTGGTCTCGAAGGCGATCCTGTCGCGGCGGGCGCTCGCCATGGGGCTCGGCCGCTTCGTCCTCATGAGTCATTCCGAGATCGAGTCGGGCGGACGCCAGCGTCTGTCGATCCTGGCCGATGCGTTCGAATCGGTGATCGGCGCGGTCTACCTCGACCAGGGTTTCGACGCCGCGCGCACCTTCATCGAGCGCTGGCTGCTGCGCGAAGCGCGGGTGATCGTGGCCGACAAGCGCCACACGAACTACAAGAGCCACCTCCAGGAATACGTGCAGAGCACGTTCCGCACGCACCCGGTCTACCGCATCCGCAGCGCGATGGGCCCCGACCACTCGAAGCAGTTCATGGTCGAGGTCATGGTCGGACGCAAGGTGCTCGGCGAGGGCCGGGGCCGGAACAAGAAGGAGGCGGAGCAGGCGGCCGCCCGCCATGCCCTGGAGCAGGTGGGAGGGGCGCCCGAGGTACTCCCCGATCGCGACTCCGTCGAGACGCGGCCGGTGCGCCGGGACGAGCCATCGGGTCGTCGCGGCCCGCGCGAGGAAACCGCTCCGGCGGGCACCGTGCGGCGTTCCGCGCGGGACCATGACGACGATGACGAGGACGACGACGAGCCCGAGGTTCGCGGTCGCCGCGGCCGTCGCGGTGAGCCGCGTGAGACGTCCGAGGCACGCGAGGCGCGGTCGTTCGTTCCGCCCCCGCCGCCGCCGCGCCACGCGCGTCCGGCTCCTCCGGCTGCACCGCCGGCGCCACGTCCGCAGCCGTCGCGTCCGCAGCCGCCGCGACGTCCGTCGTTCTTCGATGACGACCACGAGGAGATCGGCCGCCCCGAAGGACCGGAGGACGGAATGGAGCCGATGCGTGGCCGTCCCGAGCCTCTGCCTCCGCCGGCCGCTGCTTCGTCGTACGCGCCGGTCCGCACCGAACCGCGTCCCGAGCGGACCTGGGAACGTCCCGCCGAGGTGATCGAAGCCGACGAGGAAGAAGTCGACACCTTCGAACACGCCGCGGAGGAAATCGCACTCGCGCCGGAACCGGATGTGCACGAAGAAACCCGTACGGTGGAACCGCCGACGCCGCCGCCTGCGGCTCCGTCGACGCCCGAATCCCAGTCGTTCGGACGCCGTGCAACGCGTCGTCCGGGCAGACGCTGAGTCGACGACATCGCCGCGAGTTGACGTGCCCGCGTCAATTCGCGGCAGGTGCAGGCCTTTCGCGTTGCCCGTCCTCCGCGCACACGTCTAGGCTCGTTCTCACAATGTGGCTGACCCTCGCTGTCTTCGGCCTCCTCGCGGCGGCCCCCGCGCAATCCACTCCGCCCGACTCCGAACGCTATCCGAGCGAGGAGGCGTTGCGGCGTTACATGCAGGGCCGGGTGCTCGAGGAATCCGGATTCCGGTCCGACGCACTGAGTGAGTACTTCCGGGCGTTTGCGGTCGACGCGAACGCCGGGATCGCGACCCGCGCGAGTGAGGTGGCGGCGGCGCGCAGCGATCACGAGCGGTCCCTCGAGTTCGCCGACAAGGCGCTGGCCCTGGAACCCGGGAACGCGCGCGCGGCATGGCTCCGGGGCTCGGCTCTGTACAATCTCGGACGCGAGGCCGAAGCGCTCGCCTCGTTGAAGGCGGCGGTCGACGCCGACTCCGATCACGCCGAATACCTGCGCACCCTCGGCCACGTCGCCGATCGGATGGACGACCTCAAGCTGGCGGCCCGCTGTTACCGGCGGGCGGTGTGGATCGACGACTCGGACGGCGAAGTATGGTTCCAGCTCGCCGCCACCGAGCTGCGGCTCGGTCGCTTCGGCGCCGCCGATACGGCGCTCATGTACGCCACCGACATCAATCCGATCCGGCCTGGTCTGATGTTCATGCGCGGGTTCATCAGCCAGAGTCTCGGCCGGCTCGACGAGGCACGCGAAGCGTATCTCGAGCATCTCTCGATCCATCCCGACGACCAGGCCGGCCGCCGCCAGCTGATGATCGTGCTCGCGCGCCAGAAGCGCTGGCCGGAAGCGCTGGTCGAGGCGCGCTCCCTGTCGGCCGGCCAGCCCGATGACCTGGAGCTGATCCGCTGGCACGCCGACATGGCGTTCGAGGCCGGCAAGGACAAGGAAGCGCTGGGGGTGCTCCAGGATCTGCGCGACAAGCGTCCGGACGATTTCGAGTCGCTGGCGCTGCGGGTCGGGGTGCTGGCGCGTCACGACCGGACCGCGGACGCGGCGAAGGACGTCGAGCGCTCGCTGGCGAAGACTCCCCAGGATGTCGAGCTGCTGCTGCTGGCGGCGCGGGTGCGTCTGCTCGCGAACCAGCCGGACCTCGCGCTCCCGCATGCCGAGCGCGCGCGCACGGTCGCGCCCGATTCACTCGGCCCGCGGATCATGATCGCGCGCGTCTACCAGGCGCAGAAACGCGGTCGTGAGGCCGAGCAGGTGCTGATCGAGGCGACCAGGAAGTTCCCGGACGCGAATGGTGCGTTCTTCGAGCTGGCGGCGGTGCGCGAGAAGCTCGGCGACCTGCCGGGCGCCGAGGCGGCGGTGCGCGACGTGCTGGCCCGCGAGCCCGATCACGCCGCGGCGCTCAACGCGCTCGGCTACATGTGGGCCGATCACGACCGCAATCTCGACGAGGCGGTCCGCATGATCCTCAAGGCGCTCGAGTCCGACCCCGAGAACGGGGCGTTCCTCGACTCGCTCGGCTGGGCGTACTACCGGCTCGGCCGGCTCCAGGATGCGCGCGAACTGCTCGAACGTGCCCTCGACCGCTCGGGCGGGGATCCGGTCATCCACGAGCACCTGGGCGACGTCTACAAGGCCTTGCGGCTCAACGGGCTGGCCAAGGATCAGTACCGGATGACCCTGGCCACCGACAAACAGAATCCCCGCGTCCGCGCCAAGCTCGACGGCCTCCGATGAACCATGGGAACCCCTTGTCGGACCTTGGTGTAGGAAGGGTCGGTGGAGTTACCCGTGCCGCTTGAGCGAGACCCGTCCAGCGTGTCGATCGTCCCGGTATCGGACGAGGACCTGATGGGCCGGGCCGCAGAAGACGACGAACGAGCGTTTACCGAGCTCGTCCGCCGTTTTGAGGGACGGGTAAAAAACCTGATCAGCCGGGTGCTGAACGACCGGGAAGCGTCGGACGACCTCGCGCAGGAAGTGTTCGTGCGGGTCTACGCGCACCGGCGGAATTACCGGCGGGGTTCGAAGTTCTCCACCTGGCTGTTCACGATCGCCGCGAATCTCGCGAAGAACGAGATCCGGCGGCGGGTGCGGCGGCGGAACTGGTTCAGCCTCGATGCGCTGCAGGAAATGCTGCAGGACAGCGCGCCCCAGCTGGCCGATCCGCGCGAGGGTCAGGAGATGGCCCTGCAGCGCGGGCAGCTGGCGGAACTGGTGGGGCAGGCGATCGCGGCGGTACCCGAGAAGTATCGGATGGCTCTCGTGCTGCGGGATATCGAGAGCATGGCCTATGAGGAGATCGCGGAAGTGCTCGGGATTCCGGGCGGAACGGTTCGATCGCGGATCAACCGGGCGCGCGGAATGCTGAAGCGCAAACTCCAACCCTTGCTACGACGGGAAGGTTCACAATGAAGTGCCGCGACGCACGGCGCCTGTTCGGCGCCTACTGGGACGATGAGCTGACGCAGGCCGAGCGGGAATGGCTGGAAAGCCACTTCACGGGATGCACCGGCTGTCGCGAGTCCTATGAAGTGCTGGCGCGTTCCCTCGAGCTGGCCAGCGGACTGCCGCGGGTCGAGCCCGAGCCCGACTTTGCCGAGCGTGTGCTGGCGCGTGTGCGCCGCACCGAATCGGTGCCCGACCGTCTTCCGGTCGCCACGCCGCGCTGGGCGCCCGCGCTCGCGGTCGCCGCGGTGGTGCTGGTCGCGGCGGTGTTCGCGATCCAGTTCGGTGGACGCAACACGACCCGGCAGGTGACGCAGGCGGTCGCCGTGAATCCGGCGCCCGCGACGTCGACGCCGACCCCGCCTGCGCCCGGCGACGCCGCAGTGCTCGAGCCGCAGCTGGTGACGGCTGAAGGGTTCTCCGACAGCCTGTTCGATCACAGCGCAGACGTCGAGTTCGTCCTCGATCCGGTCACGGTGCGGCGCGGTCAGGCGCATCCCGCCACCAAGCTCGCCCCGCCGATCACGAGCGGCGAACAGGCCACCATCACCTTCTGACGGGGTACCGACCGATGGCGACGCACACGATTTCGCATTCCCGCATGGCGGGGATCCGGATCGCGCGCGTCGCCTTCCTGCTGTTGCTCGCGCTGCCGCTGCCGGACTCCGGCCGTGCGCAGGGCACCCTCTCGGCGCTCCAGACCGATGTCGATCAGATCGCGAAGCGGGCGCGTCCCGCGGTCGTGACGGTGCTCGCGCAGCGCGTTTCGCGCAGCGCCGACGGCAAGGGGCGCCTCCAGTCGCACGTCGGCTCGGGGGTCGCGGTCGAGATCAATTTGATCGTCACCACCGCGAGCGTGGTGCTGGGCGCCGATCGCGTGATCATCAAGACCGCGAACGGTCTCCAGGCGCAGGGCATGGTGGTGGGCGCCGATCCGATCTCGAACATCGCGCTCGTGCGGGTGCCGAATCTGCGCCTGCCGGTCGTCAAGCTCTCCCAGCGCCCGCTCGATGTCGGCGACTGGGTGGTGTCGCTCGGCACGTCGTACGGAGCCCAGCCGACCCAGTCGGTCGGCAACGTCGCCTATCGCCATCGCGAGCCGACCTACTCGCTGCTCCAGCTCACCAACACCGTCTATCCCGGCAACAGCGGCGCGGCGGCGCTCAATCCCGACGGCGAGCTGGTGGGGATCGTGCAAGGCGAGCTCGGCGCGCCCGAGCTGTCCGCCGAGGGCGCCGGAGAGCGGCGGCCGGGGCTTGCGAGCTTCGTGCTGCCGGTCGAGTCGCTGCGGACGGTGATGGATTCGATCCGCCGCACCGGGCGGGTGCGCCATGGATTTCTCGGCGTCACCACCCGCGCGATCGCGGTCGCGAGCGTCCAGCCGGGCGGGGCGCCGACGCCGATCGGCGCGCTGGTCGAAGGCATCGTCGCCGGCAGCCCGGCCGATCGCATCGGACTCCGGCACGGCGATCTGATCGTGGCCTACCAGGGCGAGCGGGTCGAGTACCCCGAGCAGCTCGCGCGCTGGGTCGCTGGCACCACGCCGGGCCAGCGGGTCGAGATCGTGTGGGCGCGCGAGGAAGTGGCGATGAACGGCGCGGCCCCGATCGGCGCATCCCCCGACGCGAACCCCGCGTGGCTCGCCACCTGGCGCGACGAGGACGGCGCCCCTTCGGCCGCCAAGATCTCGGAAATCCAGCGCGAGATCCGCCGCCTCAACGGCGAGCTCAACAAGATCAAGGGACAGGGAACGCAGCCGAAGCGCTGACCGCATGACGCCGCGACCGACCGGGCACGCTCTCACGCTGCCCGGTTTTGTCTTGTTGGGGGTGGCGCTGGTTGTCCCGCACGGCCTCGCGCGCAGCGGCGCCCACGAAGCCGATTCCACGGTCGCGACTGGCTGGATCCGGGGAACGGTCCACTGTCACTCCGACGTTGGATCGGGCGCCTACGCCAACGTGGTGATCCCCGGAACCCGATTGGGTGCTCAAGCCGACGAGAATGGGACGTTCTACATTCGTAAGATCCCGGTCGGCACGCATGTCGTGGAGGTCCAGCAGGTTGGTATGGATCGGAAAAGGGTCTCCGTTGAAGTCCGCCCGGATCGGGTCACAGTTGTCGACATCACTCTTTGTCCATTTCAGGAATCGATGAAGCTGATGGTCGACAGTCTCGATGCGCTCGGTTTGTGGCCTCCGAAGCTCGACAAACGGCTGAAGGCGGGGATGGCCCGTTGCTCGTTGGTTACCGCGCAACGAATCGCTCAGGGCGGAGTGATGGGCACTGGGCGGTGGACTGCAATAGGCAAACCCAAGGCCTGCGACCCCGCCTGGCAGGACACTCTTCGAGCCGCGTTCCAGCGTGGGGACTTCGCGAGTCCTGTCCGGGGAGCCAAACATATGTGCGGCGGGTTTCAGCCCAGCATTCGTCTCTCGTTCAGGAACGCCGAAAACCCCGCCGATTCCGTGAGCGCTTTCGTGTGCTACCTATGTGGTGAATTCTCGATCCGTTCCTCCCAAGGTACGGATCAGTTCGCGTTTTTCGGGGGAGGGCAGCAGAAGCTTATTCAATTCGCCATTCATTATTATTCCGATGATCAGGCGCTGATGGAGATGGTGAAGGGCTACCACCGGTAGTCGCCACAGGTCAGCCGTTTCGCGTCGGCACACCCGACTGGCTATTCTGCGGGCCGTGCCGCTCGACCTCCGACTTTCCTACCGCCAGCCGTCCGCGCGCAGTCGCGTGCTCGTCCGCCCCGGGCTGCTCGCGCGCGCGGGACGCCTGATTGCAGATGAGGCGGAGTCCCCGCGGGTCCTGCTCGTCACCGATCGCACGGTCGCGCGGCTCCATGGCCGCGCATTCGCGCGCACCCTGACCCGCGAGGGTCTCAAGGTCGCCACGCACGTCGTCCCGGCCGGCGAGCGCTCCAAGCGCCCCGACCGGCTCGTTGCCCTGTGGGACGACTGTGCCGAGGCGGGGATCGGGCGCCGCGACCGGATCGTGGCGCTGGGCGGGGGAGTGGTCGGCGACCTGGCCGGGTTCGCGGCCGCCACCTGGCTGCGCGGGATTCCATGGGTGTGCGTCCCGACCACGCTGCTCGCCCAGGTCGACGCCAGCATCGGCGGTAAGACGGCGGTCGACCTCGACGCCGGCAAGAACCTCGCGGGCGCGTTCCATCAGCCCGATCAGGTGCTGGTCGATCCCGACGTGCTGCGTACTCTGCCGGTGCGGCACCGGCGCGCGGGGCTCGCCGAGGTGGTGAAGATTGCGATCGCAGCCGACGCTTCGCTGTTCCAGTGGTGCGAGCGCAACGCGGATCGTCTCGCGGCGGGTGATCCGCGTGCCCTCGAGACCGCGATCGTCCGTTCGCTGTCGCTCAAAGCCCGGATCGTGCAGCGCGACGAACGCGAACGGGAGGGAGGCGCGCGCACCGCGCTCAATCTCGGTCACACGCTCGCGCACGCCTACGAAGCGGCGCGCGGCTACCGCGGCATCCTGCATGGCGAGGCGGTGGCGGTCGGACTGCGGTTCGCGGCCGCGCTGGCGGTCCAGGCGGCGGGTCTGCCGGCCCGCGAAGCGGCGCGGATCGATGCCCTGCTCGACCGGCTCGAGTTGCCGCGCCGGATGCGCGGCGCATCGCGCGCGGCGCTCATGCGCGCGATGCAGCAGGACAAGAAACGCGGTGCACACGCGATTCGCTGGGTGTTGACGACCAAAATCGGCCATGCTAGCGTGCCGCGTCCGCTCGATACGCGCCTCATCGTGAGGACGCTGAACGAGTTCGGGGCCCAGACCTGATGCCACGCATCCTGGTGCTGCACGGTCCAAACCTCGACGCGCTTGGCACCCGCGAGCCGGAGACGTATGGCCGAGAAACGCTCGACGACATCGACCGCGATCTCCGCACCCTCGCCCGTGAACTCCACTGCGAGATCGAGTGTCAGCAGAGCGCCCACGAAGGCGTGCTCATCGAGTCGCTGTACCGGGCGCGCGGAACCTGTGACGGGGTCCTTCTGAATCCCGGCGGCCTCACCCACACCAGTGTCGCGCTCCGCGACGCGGTTCTCGGTTCCGGCCTCCCGGTGATCGAGGTGCACGTGACCAATCCGCATCGCCGCGAAGACTTCCGCCGTCGCTCCCTGGTGTCCGACGTGTGCGCCGGCGTGATCCAGGGCTTCGGATCCGACAGCTACCGGCTGGCTCTGCGCGGCCTCGCCGCACGGCTCGACCGTGGCCAAGTCTAAGCGCCCGAGCCGGAAGCCCCGGCCCCGGCCCCGGAGCGCCGTCAAGTTGAAGCCGGCGGAGACCGATAACGTTCTCGGTGCACCGGATGGCGGTCTGGGCCTGCTCGAGCTGCGCAAGCTCATCCGTCTCGTCCAGCGCACCGGCATCGGCGAGCTCGAGATCTCGGCCGGCGGACGGACCGTGCGGATTTCCCAGC
>Ga0210380_10000219_pt1 | contig 29325 bp, 25 predicted proteins | sample PLM4_5_coexredo_FD_155476 | JGI IMG/M metagenome (GOLD analysis project Ga0210380, IMG submission 155476) | Groundwater sediment microbial communities from an aquifer in East River, Colorado, USA - PLM4_5_coex redo | ecosystem: Environmental > Terrestrial > Soil > Riparian zone | place: USA... | reverse complement strand
AGGGTGATCATGTCGGTTGGTAGTTGGTGGTTGGTGGTTGGTGGTTGGTTGGTGGTTGGTGGTTGGTTAGTGGTTGGTGGTTGGTTGGTGGTTCACGACTGTCGACTGCCGGTTGCCAGCGGCGAGCTGCGCGAGCGACTCCTGAAACGGCGGCCGCGCGATGCCGTGCTCGGTGACGATGGCGGTGACGAACTTCGCGGGGGTGACGTCGAACGCGGGGTTGCGGATGCGGGCGCCTTCGGGCGTGAGGCGATTGGGGCCGACGTGTGTCACCTCACGCGCGGAACGCTCTTCGATCGGAATGTACGAACCGTCGGGCGTGCCGAGGTCGATCGTCGACATCGGCGCCGCCACGTAGAACGGAATCCCGTGTTCCCGCGCGAGCACCGCGACGCCGTACGTGCCGATCTTGTTGGCAACGTCGCCGTTGGCGGCGATGCGATCGGCGCCAACCACCACGAGATCGACGTGGCCGAGCCGCATCATCGACGCGGTCATGTTGTCGGTAATCACCGTCGTATCGATGCCGTCCTTCACGAGCTCCCAGGCGGTGAGCCGGGCGCCCTGCAGGAAGGGGCGCGTTTCGTCGGCCAGCACCGTCACCTCCTTGCCCGCCTCGGCGGCCGCCCGAATGATGCCGAGCGCGGTGCCGTAACCGGCCGTCGCCAGCGCGCCGGCGTTGCAATGTGTCAGGATGCGCGCCACGTCGGGCACGAGCGAGGCGCCGAAGGCGCCGATCGCGCGACAGCTCTCGACGTCGGCGTCGTGAATCCGCCGGGCCTCGTCTTCGAGGCGCTGCGTGATCTCGCCCACCGACCGGCCGCCCTGCGCCGCCTCGGCAAAGGCGCGCTTCATCCGCTCGACCGCCCAGAACAGGTTGACGGCCGTCGGACGCGTCGCCGCGATCAGATCGCAGGTCCGCTGGAACTCGGTCGCGAACTGCTTGGTACCCGTGGCCTTGCTGCGCCGCATGCCGAGGGCGATACCCATCGCCGCCGCCACGCCGATCGCCGGCGCCCCGCGGATGACCATCGTCTTGATCGCCTTGGCCACGTCTTTGGCGGTCTTGCACGAGACGTAGATCTCGCGGCCAGGCAGCTTGCGCTGGTCGATCATCACGACGGCGTCGTCTTTCCAGTCGATGGTGGGGAGCATTGGGAGGAATCTTAGCAGGCAGCCGGCAGCGGACAGTTCGCAGGAGGCAACCTCGTGAGTGCAGTTCGCGGCAGCAGCGGGCGAGGCTGCGAGCTGCCCGCTACAACAGCCGCGAATCGAAAGGGAGCGGCAGCAGATCGCTCAATCGATAGCGACCCGTTTCCCGCGTCAGATTGGCCAGCACGACTTCGAGGTCGCCGCCGAACTCCCAGAGGATCTGGCGGCACGCGCCACAGGGCGGCGTCGGCGCGTCGGTGTCGGCCACGACGGCGACGCGGCTGAATTCGCGGTGACCCTCCGAGATCGCCGTGAACATCGCCACGCGTTCGGCGCACATCGTGAGGCCGTAGGTGGCGTTCTCGACGTTGCAGCCGGTGACGATCGTCCCATTGGCGCACTCGAGCGCTGCGCCCACCTTGAAGTGCGAGAACTCGGCGTGCGCGTTGAGCCGCGCCGCTCGAGCCGCGTCAATCAGCGTGCTGACGTCTGCCATCGGCTACCACCAACCACGAACCACCAACCACCAACCACCAACCACCAACCGACCCGCCCCGTGCCTCAGAGTCGCCCAATGATCCCCTCGAGCAAAGAAATGAACGCGCCGCGCACGCGCTGGGCCGTCGCCATGACCTCGTCGTGCACGAGCGGCTGCGGCAGCACGCCGGCCGCCATGTTGGTGATGCACGACACGCCCAACACTTCCATCCCCATATGACGCGCAGCGATCGCTTCGGGCACGGTGGACATGCCGACGGCGTCGGCGCCGATCGTCCGGAAGAAGCGGATCTCGGCGGGCGTCTCGTAGCTCGGCCCGTGCACGCCCACGTACACGCCGTGCGCGACGGCCACGCCTGCCGCCCTGGCCGCGGCATCGGCGATCCCACGGAGGCGTGTCGAGTACACCTCGCTCATGTCGGGAAAACGAGGGCCAAAGCGATCGTCGTTGGCGCCCACGAGCGGGTTGCTCCCCAGCAGGTTGATGTGATCGTCGATCACCATCAGTGCGCCGGCCGCAAAACTGGTGTTGATGCCGCCGGCCGCGTTGGTCAGGATCAGCTGGCGCACGCCGAGGCGTCCCATGACGCGGGTGGCGAAGACGACCGTCGCGAGGTCGTGGCCTTCGTAGAAATGGACGCGGCCCGAGAGCGCCGCGACGCGCGCGCGGCCCACCTGTCCGACGACCAGCCGCCCCTCGTGCCCGAGGACGCGCGACACGGGCCAGTGCGGCAGCTCCGCGTACGGCATCGAGGACGCGTCCCCGAGCGTGCCGGCGAAATCGCCGAGCCCCGAGCCCAGCACGATCGCCGTGACCGGCAGCGCACCGCAGCGGGCCCGCACCGCCGCCGCCGCCTCCTCGACGCGGTCGAACATCGCGGCCGGGCTCACAGCAGCATGCCCGCGATCGTCGCGGTCAGGAAGTTCGCGAACGTGCCCGCCAGCATCGCGCGCAGGCCCAGCCGCGCCAGGTCGTGACGACGCTCGGGCGCCAGCGCGCCGATGCCACCGATCTGGATGCCAATCGAGCTGAAGTTCGCGAAGCCGCAGAGGGCGTAGGTGGCGATCGTGAACGACTTCGGATCGAGCGAGGCCTTGAGCGGCCCGAGCTGCGAGTAGGCGACAAACTCGTTGAGCACCATCCGCGTGCCGAGCAGATTGCCGATGGTGGGCGCGTCGTGCCACGGCACGCCGAGGCTCCACGCGATGGGCGCAAACGCCCATCCGAAGATGCGCTGCAGGCTGAGCCCGCCGCCCACGCCAAGCCACTGCTGCATCCCGTCGCCCGCCACGCCGAGCAGCGCATTGACGAGCGCGATCAACGCGAGGAAGGAGATGAGCATCGCGCCGACGTTGAGCGCGAGATGCAGCCCCTCGCCCGTGCCACGACCGATCGCGTCGATCACGTTGACGTCGGTGCGCTCGACATTCAGCTTGACCGTCCCCATCGTTTCCGGCTGCTGGGTTTCGGGGACGAACAGCTTGGCCATCATCAGCGTGCCCGGCGCCGTCATGATCACCGCGGTCAGCAGGTGCCGCGCTTCGACGCCGAAGAGGATGTACGCCGCCATGATGCCGCCCGAGATGTGCGCCATGCCCGCCGTCATCACGGTCATGAGCTCGGATTCGGTCATGCGCGGCAGGAACGGGCGGATGGTGAGCGGCGCCTCGGTCTGCCCCATGAAGATGCTCGCTGCGACGTTGAGCGATTCGGCGCCGCTCGCGCGCATGAAGCGGCGCATGACGATGGCGAACGCGCGGACGACGAGCTGCATCACGCCGAAGTAATAGAGCATCGCGAAGAGCGCGGCGATGAAGATGATGGTGGGCAGTACCTGGAAGGCGAAGATCGTTCCGTACTGCACGCCCTCGGCGCCGAATACGGTGGTCATCACGCGCGGCCACACCTTGGGATCGCCGAGCGGCCCGAAGACGAACGACGACCCCACGTAGGTGAAGTTGAGCAGCTTCGTGATGTATCCGCCGAGCGTCTCGAACACCAACCGACCGACGTCAGTCTTGAGCACGATGAGCGCGAACAGGAACTGCAGCGCGAGGCCCCACCCGACCGTGCGATAGTCGATCGCGCGCCGCGCAGACGAGGCGCAGTAAGCGAGCGCCAGGATGACGGCCAGGCCGGCCACCGGCTGGATCCGCGGCAGTCCGCTGGCGCCGGCGGCGACGGCCACCGCCGCGACGCCGGTGAGGCCGCCGAGCACAGTGAGATCGGCCGAGGTCCACGTCTGCCGCGGACGAGACGACGAGTCGGACCCGGTCACGTTCTCCATTCACACCTCATCGCACCTCCCCCAAGACCTTCGGCCGTGGCGCGAGAGCCTCGTCGCCCACGGTCATCGCCTCTTCGCACAACCCCTTCGCCGTCGTGAGCCCCTGCGAGTGGCGGTGGTGAAACTCGAGCAGCGGCTGGCCGCGCGTGACGCGGTCCCCTGGTTTGACCAGCAGCACGATCCCCACCGCATGGTCCACGGGATCGCCCACCTTCGACCGTCCAGCCCCCAGCGCGTTACTCGCTCGTCCAATCGCCTCGGCCTTGATCGCCGTGACGAACCCGTCGCGCATTGCGGTGAGGGCGGCGCGGTCTGGCGCGGCCGGCAGCCGCTTCGGATCGTCCACGACGCGCGAATCACCGCCCTGCGCGGCGATCATGCGCGCGAAGGTCTCCCGCCCGCGGCCGGACGCCAGCGCCTCCGTGACGCGAGCCGTTGCCGCCGCCTCGTCGGATTCGACGCCGGCGAGCACGAGCATCCTCGCCGAGAGACGCACGACCACGCCCTTCAGATCGGGTGGCCCGCCGCCCGAGAGGCAGTCGATGCACTCGGCGATTTCGAGGGCATTGCCAACGGCGCCGCCGAGGGGCGCGTCCATGTCGGTCAGGTAGGCCTCGGTCCTCACGCCCGCGTGCGTCCCGATCGACACCATCGCCTCGGCCAGTGCCCGCGCCTCGGGCAGCGTCTTCATGAACGCGCCATCGCCGCACTTGACGTCGAGCACGAGGGCGTTGCTCCCCTCGGCGATCTTCTTGCTCATGATGGAGGCGGCGATGAGCGGCACGCTCTCGATGGTGGCCGTGACGTCGCGCAGGGCGTACAGCTTCTTGTCGGCGGGCGCGAGCGACGCGGTCTGGCCGATCAGGCAGGTGCCGACCTCGCGCAGCACGCGCTTGAACTCGTCGATGGTGAGGTTGATCCGGAAGCCGGGGATCGACTCGAGCTTGTCGAGCGTCCCGCCCGTGTGACCAAGGCCCCGGCCCGACATCTTCGGCACGACGACGCCGCACGACGCGGCCAACGGGGCGAGGACGATCGACACCTTGTCGCCGACGCCGCCCGTGCTGTGCTTGCCCACCTTGACGCCTGGAATATCCGACAGATCCACGCGCTCGCCCGACCGCACCATTGCGCCCGTCAGCCAGGCCGTCTCCTCGGGGCTCATCCCGCGAATCACGATCGCCATGAGCAGCGCCGACGCCTGGTAATCGGGAATGTCGCCGGTCGTCACGCCGTCCACAAAACATTCGATCTCGTCGCGGGATAAGGCCCGGCCGTCGCGCTTCCCAGCAATTACATCGACGACGCGCATGGAGCAGGCATTCTATTCAATAATCGAAGCGATGCGCCGAGGGCTCCCCCGCCCATGACGACACCCGAGCCGGTCGAACTGCTTCCCATCGACGCGACCGTCGCGCTGGTGGAGTTTGCGCGGACGTGCAAGGCGGCGGCCCGCGCGGTGTCCCTCTATCCGGCTGAACATCCCGCCATCCGCGGCGCACTCGCCCGGGTCGAAGAGGCCGCGCGCCGGATCACCGCGGCCGCGTCGGTGACGGTCGCGGTGCTGCCCGACTCGCTCACGATCGACGGACGCATGCCAGCCAAGGCGGACGCAACCATCGGCGAGCTCGCGGCGATGCTCCACGAACGGCTCGTCGGCGAGTTGCGGATCGAACGCGAGGCCGGGTCGGCCGACTGGCGGGCGCTGCTGCTGCTGCTGTCTCGTCCGCCGGACGAACTGGTTGCCGACGGCGGGATCGCGCGGGCGTGGGCGGCCACTGGTCAGGCGCATTTCTCGATCCGAGAGATCGACTATGCCGAGGTGCTGCGCGAACGCCAGGGAGCCGATGGCGCGGCGTGGACCCGCATCCTCGAGTTCTGTCTCCAGGGGCGGACGGACGTGCCGCTCGACGACCACGCGATCGACGTCATCATCGAGGCGCTCGGCGACCCGGCCAAGCTCAGCGAGCTCTTGGAACGCGTGCAAGCCGGGTCCGCTGGCGGCGCCGACCTGGCAGCGCGGGTCGCGGCGCTGCTACAGATCATCCGGCAGGTGGTCGACGTACTCCGCGCCCGCCTGCAGGATCCCGGACCGGTGCTGCAGGCGCTGGCAGATTCGGCGGGTCAGATGACGCCCGAGATGATCCTGTCGCTCATCAGCCACGCCCGCCAGCAGACCGGGGCCGACGCGCCCCCTGCGGCGGCCGAGATCGTGGAGCGGATCTCGGACAGCTCCATTGCCGAGTTCGTCTCGCGATCGGTCGTGGCCGAGCAGGGCGCGACCGAGCGCCTTGCGCTGGCGTTCGGGGCGCTGGTGCCGGACCAGGACCGCAAGTCGTCGCTGCTCGACCTGGCTCGCGCCAACGCGGCCGCGTCGCCGGTCGGCGCCGACGCGGGCTTCGAAGACATGTGGCGCAACGCGGCCGAAATGCTCACGTCGTACTCGGACAAGAACTACGTCTCGGAGGAGTACGGGCGCGAGCTGTCAGGGACGCGAACGCGGGCGATCGACATCGAGGCCGTCTCCGACGACCCACCCGATCGCGTGCAGGCGTGGCTGACGTCGGTTGACGTGCGCGGAGTCCGAGAGCTCGATCTCGCCCTCATCCGCGATCTGCTCCGCGAGAGCAGCCCGGAGGATTGGCAGGGCATGGCGTCGGTCGCCCACGTCGAAATCGAACGCCGGACGTCGGTGGGCGATTTCGGTCCCGCGCAGGATCTGCTGGAGGCGCTGGTGGCCGCAGGCGACGAGGGACGTGCGGCCCTGCGCGAGGCCGCCACCGCCGTCCTCGAGCGTCTCGCCACCGGCCCGGTCGTCCAGGACATCGTCGAACACCTCCGCCGCGCAGACGACGCCGGGGTGGCTCTGCTCACGCGCATGTGCCAGACAATTGGCCCATCGATCGTTCGGTCGCTCGCCATCGCCTTGGCAGCCGAGGAGAACGCGCGCGCGATCCGGCGTCTGCGCGACCTGCTCCTCAGCTTCGGCGCCGCCGGCCGCCAGTCGGTCGAGGCGCTCAAGCACTCGCCCAACCCGGCCGTGCGCCGGACGGCGATCGATCTGCTTCGCGTGTTCGGCGGCCACGAGGCGCTGCCCGAGCTCGCCTCGATGCTGGACGACGCCGATCCGCAGGTGCAGCGCGAGTCGATCCGCGCCATCGTCCAGATCGGCACCGAACAGGCCTTCGCCGTGCTCGAGCAGGCGCTGGTCGGGGGCAACAGCGAGGCCGGACGCACGATCCTCCAGCAGTTGATCGGCCTGCGCGACGAGCGAGCCATTCCCCTGCTCTGCTACGTCCTGCGACACACAACGCCGCGCGGCGCGCTCACGAACGTCCACGCACAGATCGTCGACACACTCGGCAGTCTGCCGGCACACCCCGAGTCCGCGCGCGCGTTGGGCGAGGTGCTTCACGGCGGCACGTGGTGGGCACCTTTCCGCACGGCGGCGCTCCGCAGGGGCGCGGCCACCGCCTTGCACCGCCTGGGCACGCCCGATGCGCTGGACGTCCTTCGCGAGGCGGCTGAGCGCGGCAGCTACGGCGTGCGGAAGGCCGCCCGCCAGTTCGCGCCGTCGCCGAAAGATCCGGCCTGATGGACGCTGCACCGCGCGCCCGCATCGCCGACGACCTCATCCGCCGCCTCGCGGCGGCCATCCGGGGATCGCAGTTGTACGTCACGGGGCATCCCATCGTCGTGCGTAACGTCGAGACGCTGGCCGAGACGCTCGCCGTCTTTCACGCCAGCGCCGCCACGCTGACCATCGGCATTGTCGGCGACGACCTGGTGGTTGGCGATGTCCCGGTGCCACGCGCGGCCGAGAACATGGGGGAACTGATGCGCCGGCTGCAGCACGCCGGCGTGGAACGCATCGCTATCGATCGCGGTGTGGCGGTGGCCGACCTGACGCGCCTCGTGCAGGCGCTCGCCAGCGCCGACGCGACGCAGGTCGGAGCGCTCGCGGGCCTCTCGCACATCCGCGTCGGACGTCTGCAGGTGGACGAGCGCGTCGAGGCGCCCGCGGGCGATATCGCGACGTTCCGCAAGCTGTACGACGACGCGGTGTCGGTGGCGGGACAGCTCTGGGACGGGACGCAGGCGGAAGGCACGGCCGATCCCGGAGCCGCCCGCGGGATCGTGGATTCGCTGGCGCTGGCCGTCGCGCAGAACCGGACGGCCCTGCTTGCGCTCACCTCGCTCAAGAACTACGACAACTACACATTCACGCACATGGTGAACGTGTCGATCCTCACGATGGGCCAGGCGCGCGCGCTCGGTGTCGACGGCGCGCTGCTGCGCGAGTTCGGCCTCTCAGCGCTCATGCACGACATCGGCAAGGTGCGGACGCCCACCGAGATCCTGACCAAGCCCGACAAGCTCGACGAACGCGAGTTCGCGATCATGAAGCGCCACACGGTAGACGGCGCGGCCATCCTGCGCCAGACGCCCGAGATGCCGACGCTTGCGCCCATCGTTGCGTTCGAGCACCACCTGCGACTCGACGGATCGGGCTATCCAGACGGCGTCCGGCGCGGGCCGCTCAACCTGGCGACGATGCTCTGCGGAGTGGCGGACGTGTATGACGCGATGCGATCGCAACGGAAGTATCAGGAGGCGTTTCCCACCGATCGCATCCTTGCCGTGCTCCAGCAGAACGACGGCCAGCGATTCGATCAGCACCTCGTGCGGCGCTTTTCGCAGCTCGTGGGCATCTATCCGGCCGGCAATCTCGTGCGACTGAGCACGGGTGAGATCGCGGTCGTGCTCAAGACGCACGCGCCAGACCCCTATCGCCCGCGCGTGCGCGTGCTGCGAGACACACGCGGTGCCGATCTGCCCCAGCCCTTCGACGTGAACCTGTGGGAACTGACGAACGGGCAGGCGGTGTCGGTGCAGGCGCCCCTCGACCCCGCCATCTATGGAATCGATCCGCTCGAGCACCTGTCGCGCGTAGAATGAACGAGCCTGCCACGTCCTGCCAAGGTTCTCATGCCCGCATACAAACTCGTCTGTGCGCTGACCGCGATCGTCGTGGGCGTCGGCGCACTCGTGACCGCGCAGGATCGGCGTCCGGCCGCCCGTGCGGTCGTCGCTGACGTCGCCCCGCCTGGCATCGACACCGGCGCCCGCGCCTCCGACGCTCCGCGGCCGATGCGGCCGTACGCCTTCGAGCGGGTGAGCCGCGACGGCGACCAGCCCTACCTGCGTGGCAGCATCGTCGTGAAGTTCAGGGCCGGCACCACCGCTGCGGCGCGGCGCGCGATGCTCGCACGCGCCGGCGCCACGGCCATGCCGCCGCCCACTGACGCAGACTTCGATCTCGCCGCCATCAACGAGGCGACCGACCCGGAGACGATCGCGAACGCGCTGTCGGCGCAGCCAGATGTCGAATACGCGCAGGCGCGCTATCGCGTGCACCCCTTGTTCGTGCCAAACGACCCCCTCTACGCGATGCAGTGGAACCTTCCGGCCATCGGCATGGAAAGCGCGTGGGACGTCAACCAGGGCGGGACACCGTCGATCATCGTCGCCGTCCTCGACACCGGGGTGGCGTTCAAAAACCTGGTGATTCGTTTCAATTTTCCCTCCTGGCAGCCGGTGCCAGGCGTGGTCCTCCCGGCCCTCGGGCCCACCGACGTTCCGTTTGCCGCCGCCCCCGATCTCGGCGGTGCCGGCCGCTTCGTCGCGCCACGCGACTTCATCTGGGACGACTTCGATCCGGTTGATATGGACGGGCACGGCACGCACGTCGCCGGCACGGTGGGACAGTTGACGAACAACGCCGTCGGCGTCGCTGGAATGGCGTTCAACGTTCGCATCATGCCCGTGAAGGTCGTGACCTCGACCTGGGACGACGTGCTCGGCAGCCCGTTCGTCGGCACCGACGACGTCGTGGCGCGGGGCATCCGCTACGCGGTGGACAACGGCGCGCGGGTGCTGAACATGAGCATCGGGCGTACGGGACCACCGGCGCCGGTGGTGCAGTCCGCCGTTACTTACGCCGTGGGCAAAGGCGCGTTCGTGGCGGTTGCCGCAGGCAACGACTTCACCACGGGAAACAACCCCGAGCGCATCGTCGAGTTCGCGCCGTTGATTCAGGGCATGGTCGGCGTGGGCGCCATCGGGCGGGATGGCCTTCGCGCGTACTACTCGAACACGGGACCCTATATCGAGGTGATGGCGCCGGGTGGCAATCAGCGCACCGGTGGCACCACGGGCGGTGTCCTTCAGCAGACGTTCGACTTCTCGCAGGTCGACACGTATGTGAATGGGGTCGCTCGGTACAAGGCTCCGCGGTTCGACGTCTTCGCCTACCAGTTCCTGCAGGGCACGTCGATGGCCACCCCGCACGTCGCGGGCCTGGCGGCGATGCTGATGCAGCAGGGCATCACCGACCCGGCCGCCATCGAGGCCGCTCTGGAGCACTTCGCGACCGACTTGGGTCCATTCGGCCGGGACGATCAGTACGGTTACGGCCTGATCAACCCTCGCGCGTCGCTGCGCGGGTTGGGGCTGTTGAAATGAACAGCCGGCATCTGCTAGCCGCCTGCTGCCTGCTGCTCGCGCCGACCTACGCAAGCGCGCAGACGACGGTGCCGCCAGGTGTCAGTCGCGGCCCGAGCTTTCGCGGATTCGGCACGGCGGGGATGACGATCTTTTCGGCATCCGACAGTTTTGAGGCCGTGTTCGACAGCTCGGTGGGCCCGCTCTTCGGAGGTGGAATCGAGGTGGGCGTGGGGCGGGGCCTGTTCGTGACTCTCGCGGCGTCGCGGTTCGCGCGCACCGGGCGACGACTGTTCGCGTTCCAGGATCAGATCTTCGATCTGAACGAGCCGACCAAGGTGAAGATTACGCCGCTCGAAGTGTCGGTGGGCTATCGATTCTCGGTCTCGCCCAAATGGATTCCTTACGTGGGGGGCGGCATCGGGTGGCATCGCTACACGGAGACGTCGTCGGAGGCTACTGAGGCCGAGGACGCCCACGAGACCTTCACGGGATACCAGGTGATGGGAGGCGTCGAGCGACCCCTGCGAAACTGGATTGCGCTTGCTGGCGAGGGACAGTTCACCTGGGTGCCGAATGCGCTCGGGCAGACTCCTGCCAGCGTCTCGAGCGTCTACGACGAGCATGACCTGGGCGGTCTGACGCTGCGCGTCAAGGTCGTCATTGGCCGATGACCCCGTTTCGCCAGCGCGTGCTCCTGTCAGTCCGGCGGGTGCCGGCCGGGCGGGTGGCCACGTATGGCGACATCGCGGCGCTGGCCGGGGCGCCGCGGGCGTCGCGGGCGGTTGGGAACATTCTGCGTGAATGCGCCGACCCCGCTACCCCCTGCCATCGCATCGTCGGTGCCGGGGGCGCGCTGGGAGGATTCGGCCGTAATCTGCAGCTGAAAAGGGAGTTGCTGAGGGCTGAGGGCATCGAGGTCGGGCTCAGCCGCATCCGCGGATTCGAGGCCGTCCGCTGGCGGACCCGCCGCAGCGCTCGCTAAGGCAGCCCGTATCCGCCCGCCGCGGGGTGATTTTTCAGGTGTTCCCGGTATTGCAGACAACCTCTGCCGCTCCACCCGCCGTCTAAGATGCCAGGTGACGTGAAGACCGCCGACCTCGAGCTGGCGGCGCGGTGCCGGGCTGGGGACGCTGACGCTTTCGCAGAACTCTATCGGCAGCACTCGCGGCGGCTCTTCAACCTCGTGCTTCGCATGACGGGAAGCGCCGAAGACGCCGAGGACCTGCTGCAGGAGGTATTCCTGCAGGCGCACCGAAAACTGGCGAGTTTCAGGGGAGACTCGACGCTGGGCACGTGGCTCTACCGCTTGACCATGAACCACTGCCTGGATCATCTCAGGGGCCGCCGCGCAAAGATGGACCGCTCCACCGAATCGCTCGACGCCGACGATGCGTTCGAGCCACCGGCGCACTCGCCGGTGGTGCCGACTGCAGTGAGCCGCATCGACCTGGAGCGGGCGATTGCCGCTCTGTCGGCCGGTTATCGGGCGGCGTTCCTGCTGCACGACGTGGAAGGGTTCGAGCACCGCGAAGTCGCGGCGATTCTTGGTGTGTCCGAGGGCACCTCGAAGTCGCAGGTGCACAAGGCCCGCCTCAGGCTGCGGGCGATGTTGAGCAAATGAACTGTCACGACTACGCCGACGCGCTCGACGCCCATGTGGACGGCGTGCGCCTTCCTGCCTTCGAGGCACACCTCGCTGGGTGTGCGTCCTGTCAGGCGCTCGTCGCTGATTTCGGGCGCCTGCGCCAGGGCGTGGCCGCGCTCGACGAACACGTACCGCCGCCTCGCGTCTGGGCGCGGATTGCCTCTGCCATCGAGCAGGAGCGTCTCCTGCCCTGGTGGAAGCGGGCGCTGGCAATCCCCGCGCTATCGGGCCTGCCGGCGGCTGCCACGATTGCGTTGCTGGTTGGCGGCGCCCTCTGGATCGACTGGCGCACGACGCGGGTCGCGCCCGAGGCCGTCGACGCCGCGTTGCCGCCCGCCGAACAGCGCTACGAGGACGCGATCGCCGGGCTCCAACAGATTGCCAGTGCCCAGGACGACGGCCTCGATCCCGCCACGCGCGCGGTCCTGCAGCGTAACCTGGCGGTGATCGACCGCGCCATCACCGAAAGCCGCGCGGCCCTCTCGAGCGACCCGGCGAACGCACTGGCGCACGAAAGCCTGCTCGACGCGCTCGACACGAAGGTTGCGCTGCTTCAGAACACTGTGACACTCATGAACGACATCGCGGGCGAGACGGCCGACGTCGTGCCCGGAACGCCTGGAGAATCGAACCAATGATCGCCATCCGGCGTCTGTGCGTCCTCGTCGCGTGCGGGACGATCGGACTGGCGGCGTCCGCGTCGGGACAAGCACAGGGACAGGCACAGGACCAGGCCCCTCCCCCAGCCCAAGCCCAAGCCGAGACGACCGAGCGCTTCTCGAAAACCACGCGACTCGATCGCAACGGCTCGCTCGACCTGTCGAACGTGTCGGGCAACATCGTCATCACGGGTGGCGCGGGCGAAGATGTCGTCATCGACGCGATCAAGCGCGTGAACCGTCCGAATCCGCGCGCGGCGGCGACGCTGATGGCGTTGATCGATATCCAGGTCGTCGAACAGGCCAACCGGGTCGAGGTTCGCACGGTGGTTCCACGACCCCGCAACTTTCCAGGCTCCGTCGACTTCACCGTCGCGGTGCCGACCGACGCGAACGTCACGGTGAGAACGTTCTCGGGCAATATCCGGGTCAGCAACGTCGGAGGCGAACTGCGCGCCGAGACCGTGAACGGCAATATCGTGGCGGCTGCCACCCGGAAGATTGCGGCGCTCAAGGGCGTGTCTGGCGACATCGACATCATCGACGCCGCTGCCGACGACGTGGTCACCGCGACCACGGTGAGCGGCGGGATCACCGTGCGCGGCTTGCGGGCGCAGGACATCGAGCTCAGCTCCGTGACGGGCAACATCCGCGTGGAGGATGCCCAGGCCGAGCGCATGGTCGTGCGAGCGGTGAACGGGAACGTGGACTACAGCGGCGACCTGGTGCGCAACGGGCGCTACCAGTTCGTGTCGCATTCGGGCGACGTGCGCCTGCAGATTTCTGGCGCGACGGGCTTCGAGTTGCAGGCCAACAGCTTCAACGGCAGCGTGCGATCGGATTTCCCAATCAACCGGCGCGCCCCTCGGGGCGAAGGACCGGCGCCCGCTCAAACGCCGCGCGCCATTCGAGGCGCCTTCGGCGACGCAAGCGCCATGCTGGTGCTGCGAGCGTTCAGCGGCGACATCTCAATCACGAGGCGCTGATCCGCCGGCGGGGTCTATCCCACCGCCATCAGATCGAACTGCTCGTGATGCAGTTGCGCGTCTGGCTTCAGGGCGACTTCGCGCCCGAGGGCCTGCTTCAGTTCCTTGAACACGCCGCGCTCCTCGTCCCGCAGCGCGCGCGCGATGTCGGGATTGACCCGCAGCACGAGACTGTGGCCGTTGAGGTCGCCGCCAATCTTCTTCACCTCTGAGAGGATCTCGTAGCAGATCGTCGAGCGGGACTTGATCACGGCGGCGCCCGCGCAATACGGGCATGGCTCGGTCATCACGCGCTCAAGGCTCTGCTTCACGCGCTTCCGCGTGATGATCACCAGCCCGAAATCGGAGACCTGCAGCGCCTTCGACGGCGAGCGATCCTTGCGCAGCTCCTGCTCCACCGTCTGAAACACCTTCTGCCGGTTCTTCTTCTCCTCCATGTCGATGAAGTCGAGCACGATGATGCCGCCCAGATCGCGGAGGCGGATCTGCCGGACGATCTCCTTCACCGCCTCGAGGTTGGTCTTGAGGATCGTGTCCTCGAGCCGGCCGGCGGTCTTCTTGCCGACGTAGCGTCCGGTGTTCACGTCGATGGCGACGAGCGCCTCGGTCTGATTGATGACGATCGAGCCGCCCGACTTGAGCCACACCTTGCTGCGCAACGCGCGGTCGATCTCGACCTGGACGCCGTACTCCTCGAAGATCGGGAAGTCCTTGTTGTACAACTTCACCTTCGGCGCCAGCGGGGGCATGATGCGCTCGATCAGTTCGTAGACGCGGCGGAACTCGAGATCGTTGTCGATGCGGATTGCCGAGTACTCCTCCGTCAGCAGGTCGCGCAGCAGCTTGGCGACCAGGCTCTGTTCCCGGTAGACCACCGCCGGCGCGCGCGACGCCTCCGATTTCTGCCGGACCTCGGTCCAGACCTTGTGGAAGTAGTCGAGGTCGGACACGATGTCTTCCTTCGGTCGTCCGGCCGCCGCGGTGCGGATGATCACGCCGCCGGTAAAGCCGTGCAGCTCGCGAAATTCGCGGACGATGCCGCGCAGGCGGCTGCGCTCCTCGCGCGAGTCGATCTTGCGGGACACGCCGACGTGGTCGACCGTGGGCATGAACACCAGGAAGCGTCCCGGCATCGTGGCGTGCGAGGTCAGCCGCGCGCCCTTGGTGCCAATCGGCTCCTTGGCGACCTGGACGATGATCTCCTGGCCTTCCTTCAGGAGGTCTTCGATCTTGGGTTCGGGGGCCTTCTCGTGATCGCTCTTCGGCTGCGCCTTGGGCGGTGCGTCCTCGTCGGTTTCGAGGCGGTCGAATTCCTCGAAGGTTGTGACGACGTCGGTGACGTAGAGAAAGCCGTCGCGCTCGAGCCCGAGGTCAACGAAGGCGGATTGCATGCCGGGTAGCACCTTCGACACCCGGCCCTTGTAGAGGTTGCCGACCACTCCGCGCTGATGTTCGCGCTCGATGAATATCTCGGCTACCAGATCGTCCTCGAGGATCGCGACCCGCGTTTCGTGGGCGCTCGAGGAGATGATCATCTCCTTGGTCATGCCCGAAGCTCCCGGACGGCCGCCCGACCGGCGCGACGTAGAGCTCCGCCGCCCGCACCAGCAGGCAGGTCAGGAACATCCACAGCAGCGCGCTCATTTCGGTAGCGGCCTCACAGCGGCGGGCGTACGCCCGCCTAATTGGTAAAGCGACGCATGCGCACGTTGAGAATCAGGCCGAACGCCGCCAAGGTTGCAATCATGGAGGAGCCGCCGTAGCTCATGAGCGGAAGCGTCAGTCCCTTGACCGGCGCGAGGCCGGCCGACATCGTGACGTTGTAGATCACCTGGAACGTGAAGCTGGCCAGCACTCCCAGCACCAGGTACGCGCCGAGTCGATCCTTGGCAAGCCGTGCCGACTCGAGCGCGCGGAGAATGACGAACAGATACAGCCCGAGCGTGACCAGCACGCCCGCAAACCCCTGCTCCTCGGCGAGGACCGAGAAGATGAAATCGTTGTGCGCGACGGGAAGGAACCGCAGCTGACCCTGCGTGCCCTTCGTGAACCCTTTACCCAACAGGCCGCCGGAACCGACGGTGATCCGCGCCTGAATCTGCTGGTATCCCGCGCCCTTGGCGTCCTGCGCAGGATCGAGGAAGGTCGAAATGCGTTCGCGCTGGTAATCCTGTAGCGCAAACTTCCACGCCACGGGCGCGATGAGCACGCCCGCGAGCGCGAGAATCCCGACGAACCGCATCGACATGCCGCCGAGATACGCGACGGCGAACACGATGGGGAGGAGCGTGACCGCCGTCCCGAGATCGGGCTGGCGGGCCACGAGGATCAGCGGCACCGCGGTGAGCGCGGCCGCGACGAACAGGTCTTCGCGCGACACATTGTGGCGCCGGCTCTCGCCGAAGAACTTGGCCAGCACGAGGGCCAGTGCGGCCTTCGCAAACTCCGACGGCTGCAGGTTGACGGGGCCGAAGTCGATCCAGCGCCGTGATCCGCCGCGGACGGCGCCGAAAAACAGGACGTACACGAGCAGCGCGACCACGCCGAGGTAGATCCAGTGCGACTTGTCGGCCAGCGATCGATAGTCGATCGACAGGCACACCGCCAGCGCACCGATGCCGAGCACGATGCCGTAAATCTGCGTGTAGTAGATGCGGGTGAAGCCGCCGGTGGCGCTGTAGATCTGCGCAAGGCCAATCAGGCACAACGCCATGACGCCGGTGAGCATCGCCCAGTCGATGTGGTGATAGAGCCTGCGTTCGAACATCAGACTACCGGGTGCCGACCGCGACCGGCGCGGCCGTGGTGGTCGGCGGCGCGGTCGGCCCCACCGCCACGGGGGGCGCCAGCGGCTCAGTTTCTGGGTCGGGCGCCACGGGGGGACCCACGCCCCCAGGCATCTTCAACGCCGGTAACGGACGGCCTTCCTTCTTGGCGAAGAAGACCTCCATCGCGTGTTTGGCGACGATGGCCGCGTTCGACCCGTGGAGGCCATTCTCGGCGAGCACTGCGCCGGCGATCTGCGGATTGTCTCGCGGGGCGAAGAAGACGAACCACCCGTGGTCCTGGAAGCGCTTCTCGGTGCGCCCTCTCCCGCCGCGCAGCGAGATGGCCTGCGCCGTGCCGGTCTTGCCCGAGACGTCATAGCCCTTGATCTCCGCGTTGTGACCGGTTCCGCGGCCGTTCACCACGAGCCAGAGTCCGTCGCGAATCGCCTGCAGCTTGTCGGGATCGATCGCGACGGTCGATTGCGGCGCGGGCGGGGGCACGGGCGCCCATCCCTTCCCATCGTCGTTGTCCACCGCCTTCACGAGGTGCGGGGTGACCCGCGTTCCACCGTTGGCGAGCGTCGCCATGTATACCGCCATCGACACCGGCGTGACCGAGACGGCGCCCTGGCCGATCGCCACCGAGATCGTCTCGCCCTGGTACCACTTCTCGTGCTTGACCCGGCGTTTCCACTCCGTCGAGGGCACGAGCCCGGTCACCTCGTTCGGCAGGTCGATGCCGCTGCGCACGCCGATGCCCAGCAGCGTCGCCCACTTGTTGATCCTGTCCACGCCGACCATGTTGCCGACGGTGTAGAAAAACACGTTACAGGACTGCTCGATGGCGTGGCGCAGATCGATCGTCCCGTGGCCCTTCTTGTTCCAGCACTGGAAGATATTGCCGTAGAAGTTGGCTGAGCCGCCGCAGCGCACCGTGAAGTCGGGGGTGATGATGCCCTCTTCGAGCCCCGCCATCGCGACGGCCATCTTGAAGGTCGACCCCGGCGAATAGCGTCCCTGAATCGCGCGGTCGTTCAGCGGCCGATCGTCGTCGGACATGAGCGCGTTCCAGGTCGTGCGATCGATGCCGGCCGAAAACGCGTTGGGGTCGTAGGCCGGCTGGCTCGTGAAGGCGAGCACCTCGCCCGTCTTCGGGTCGAGGATGACCGCTGCTCCGGCCGTCGCGATGTTGGCTGCGGCCAGCCCCTTGAACCCATCCTCGACCGCCTGCTGGACGTCGTAGTCGATGGTGAGCTGCATCCGCTTGCCCTCGACGGGCGGCTCTTCCTCGAGCGTCCGGATCTCACGTCCCAGGCTGTTGACGACCACACGCTTGGCGCCGTCCTGTCCCTTGAGCAGCGCGTTGTACGTCTTCTCGAACCCCGACTGGCCAACGATGTCGCCGCTCTTGAGCGTGCCGTCGGAGGCCACCATCGTGTCGCTGACCTCGCCCACATAGCCGAACAGGTGGGCCGCGAACGTCGGATACTGGCGCGTCGGCACCTCTTCGACGACGACATCGGGCAGTTCGAATTCGAGCCGGCGCGCGGTGATGGCCGCGACCTGCGCGAGCGAGGCGTCTTCGACCACGACGATGGGGCGATAGGCGGGCTCGCCGCGATGCCGGGCCACGACGGTCGCGACGTCGGCGGGGTTCAGGCCCGCGACCTCGGAGAGCAGGCGCACCGTGCGATCGAGGTCCTTGGTGTGCTCGCGAACGATCGAGATGGTGAACGAGTGGCGGTTCTCGACGAGCACCTGGCCGTTGCGGTCGTACAGGATGCCGCGGGGGGCGCGCAGCGCCAGCGTCCGCTGGTGGTTGTTCTCGGCCATCTCCTCGAACTTGGCGTGCTGCACGATCTGCAGCATCCAGAAGCTGACGGCAAGCACCGCGAACACCACGACCGTGCCCACCTGCAGCATGGTGAGGCGGATGGTGATCCGGCGGCGATCCTCGGCTACGGCCATATTCGTCTCAATGTCTCGCCCGGGTCGACTTCCGGCGCTCGATCGCTCCCGGCAGCGCCTCGATGATCGTGAACGCCACGACGCCAACGAGCGCATTCGCGATCGACTGGCTCCCAACCGCTACCCACGGCGCGGGAAACTCACGCAGCCCGAGCAGCACGTACAGCCCCATGAACAGCCCCGCGTGCACGATGGTCGCGCCGACAAACATCACGAACCGCGGAAACGCGGCGGTGACGATGAACTGCTGTCCGATCACGCCCGCCGCAAACCCGACGATCGTTTTCGCCAGCCCGCCGATGCCGAGCGTCCCGCTCGACAAAGCATCCTGCGCCAGCCCCGCGACGCTGCCAGCAACCATGCCCGTCACCGGCCCCGTGGTGAGCGCCACGTACACCACGACGATGAGCACGAGGTCGAGCGCCACGGTGCCGCGCACGGCGAGTCGAGCCAGGCTCGTTTGCAGCGCGAGCGCGAGCACGATGGCGATCGAGACCGCGGCGGTCTTCACTCGCGATCCTGGTTCGCGCCCTGACCACCCGCGCTACCGCCGGCCACGGCCGGGGGCGTCAGAACGACCAGCACCGACTCGAGCGCCGAAAAATCCACCGACGGGCGAATGGCAATCGCGCTGTATTCGCCCACACCCCTACGTACAGATTCTATCTGACCTATCACGAAGCCTTTCGGGTAAATGCCGTCGATGCCTGAGGTCACAACGGTGTCGCCGGCCTTGAGGTCAGCCGAGGCCGACACGTAGTCCATCCGCATCCGATCGGCACCGGTACCCATGGCGACCCCCTGGGCGCGGGTCCGTTCGACGATCGCGCCGGCGGCCGCGTTGCGGTCGATGAGCAGCTGCACCTTGGACGCTCGGCCGGCGGGCAGAATGATCCGCCCAACCACCCCCGCCGGAGAGATCACCGCCATATCCTGCCGCAGCCCCTCACCCGTACCCTTGTCGATCGTCACGGTGCGGAACTCCGGGCTGCCGCCCCCGGCGATGACGGCGGCCGCCGTGGTGGACAACGGCACGCTGGTCTTCAGGTCGAGCAGCGTCTGCAGCGTCCGCGACTGTTCGGCGATGCCACGCTCCTGCTGCAGCCGCACACGCAGTTGGGCGAGTTCCTCCTTGAGCGCGGTGTTCTCGGCCTGTACCTGCCGCAAGGCCAGATAGCCCTCCCACGCGGTCCGCGTGTCGCTGAGCGCGGTGTTCGATACGCGCTGCACCTCGGCGAAGGTACCGAAGACGGCGGCCTCGAGCAGAGGCACACCTCGCCTCGTGGTGACCTGGGTGGAAATCAGGATGACGTGGCCGACGATCAGCGCGAGGAAGAAATACCCGGTGCGTTGGCGGATGTCGACGACGGCCATTAGTGGGCCACGGCTGGCAGCTGCCGGCTGGGAGCGGCGTTCGCCGAAACAGGCCGGTGAGCGCCGCTGCTAGTCAATCGAGATCTTTCGAAGGAGATTGAAATCCGAGAGCATCTTGCCGGCGCCGAGCACAACGGACGACAGCGGATCTTCAGCCATCGCCAGCGGGAGTCCGGTTTCCTCGCGAAGGCGCTTGTCGAGGTTCTTGAGCATCGACCCGCCGCCCGTGAGGACGATGCCGCGATCGACGATGTCGGCTGAAAGCTCGGGCGGTGTCCGCTCGAGCGCTACCCGTACCGCGTCGACGATCACGTTGACGGTTTCGGTCAGGGCCTCGCGGATCTCCTCGTCCGAGATCGTGATCGTCTTCGGCACGCCCTCGATCAAGTGTCTCCCCTTGATCTCCATCGTCATCTTCTCTTCGAGGGGGAAGGCCGAACCGATTTCCATCTTGATCTGCTCGGCGGTGCGCTCGCCGATGAGCAGGTTGTACGTCTTCTTGATGTACTGGATGATCGCCTCGTCCATCTCGTTGCCGGCCACGCGAACGGCCTTGCTGTAGACAATGCCCGCGAGCGAGATCACGGCGATATCGGTCGTCCCGCCGCCGATGTCCACGATCATGTTTCCCGACGGCTCGGTGATGGGCATGCCGGCGCCGATCGCCGCCGCCATCGCCTCCTCGACCAGGTGCACCTCGCTCGCCTTCGCGCGGTAGGCACTGTCCTTGACCGCGCGTTTCTCGACCTGCGTGATTTCCGACGGAACGCCGATGACGATCCGGGGGCGCACCCACACGTTACGGTTGTGCGCCTTCTTGATGAAGTAAGTCAGCATCTTCTCGGTGACTTCGAAGTCAGCGATGACGCCGTCCTTCATCGGCTTGATCGCCACGATGTTGCCAGGCGTGCGGCCGAGCATCTCCTTGGCGTCCTTGCCGACCGCTTCAACCCGGCCGTTGACCTTGTTGATCGCGACAATCGACGGTTCGTTGACCACGATCCCCTTGCCGCGGGCGTAGACGCAGGTATTGGCTGTGCCGAGGTCGATGGCGAGGTCACTGGAAAAGAGCGAAAAGAACGAGCCAAGGGCCAAAATCAGTTACTCCTCTTCAAAAGGCGAACGCCTCCCGAGCGATGTGAATGCCATCCTTTCCAGCTTCCTTGACCCGGTACATAGCCACGTCGGCGACTCGTAGTAGTTCTTCGGCCGATGCGGCGACATCCGGCAGGGTGGCCACGCCGATGGACGCCGTCAAGTGGATGGAGAGGCCGTCGGAGGCCAGAAACCGGGTCGATCCGATGCGATCGCGAATGCGCTGGGCCACGGCCGCAGCTCCCTCGCCACCGGTGTCGGGCAGCACGACGGCGAACTCGTCGCCGCCGAACCGGGCCGAGATGTCGGTTTCGCGGGCGCTGGTGCGGATGATCGCGCTGGCCTCGACGAGCGCCTTGCTGCCCGCCTGATGGCCGTGGTTGTCGTTGACCTGCTTGAACCCGTCGAGGTCGATAAACAGCAATGACAGCGGGCGCCCGTTGCGCGAGGCGCGTTTCGACTCGCGGCGGAGAACCTGGTTGAGGTAGCGGGAGTTGTAGAGACGCGTGAGGTCGTCGGTCACCGACAGCGCTTCGAACTTCTGGAGCTCCAGCGCGTTGCCCAGCGCGATGGCGGACGCCTCGAGCATGGCACGCAGCGACAGGGCCAGCGCGGGACCGAGCACGGGCGGCGTGGCCGACGGCAGGGCGTCGAGTCCGACGAGTGCGCCGATCGTCCGTTGCCGGCAGAGGAGCGGCAAGGCGATCGCACTGCCCGCCGCACCCTGCGGGACGCGGCTGTCGCGTGCGAGGTCGCCGGAAAGAAACTCGACGCCGTGACGCATGACCCAGTTGCCCGCGGCCCACAACGACGGCGTCAGCGCCGGCGTCAATCCCCCTTCGGCCATCACCACGAGCATGCCGTTCACGTCGTGCGCAATGACGGCCCAGCATGGCGACGGAATCCACCCGCGCGCCTGATGCACCAGCCAGCTCGATACCTTCTGTGGATCCACGGTGGCGTTGACGTCGCGCACCGTTTCGAGCAGCGTGTCACGCCGTTCGAGCTGGGCCCGCAACGGACGTTGACGCCACTTGAGACGGGTCGCCATGTCGGCGCGACGGGCACCACGACCCATGTGTGAAGGAAGGTCAGACTTAATGGAAATGGGGGGCCGCTAAATCCTTCTAAACTCTTGAAATATACCATGAAACCGTTGCGGCTCGCCGGCCCACTGGCTTAGGATGAGGGCATGACGATGCTCGACCGGATGCGCCGCCACAAGGGCTGGCTCAAGTGGAGCCTAGGGCTCGTGGTGCTGACGTTCATCGCGTTCTACGTCCCGAGTTTCCTCGATACCACGGGAACCGTCGGGGTGGCGTCGGCGACCGACGTGGTGGCCACGGTCGAGGGCCATGACATCAGCGGACTCGATTTCCAGCGGCGCTATCAGAACCAGGTTCAGTCCTACCAGCAGTCCTACGGCGCGGGCGTCAACGAACGCTTGCTGCGGCAGCTGGGCATCGACCAGCAGATCCTCCAGCAGATGGTGGACGAGCAGGCCGCGCTGACCGAGGCCGAACGGCAGGGCCTCCGCGTCAGCGACGAAGAGCTGGCGCAGCAGATCTTCGCGATTCCCGGACTCCAGGAGAACGGCCGCTTCATCGGCGAGCAGCGGTACGAGCAGCTGCTCGCCAGCCAGTACCCACCGCTGACGAAGGGCGCCTTCGAGGAGAGCCTTCGGCGCAGCATGATGATCGACAAGCTGCGATCGGCCGTGACCAACTGGGTCTCGGTGTCGAACAACGAGCTCGAACGCGAGTACAAGCTGCGTAACGAGAAGGCCAAACTGCAGGTCGTCGCGCTCACGGCGGACAAGTTCCGCGACAAGGTGACGGTGTCCGACGCCGACGTCAGCGCCTACTACGAGGCGCACAAGGCCGAATACCGCAAGGGCGAACAGCGCAAGGTGCGCTATCTCCTGCTCGATCGCGAACAGTGGCGCGCCCGCATCATGGTGTCGCCGCAGGACGTCGAGTCGTACTACAACGCGAACGTCCAGCTCTATCAGACGCCCGAACAGGTCCGCGCCAGCCACATCCTGCTCAAGACCGACGCCGGCCAGGACGAAGCCGCGGTGCGGAAGCTGGCCGAGGACGTGCTGAAGCAGGCCAAGGCGCCCGGCGCCGACTTCGCGGCGCTCGCACGGAAGTATTCCCAGGACGAGGGGTCGAAGGCGAAGGACGGTGACCTCGACTACTTTTCGAAGGGCCGCATGGTGCCCGAGTTCGAGACCGCGGCGTTCGCGATGCAGCCCGGACAGATCAGCGACCTCGTGAAATCGCAGTTCGGCTTCCACATCATCAAGGTGGTGGACAAGAAGGCCGCGAGCACCGCCACGCTCGACTCGGTGCGCGCCCAGATCATCGAGACGATTTCGTCTCAGCGCGTCGATCAGCAGCTGGCCGACAAAACCCGCGAACTCGACACTCGCATCACCAAACCCGCCGACTTCGACGCCGTGGCCAAGGAAACCGGTGTCACCGTCGCCGAATCCGCTCTCTTCGCCAGGGACGAGCCGATTCCAGGCCTCGGCCAGGCTCCGCAGGTTGCGTCCGGCGCGTTCGATCTGGCGGATGGCGCGGTCAGCAAGGCGCTGCCCTCGCCCCGGGGTCCGGTCTACATCACCACGACAGGGAAGCGCGATCCCTATGTGCCGGCGCTGGACGAGGTGAAGGATCGGGCGCGGACCGACGCGATCAATGTGCGGGCAGCCGAATTGAGCAAGCAGCGGGCCGCGGAGATCGCAACGGCGCTTCGGACGGCCAAGGACTTCGCCGCAGCCGCAAAGGCGCAGGGGCTCGAGGCCAAGGACACCCAGCTCGTGCCGCGTGGGTCGGCCTTCCCCGACCTCGGCGTCAACGCCGAGGTCGATCGGGTGGCGTTCAGCCTGCCCGTCGGATCGGTCAGCGATCCGATCGCGACCCCGACCGGCACGGTCATCGTGCGGGTGGCCGAGCGCGCCGATGTCACACCCGACGCGTTCCGGTCTGCCCGAGAAACGTTCCGTACCGAAATCCTCTCCGAACGTCGCGATCGTTTCTTCTCGGCCTACATGACCAAGGCCAAGCAGGGCATGAAGATCCAGGTCAACGCCGACGTCGTGAGCCGGGTACTCGGGGTATAGGCAGCAGGTACCGACTGCCTACCGTATGAAAGCAAACGGCATCAGCGCCAACGGTTCCCCCCGTCGGAACAGCGTCATCGGTGCCAGGAGCGACGCGACTGCCCGACGATCGGCACCGCGCCCCAGCGTCGCCCATCCTCCCCACACGGACGACGAGCGGCTGAGCGCAGCCAGCGCCTCGAAGACGCTGCTGCGCGGAGCGAATACGACGAGGTCCACTTCTTCGTCAGCCGGAATGTGCGCGCGTTCTTTGGCAATCGCGACAGCCGTGTCGAGTCCGCCCAGTTCATCCACGAGACCACGCTCTTTCGCCTGGGCCCCCGTCCAGACGCGACCCTGAGCCACGGCGTCAATCTGCTCGGGTGTCAGGTGCCGTCCGCTGGCCACCTTCGCGACGAAGCCGCGGTAGAACCCGTCCATGTACTGACCGACCTTCGCGCGCTGCTCTGGCGAAAAACGGGCAAACGGCGAGTAGAGATCGGCGTTTCGACCCGAGGTCACGGTCTCCGTCGTCACGCCGACCTTGTCGAGCGCGCCGCTCACGACGAACTTGCCGGCAAAGATGCCAATCGACCCCGTGAGCGTGCCCGGCTGCGCCACGATCACCTGGCTGGGAGCGGCGATGTAGTACCCCCCGGACGCCGCCAGATCGGACATCGAGGTCACGAGAGGACGCGACGGATTCTCGTCGCGCGTAACCTGCAATTCGCGCCAGATCACATCCGACGCCACCGACGATCCGCCCGGACTATCCACGCGCAGGACGATCGCCTTGATCGTCGCATCGTCGCGCACGCGGCGCAGCTGGCTGACGAAGGTGTCCGACCCGACGATGGATCCGTTGCCGGGGTCGTATCCGCTCTTGCCAGACGCAATCATTCCCGATGCGTAGACAAGAGCGATCCGGGATCGCGGCTGCACGCCGAGCGAGCGCGGCGTCACGCGCTGGTAGTCGGCCCCCTCGATGCGCCGCACCTCGCCGCCCTGCCGTAGCTGCGGCACCTGCTCACCCAGCTGATCCTCGTAGGCGAGGGCGTCCACGAGTCCCGCCCGCAGGGCGTCTTCCGCGCCAAAGGGACCCATGTCGAGCAGCTGCCGGATCTCGGCCTCGGTCTTCCGGCGCGACGACGCGATGCCGCGTACGAGCTGCGCGTACATGTCGGCGTTGAGGGCCTCGGCCATCTCCCGGTGCTGAGGGGTGAAGCTCTTTTCGGTCAGTTGATTGACCGCGGTCTTGTAGGCGCCGATTTGCAGGAAGTCGGGGTAGGCCCCGACCTTGTCGAGCGTGCCTCGAAGAAAGACTTCATACGAGGCCACGCCGGTGAGATCGAGCGCGCTGGTGGGCAGCAGAAACACCCGATCGGCGGCGCTCGCCAGGTAGTACTCGCGGTCGCCGCCCTCTTCGAGGAACGCGACCACGGTCTTGCCCGATTTGCGAAAGTCGAGCACCGCGTCGCGCAGCTCCTGGATCTTCGCCCAGTAGGGCGACTCGAACGGGACCGGCTTGATCAGCACGCTGGTGATGCGCGGATCCCGCTTGGCGAGACGCAGGTTCTCGATGAGGCCCCGGACGGTCGCATCGTTGCGGCCGACGAGCTCCCCAATCACGTCGCCCGGCGCCGACTCGGGCATCTCGCCCCCTGGGCGGAGCACGAGCGTCGAGTCGTCCTGGATCACGGGCCCCCGCCCCACGAGCGCGTAGAGCACAGCCATACCCGACACCGAGACGAACACCGCGACGACGATCAACCCGAGCACGACAACGACGCTGCGGCGAAGGGCCACGAGACCTCCTCTGAAATGTAGAACCCCTATTACGCCACATATAATCGCCATATGGCACGAGCGATGGTGCTCTTTCTGTGCGGACTGGCCGCCGCGTGCGGCGACAACAACATGGGACACTCCAACATCACTGAATTGATCAAGCAGGACGCGAAGGCCGGAACCGGCGCCGAGGCCGTACCGGGGCGGCAGGTGCAGGTGCACTACACGGGTTGGCTCTACGACGAGGGCCGCGCGGATCACAAAGGCACGAAGTTCGACAGCTCCCGTGATCGCAACGACCCGTTTACGTTCCGCCTGGGCGGCGGTGAAGTGATCCCGGGCTGGGATCAGGGCGTGGCCGGCATGCGGGTGGGAGGCCAGCGCACGCTGACCGTTCCTCCGGCGCTGGGCTATGGTGCCCAGGGTGCTGGCGGCGTGATTCCTGGCAACGCGACGCTCGTCTTCGACGTCGAGCTGCTGGATGTCCGATGATCGGAGCCCCCGCGTTCTCGACGTCGACATCGTAGAACTCGACGCCGCAGGTGACGGCGTCGCGTCCGCCGGACGCGTGCGCATCGCCGTCCCGTTCACCATCCCCGGGGAGCGAGTGCGCGTCCGGCTTAATCCGGGACGCAACGGTCGCGTCATCTCCACGCTGCTCGAGATCCTCCGAGCGTCACCGCAACGCGTTCGCCCGCGCTGCGCTCACTTCGGTCCAGACGCCGTTCCGGGGTTGGGTGCGTGCGGCGGCTGTGCCTGGCAGCACATCGCCTATGCAGAGCAGCTTCAGCTGAAACGCGCACTGCTCGACCGTCTCGTGCGCGCGGCGGTGCCTGACGCGCCACGGGCACAGGAGACCCTGACGGCCACGCCGGTCGGTCAGCCATGGGGCTACCGCAACAAGATGCACTTCGTGTTCGCCAACCTCCGCTTTGGCGGACGCCGGCACGACACCACGCTCGTGATGGGCCACTACGCGCGCGGGTCACGCCGCGTGATTCCCGTCCGCGAGTGTCCCGTGCACGACGAGCGCGGAAACGCGTTCGCGTTCCGCGCACGCGACACGTTTGCGGCCGCCGAGCTGAAAGCGGCAGGTGCCGATGGCGGCGTGCTCCGCAGTCTCTCCATCCGGGCCGGGTGCCACACGCCCGAGATCATGGCGACGCTGGTCGTCGCAGGCGATTCCGACCGTCGTCTGCGAACCGCCACGCGTCGCCTCCTCGACGAGAACCCACCCACGTCGGCGCACCTCAACCTGCACGAACAGGACGACGCGTTCGTGTTCGGCGAACGGACCCGGCGACTGCTCGGACCCGAGCGGATGCGCGAGGAGGCGGCGGGCGTCTCCTTCCTGATGTCACCGACGGCGTTCTTCCAGACCCACGTGCGCGCCGCCGAAATCCTGGTCGAGCGCGTGCTGGCGGCGATGCCGCCCGAATCGGAGGTGATCGATCTATATGCTGGCGGCGGGCTCTTCGCGATTCCACTTGCGCGGGCTGGTCACAACGTTGTGGCCGTCGAAGAGAACCGCGCAGCCGTGGCGGACGGCGTCGCAGCGCTACGTCTGAACCCTGACGCCAGCGATCGGTGCCGATTCATCGCGCGTCGAATCGAAACGATTGGCCCGTCGCTGCGGCGCGCCGACGCAGTGGTGCTGGACCCACCGCGCGAAGGGTGCTCGGCAGAGGTCCTTCGCGAAGTCTTCCAACGTCTGCGCCCGCGCCTCGCCGTCTACGTGTCGTGTAGTCCTGAATCGCTCGCCGCCGATCTGAAGACCATCTGGAAGAGCGGCTATCGGATTCGATCACTACAGCCGGTAGACATGTTTCCCCACACCGCCCACGTCGAGACCGTTGTCACGCTCGACCGGGTCTGACGGGGCTCAGGGCTCAGGGCTTGCGCAGCTAGTAGAACCAATCGACGACGACGTCCCGGCTGCCGGCGGTGACGGGCAAGACCTCGTGCAAGACGTCGGAGGAAAAGGCGACGAGCGTGCCCATCTCCGGAACGATGTCGAATGGCTCGTTCTCGCGACCAACGCCGCGGACGCCGTGCAGTCGCAGCACGCCGCCCTGACACCACCCGTCTCCCGGCCCTGGCCCGCCATCGGTCAGAAACAACACGAGCGACACGCGCCTCGGAAAGTCGTCGCCAGGTCCGCCGCCGACGTCATGGTGGGGGCGATAGAACCCGTCCCGGCGATAGCGAAGGAAACCCGGGCCCTCGGACGCGCGAAGCGGGATACCGAAAAAACGGGCCACCTCCGGGCGGGCCTCGTCGAGCAGGCGCTGGACGAGATCCACCACGTCGGCATCGACCGAGACGTCCAACGTGCGCCGGACGGCCTCGTCGACGATGTACCCATCGCGGTAGACCTCGGCGGCTTCGGAGACACCGGCGTCCATGGCGGCCCGAATCCGCGCGCAGAGCTCGCAGTCGATCAGGCCGGCCCGAAGGTAGACCGCCGATTCATGCGAGGTCGGCGCGCGCGACGGTCCCCTCATGGCCGGTAAGTGTATGCGTCCCTGCCAGTTGGTTGAAGTTCTGCGCATGGGCGCGAAGTTTTGACGATCAGGAACCGATAAGATCTCTTGTGGTGGATCCTTTCCTCAAGTGGGTGGGCGGCAAGCGCCAGCTGCTGGAGCAACTGCGCGCGTGGTATCCCAAGTCGTTCCGTCGCTACATCGAGCCGTTTGTCGGCAGTGGCGCCGTGTTCTTCGACCTCCACAAATCGGGCGCCTTCGCGGACGGCGCGCGGCGCGCATGGCTGGTCGACGACAACCCCGATCTGGTCGGCTGCTATGAGATGGTGCGGGACCGTACGGAGCAGGTGATCGCGGCGCTCACGCGCCTCGAGACCGGGCATCGCGCGCGAGGTGAGGCGCACTACTACGAGGTTCGCGACGAGCGCTTCAACCCGGCCCGTCTGGCGCGCGGTCCTTACACTCCCGATCTCGCGGCCATGCTGATCTACCTGAACCGTACCGGGTTCAATGGGCTGTTCCGGCTCAACCGGCGCGGCGAATTCAACGTCCCGGCCGGCCGCTATGCCAATCCGCGTATCTGCGACGCCGAGCGCCTGCGCGCCGTGGCCGCCGTCCTGCGCCAGCCGCAGGTGGCCATCGAACGCGGCTCATTCGAACGTCCCCTCGCAGCCGCCGGCTCCGGCGACTTCGTGTACTGCGATCCGCCCTACGCCCCGCTCAGCAAGACCTCATCGTTTTCCAGCTATACCGCCCGGGGATTTTCGGCCGACGACCAGGCCCGCCTGCAACAAGCGGTCATTGCGGCAGCGAAACGAGGTGCCTGCGTCATCGTGTCGAATTCGGACGCGCCGGTGATTCGGCGCTTGTACAGCGGCCGCGAAGCGAAAGGCGCCGGGCTGCTGGTGGCGCCGGTGATGGCCCGCCGGTCGGTCAATTCGGCGCCAGAGCTTCGGGGACCGATTACCGAGCTGGTGGCCACGAACGTCCGCGCGGGGCGTGCGACCG